>Ga0315308_1002556_pt1 | contig 10302 bp, 6 predicted proteins | sample TDP3_MG_FD_203078 | JGI IMG/M metagenome (GOLD analysis project Ga0315308, IMG submission 203078) | Freshwater sediment microbial communities from Lake Towuti, South Sulawesi, Indonesia - TDP3 | ecosystem: Environmental > Aquatic > Freshwater > Lake > Sediment | place: Indonesia: South Sulawesi...
CAGCTTGAAGTAGTCCACATCGGTGACATAGTCGAACCCGGTTTCGACAAGCTTTCTTGCTTCATCTAGCGTTTTTGCTACCGCTGAACTATACTCGTCGCCTTGGAAGCTGATCAACTGCGTGTAGAGCATCGTATTGTTTATGTTCTTATGGCCTAGCAGGTGCTTGACGTATAGCAGGTCCCTTGTCCGGTGGTATTCAATCGTAGCCTTCCAATGCCGCAATGTATGGAATGATATCTGCAGTAGCCTCGGGTTCTGAAGCTTCTGGGCTAGTTTGCGTCTCTGGCGCCAGAAATTGCTTGTTACGGAGGCGCGGCTGGATCCTCCGAAGACCTTCTCGCTCTTCCTCGGCAAAGCGTTCAGCATAGCGATCAGCTTTCCGCTCAGCTTCAGGATTCGAGCGTTGCTGTTCTTCTCGGGCTCGTTCACTCTTACGGTGCCTGCTTCTAGGTCTAGGTCTATCCATTTCAAGGCGCATGCTTCACCAATCCTCATACCGGTCTCTTTGAGCAACTGCAGAACTGTGGCTGTCCTCTTGCCGCAGCCCGCGATCAATGCGTCTATTTCAGATTCCGAAGGTATGAAAGGAAGCTTCTGAACCTGCCTGTAGTTGGGAATTTCCCATCTGATCTTGTTGCTGGACGCATAGTTATCGTATCCGCAAGCCATCTGCAGCTTTGCGCCCTCGCTCACATCATGACGCGCGATTGCATCTTTCACCGACTCAGGATCTGAAAGGTTGGCTCCTAGCTTCACAAGCAACTTCAGGACCTTTACAGTATTTCGTATCGTCGATTCCTTGTACCCTTGCTTCTTCATCCACCATGCGTGCTCTAGGATTTTCGCTTCAGCCTCGATAGGTTTCAGTTTGGCCCCCGCGACGGCCTGTTCCTGTTGCGGTTTCACTTCGGCCAAGTTTATCATCCCGCCTACCGGGACGCATACTCGGCGATTAATACTATGTGAGCGAAAATCCTTTAAGCTTTCTATTGCAGAACCTTGATCTGATGAAGCATGAGGTCCTATATTTTCACTAGCAGGGAGAGAGGTCTCGTCAGGAAGGCCCTCGATAAGCGGATCAGGCTTAGGGATAGGAGGCTCCACGTGGTCATGTCCAGACTTAGACACTTCAAGGAGCTGGCCAGTGACGTTGAGCTTTACGTTCGCTTGCGTAGACTCGCTGAATCTGAAGGCGCAGTCTCGACATAGATAGCGTTGAATCTTCTTGTCAGCCAAGAGGCGGAGTCCATCCTTCCAGACTCTCAACGAGCGACACTGCGGACATATAGGGGGCTGGTGCGGCTGAACCTTCAGGTTCAACTTCCCATCGTTTAAGCCGCTTTGCCGAGTACGCTCTTTACTGTGGAAGCCAGCCACTCACCTTCACCTAGAGAACGCGCCGCGGCAATGAACTAGCTATATAAGATTTACCGTGAAAAACAGGGTTCTTAGTTCATAAAAAAGAACTGTATAAGAATCTGAGGGCTGAATATCAGCCGATGTGTCCATTCTGCAAAGTCAAGGTGGGTTAAGAGAGGCTTCGAGTGAGAACAGGCACAGCTATACATGTTGTTTACGAGGCCTCTAATTCTGAAGCGTGAAGCTTACTTGAGGACATTGCTTCAGTGCTTGAAAAGCAGTTTTTCTTGAGCGGTTGTCAAGTGGTCATGCTAGATTGCTGCTTGAGCAAAGCGATAAGACGCTAGAACCAATAATGATGCAGGCGACCATCAAATGCAACTGCAAAAGCGTTTTGAGATGAGTTCATTCCTTAATGGTATAAGCTATCCAATTGAAATCTATCATTTTATCCGACATATTATTCTTCTCGTCACTCCATGATGCGACTTGCATTTTGACGGCCGTCGGGTTACCCATCAACTTCAGCGGTATTTTGAATTCCATAACCTCATCGCAAGCGAACTTTAAGTCAGTGATGTATTCGTGATAGTCTGAGCGTATGGTTTTTGCTAGGAAAGCCCCATGGCGAGGTGAGGCTCTTACATGGTAATCCCAGATGCCATCGAATGTTCTATTAAGGCCAGCAATGTCGAAGAATAGGACAACATCCGCTTCGGGTTTATCCGAAAATTGGATCATAAAGTACAAGTTTTCTTCGTCATTCGCCAAGTAGAGGGCTTTCAGATCCTCGCCCTTGATTGTCACGTCGCCCGCTTGGTCTATGGTAAGAGCGGCGAATCTCGATGCCCAATCATCACTATAACCGTCGATGACTATTCCGAGAGGGCCTAAGTCTTCAACCACGTTGTTAACTTTGTTAGCCCAATATTTCGCGACTATGTATTCCGCAACCTTGAGCGCTTCCTCAGCCTTTAACAGAATTTTTTCGTTCCTTTCGCCCAAGTGGTACGAGTAGTTGTATAGCGCCTTCAGACCTATTCTAGCTTTGCTTAACGCTTCTGACGCGCCATCTTTGAATCTGAACGTAACTTGGTTTAGGTAGTTTTCGCCTAGACCTTTATAATAGGACTTTATTAGTTCGCTCGCGCTTGGGTACTCGTCCCAACCCCAAAAGAAGAAGCCATCTACCTTGCCTATAGCTTCCTCAAACAGTATTTTCCAAAACATGAACCTGTATTCTTCGAGGTTCAATCCATGCAGTGTACGGAAGTGGAAAATTGCGCGTTCGCTTTCCGGGATACCTATTTCCCCTAGTAGTATGCCCTTCGCGTTGTGCTTTTCTTTTAATAGTAGTAAGTTGTGTATGGTCGTATTTACGTATGCCCTATAGTCCTCAAAGCTTTGCGTGCTATTCACACTTTCAAATATGTCCGAGTTAACGTAGTCCCAATCGGCATAATGGTCGTAGAGTGAAAGGTCGCCTTTCGGGTAGAGCTTGTATTTTTCCCATACCAATTCGCCTTTTTGAACTATTTCTCCATGATACACCTCCCTCAGCTTTGGAAGTATCTCCCTATGCCACTTCATGTTATTATCCCAGCTGAGGAATACGTTCAATTCGCATGCTGGAGAGAATAACTCCAGATGTAAGTCTCCACCTATCTTAGCCCATTCTAACGCCACTTTTTCCATATCCTCCATAAATAGCGACTGATCGGTAACAGGACCCATCTCAAGTTCCCCAGCATGGGCTCCGAATGTACCGTAAAATTCCGGGTATATCTGTAGGTAAACCTTTAAGCCAGCATCGTGAGTTCGAAGTATTCGATCAATAGTTGCCTTCTTTGACCAGCCGTTTGGGCAATACTGGTCAGGCAGAATGCTTCCATTTTTGAGAACTTCAACCCAATAAACTATTTGTGCGTAGTTCGCTCCGATATCCTTTGCTTCTTGAAGAGATTGCGAGAAGCTCGGGTCAACCCTACCGGCAAAAAAGCCGCGAATCGATATTGCAACCACGTTTACTGCCAGCGATACAGAAACGTATCCTTCTTTAGAGGCGTTAACCACGTAGCTTCCAACAGAGCTAAACCTGAACGCTACAGTTCCGTTGGCATCGGTCTTCTCCGTCCAGTTACCGACGTTTACGAACGCATCCTCAACAGCCACCTCGTTACACGTAATAGCAAATACTGCCTTTTCATTTATTCCAACGGTCGATGGTCCTGAAAGTCTCAGTTGCGGCTTTGGTTGCAGAGTAGGAGGGTAATGGATTTGCGTTTCCTGACTAACCATGAATACGGCCGACAATACTATAATAGCGAATAAAATTACTAGGGACCGTTTGAGCTTCAAGTAGCTCTGCCAATTCAAATGTTCCAGTGGGAGAATAAGAGGTTTTAGCCGAAATCCTGTATCACTCCATCTCTCATCCATGTGTCTTGCGATTATCTTTTTCCGCCCAGGTATAGCCGCAGTTTTCGCATCGGAACCTTCTCCTTACTCTCCCGCCCTTGGTCTCCATTCGTCTTGCAACCTGTTTGACGTTCTTGCTCTTGCATTTTGGACAGAGCATAGCCATCGGTTGTGAGCCTTCTCATAGAAGTTTCAGCTTTCTCCCTTTCTTTTATTTTTGTCTCAACGTAATTCCTCGCGTGGTAGGGTTGGCTAGGTTGTATGGGCGTATAGCGGGTTTCTAATCAAGATTAGGCGGCATCTTACCCTTGTTTTTGCCTGATTAAATGGCTTGGGTTTGGTTCTGGTTTGCTTGCATCCTTCTTTCACGGTTCGGGTGCTAGGGAAAGTTTGTTTTAGCCGGTAGGACCCTCGGTAAAATATGATTGCTTTCCGAGTATGTTCTCGATCGTGGAAGCGAGCCACTCCCCCTCAGCCTTTCATCTGAAGAAGGCGCGGCGGGTATGAACTAGCTATAAAAGATTTGCCCCGAAAACGATAATTCAAGTTCATAAAAAAGAACTAGCGCAGATTTGATTCGCGGCTACTTAACGTGTGGAGCGGTCTAAATGGAGCTTCAAGATGTTCTTCTACGGCGTCTTTTTCCCGCTCGGGCGTACCCTCCGTTTCCGCCAATATATGACGACGCTGAGAATGATGACTGCAGATACTAGGGCAATGTACGGTAGTGAGCTTTCAATAGGCGGACTGATCGCGATAGCAGTAGTATAGGTAGTTTCTGTTTTCTCAATCTCCAGCGTGGTAGCCGGCTTGAAGCTTCTCAAATCGGGAATGGTGATCCGAGGACCATCATACGAGTCAAAGTCCCGTTTGGTACTTTCTTCCCAGATCCATACGTTGCTAAGATATATCGTTTCAGGTGATTTGAGGCTTAAGAGCGGGATCTGAATTTCGACGATTTCGCCCAGTCCATAGGGACAGTTAAAATAGATGTTACCCTCCTTCCAAGGTTCTTCCCAACAAGAGGCCTCTGTCCCGTTTCTCCGTAGTGCTACATGGAATCTTCCAGAGTCCGTACTGATTTCTACGGTGAACGTTGCGCTCCTGTTTGGGTTGTCGCCGAGAACTCGTATGGCGATGTAGAGGTTGGACGAATCTGCGAAGGCATACACCGCTACAATATCTGTGCCAAGGGGAGAGAGAGCTGCTACATCGTTTTCCCGATCCCTTAGAAGGGGACTCAAGCCTTCGAGATCTGAGAGCTTTCCCTTGAGCTGAATATTCATGGGATTCTCGATGAGGGCTCTGCCCAGTCTAATCACTTGAGAGTAATTTCCCTCTTCGTAAAGACTCATCAAGCTATTCATTTCGTCAAGAATCTCAGCGGATTTGACTTCACTAACCGTTTCTAACCATTGGCGTATGCGGTCAAGTTCTTGCAGGACGCTTTTCGCATCGTTCCGAAGCCTTACCCTTTGAGCCTCCATCTCTTTCAGTACTTCGTGTCTATCAAACTTGATTTGATAGGCCTTACTCTCTCCTTCAAACACATGAATTGTGAAGTTCTTAGTCAAATCCTGAGCGCTAACAGTGATGTCGTAGTCTCCAGCAAAGCCTCTGAACTCTATTTGACCGTTCACGTCCGTCTTCATGTTCAATCGGGTTGTCCAATTCTCTGTGATGAGTCTCTTCATGGCGTAGAACGATTCTCTGGGAACATATGATGCGGAAAGTAATCCTGTCTCAGCTGTCGCAAAAGATTCATCTTTCGAGAAATAGTAGGTTATCTCTCTAACGTGCGATTTACTGTACGCGATGGTGTAGAATTTCTCGATCCATTCGGTCTTGAGGTCTTCATCCCAACTTCTTGTACGCCAATACCCTAATGGAGATGTGTAGTTTCCAGGCGCGTTAAACGCAGTTATATGGACCGGTACAGATAATGTGTCATACCAATCGAGTATACGTGAGATCGACGCTAGATCTCTGAAAGGATATGGAACTTTTTCACCAATATATTCAGTATAAACGGCCACCGGAGGCGATTCGAATACAGAGCCGTAAGTCATCCATAGGGCTATACCTAGATCACCGATTCCACATTGCTTGAGATAAGAAAAGAACGAATGGGAATCTGCTGTAAAACTGTCATCAGATCCTTGGTAAGCAATGCCGGTAAGAAAATTGCAGGGATGATCAAAGAATACGAGAATTTCAGATGTCGGGTCGGCATCTCTGATAGCCTTTACTCCACACTTGATTAGATCAACGATCTGTTCTCGAGTGAATCCTAAACAATGATATTGTAAATGGGGATTATGATACACTATCCAGTAATCGACGTACTCTGAATACGTGCTAACTATTTTGTGCACATGTTCGTAGATCTTCTTTCTCAAATCGTCAAGACTAAGGTTTAACAGTCCAGTACCATATGTGTTAGGACCAGGTTCAAGAATAATAAGGCACTCGCCTCCTATGCGAATACCTGTATTCCTCAAATGGTCAACTTGATAGACAGGGTTCCTAGCAAAATTGTATTCTCCGAGGGAGGGTTCCGTTTGATCCCAGGCGAATCCAAGCAGTACGTAATTCATTCCAGCATTTGCTAAGAGCTGATAGGCATATGGATCAAACGGGCCATCGGCAGTACCAAACAGGAAGTCGTGACTGACTTGCGAGATTCTAACATCAGAATTTCTCATAGGTTCGCCGTTCTCATCGACAATCCGCAAGGCTACATTGCCCTTCCTGTACTTCTCGATGTCTTGTAGGGCTCTTTCATATTCTAAGCTTTCAATAGCCCATAGCGTCTGGTTGAGGCATAAATCTGCAAAATGTGCTTCCTGAATTTCATTGGTCGCTTGCGTCGCCTTATCTAAGAGTTCACGTGCGGACTGGACGTGTATCGGCAGATCCTTGGAGAAGCTGTAGCCTTCATCCAAGTATCTCATGTGGCTTTCTGTTAGAAGTCTGCATTCTGTTCTCGCAAGTTCATAGTTCAAGTTTATGGTTATCGTCTCGCCGGCTCTTGTAAATATAAAGCCTTGACCGCCGTTGTCAACTCTCAATATCACCTTACCGAAACCCGGTACATCCCATGGGAGGTTAAGGACAATCGGCGTAGTGAGGCGTACCAGAAACAGTGCTTGGTCAGGTATGAATGCGCTTCTGAAGGTTCTCCAGTTGAGGTCTGTAGTATAGGCTGGATACATCGGGTCCTCCCACCATTGGCTAATGCCCTCAGGAGGCATGAACGTCTTGATGGCGGTGCCGTTTGCGCAGTATGCTCTGAGCTTTATCACGCCTGCAGGTTCCATTATGAAGTCTTTTCGAATGGAATTCCTGCCTTCCGTATTGACGACCGTCTCACGATCGACTACAACCGTCCATCTCCCCTCGACGACAGGCCGACCCGCATGCATTCTATAACCTTCGTAGATTGGCCGTCCCTTGTAGAATGGTGGGAATTCAGAAGCCTCGATGCGTCGCGGGCGCTCCAAGGAAAAAGCGTAATATCCCTTGGCATCCGTGCTGCGATGACCGTAAGATATCCAAGGTGGGGTCAAACTGTAGACTTCGACGTATACGTCTTTAACAGGGTTACCCTCAACATCATAAACGTGACCAGTTATCTGGACCTGATCAGTCGCCAATACCGCGTCGGGGTGGGGAACAGACATAATGAATATTAGAACAATGAGGAGTAAACCAGCGACCTTCATCTCTGGTTCCGTCTGAATAGAATGTATCTTCCAGTAGCTTTTCCTCTTTTCGATCGACTTGAATCATCGTTCTTCTGGCCAAGCGTAGCCGCAGCTTAAGCATCGGAACCTTCTTCTCACTCTCCCGTACTTGGTCTTCATTCGTCTGGCAACTTGTTTAACATTCATGCTTTTGCATTTGGACAGACAATAGCCATCGGTTGTGAGCCTTCCCATAGCAGTTTCAGCTTTCTCCCTTTCTTTTATTTTTGCTTCAACTAAGCCTCGGTGTGGTTGGATTGGCCAGGCTGTATAGGCGTTGGATCAGGCGTCCCTACAAGAGGCATGAGTACAAGTATGAGAGGTTCTATCTCGATCTCCCTAGCAGGTTCAGCGATCTCCTTGAAGGGTTTGTGGATAAACCTCTGCGTGTAGAGGTTGAGAAGGTGAATAGTGGTCTTCTGATTAAGATTAAGCGGAACAATAATTCTAGCTTGAATTCGAGCAGCCTCCTCATGAAGATCGATTAATCGACACTTTCATCTTTCGGAACTCATCTACGGTCCTAGTTGCGCTAGGGAATTCGTTTTTCCACGCAAAAAGGGCCTCGGTGAAGTAAGCCTATATCCGAATACTTTCGCTGCGTTTTCTACATGGATCTGCGCATAGGTCCTTATATTCCGATCAGTCCAGAACTTTTCCCTAGGCTTTTTCTTCTCGAAGAAAGGTTTTCCGCTGGGGTTGAGTGGTGCCGAATCTGTTTGAAAGCATATCTGACTCCGATTGTGCTTCGAGATTCATAGTGAGTCTTGAAGGTTAGGCTGCTTAAAGACTGATCTATTCAGCCTTCAGCTTTCGGGGCTTTTTTCTGTTAGGGGTTGGTCCCGTTCAGCAGGGTTGAGGAGCTTGCTGGAGAGATCGTCTCCGAGTCTAAGAGGTTTCGGGAGAAGTACCGGAAGCTATGTGTGGAGGCGGGCAACGCGAATACAAAGGTCTTCCAGCTCCTCTATGATGAGGGATCGTTACACTTCTACCAGATAATAGAGAAGACCGGGCTTTCACGTTCCAGAATCCACTACTCTTTGATCGAGCTGAGCAGAATCGGACTCATCAAGAAGGATGAGAAGACAGATCTGTGGTCTACCCTTTAGTGTTCGAGCAATCCCTCATATACTCCTGCCAAGATTTCACTTTGGCCTCGCGAAAAGCCTGCTTGATTCTTTCTATGTAGTCGTCTCCGCAGTTTTCATAGTACACAACAGTCTTGAAGCTTGAGAGTTTTATCTCCCGGCTATCTTCCCATATTCGCGTCTGTCCTGCCACTTGTTGCTCGAGAGATTGTTTTGATATAGGTCCACTTGCGGTATCTTTGAACGTAACATCGTATTTTTCGATGGGATGCCAAGGTTCTATGAAACCGTACTTTGCGCTCAGAATTATCCAGCGGAAATCTTGACATTTTGCTTTTGCACGGTACCTATCCTCGCTCATCCACTGTTTGAATCCGGGTCCTCTATATGCAAACTGGGCCGGAACATATCTCGGAGCTGTCAGATCTTCATCCCATATTTTCTTCTTTGTGCAACATACCACCGCGAGGACCGTAGGCTTTTTCAGCTCCTGAGCGACGGGGCTCTCAAGTTTCTCAGCTGCTTCTGATGCCATTCTCTTGTATCGATCGTAAGGAAATGTTTCTTGAGCGATACGGTAAAACTGAAGGGCTTCCTGAACCTTTCCTTGTCTTTCGAACTCTTGCCCTAGAGCAAATGCGGCCATTCCGTCGTGAGTTTCCTCAAACAGTTTCTTGAGACAATCCAATCTTTCCCCAGGACCGGGCAAGCTTAGACACTCCCTTATTCTCCTGTTGACAAGATTCCACTCAGGCGGGGTTTCTTGAGATTGCGTTGCGGCCTGGGGTTTTGCCTCAGCTCTAGTTGCGTCCACAAGCTGCCGGAATCTAGAGAACCAATCCCTGTCCTGCAGGTGGCGGATGCTATCGGTATGTTGGCTGTTCCATAGTCCGCTAAGCCTAATCCTTTCATCTTTTGCGAATCTCCCAAGCCAGTTTGGAGACGGCTTGCAGTATTCGCATCTTGAGAGCGTTGCGATCAGGCATTCTTCAAGTGCAAGTCTCTCATTTGGGTCGTCGACCCTAATACAACGGAAGCAAAACTTCTCCCGCAAGAGCCTGCTCACGCGCTCTTCGACTTCTGGGAAAGTGGGAGTGTCTTGAGCTAGCCAATCTGGTAACCGTGGGTCATCTGGACCATCGCGAGCGATGATAGCACCGCCCAGATGTTTTCGGAATACGCTGCCATTCTTGTTCCCGTTATAGTGATAATAGATTCTTCTTCGGAAATTGTCTTGCTCTCTGTGCGTTCCCACTCTTACTATCCTTTCCAACTTGGTCCCGTCTTTCTCGCAATACTCACCATCCTCGTAGAAGAAATAGATGCCGTTGAGTGGGAGCTCCTCGGATGCTTCTTTGAAGAGAGTGAGATCCAAGAGAAGCTCATGAATCTTCCAACAGATATCCTCTTTCTGCATTAACCCTTCCCCAAGAACCTAGTTTACTAAACGAAGAATAATACCCTTGGGAAGTGACGCTAAGCGAGCCATCCGACCACTTAGTTCTTTTTTATGAACTAGAAGCACGTTTTTTCGGGGTAAATCTTTTATACCCAGTTCATAATCGCGGCGGCTCTTTCTGAGGTTTTTAGATGAAAAGGAAGTGCACGGATTGTGGGAAACCCTTCAAGGCGAAGACTCGGAACCAGAGGCGCTGCGAGTCCTGTATCAATCGTTCTCTTGCTGGCGA
>Ga0315308_1002559_pt1 | contig 10292 bp, 10 predicted proteins | sample TDP3_MG_FD_203078 | JGI IMG/M metagenome (GOLD analysis project Ga0315308, IMG submission 203078) | Freshwater sediment microbial communities from Lake Towuti, South Sulawesi, Indonesia - TDP3 | ecosystem: Environmental > Aquatic > Freshwater > Lake > Sediment | place: Indonesia: South Sulawesi...
TCCTCAGCCGGCGCAGGCGTGTTCTTCAGCAACGCTTCTCCAAGAATCGCAAAACCGGTCAAGACCATTATGCCAACAATCGCCAAAGCGGCGAACTTCCTCCACGGGATTTCCCTTGGAGGCCGGTACACCATTTCCCTTGCGATCAGCGGGGATTGGGACACCTCAGCGTGTCCGAGATTTCGGCCGATATCACATCCTCTATCGTACGAGAAAACATGTGCAGCACGCACAGTAACTTCCTCCTCTCGGGCATGCATGGCTAATGAGCTATATGAACTATTGTTTGAGCCAGAGCTAGCCGACTCCGATGAACACAAATGGACGTTTGTAAAGAAGAGACGGATTTGCTCTTGCAAACGTCATGCGTCCCAATGGCGACTAGAGCGGATTGCCCCTCGACCTGCCCCTCCGCTGGAACACGAGGATGTAATCCTTCTCGATGGCGCTGTCATTCCAGCGGGGCACGTCCAAATGCCTGTTGATCACGTTGTAGACGAAAGTGCTGCATTTCTCAAAACCCGATGCCTCCGCCACGCGAGCGAGAATATCGAATGTCGGAATTCGGACTCTTCGGAACGTGTTCTCTCCGACCACAACACAGTAGTGGCCGTTCCGCTTCAAAACCCTGTTGACCTCGCACAAGTTCTTCCTCATCTCCTCGAAGTACTTGTACACGATGTACGCGCTCTTCTTGTCCCTGGTCAGGAGTTCCTGGATGACGCGCTGCAAGGCCGGAATTCTGGCAGACGGACGCCATGACCCGTAGTCCGCTACATAGGCTCTTGATGTGCCAACGAGCCTCCCGTCAAGCTCTGCGGTGCTCCTGATCAGATCGAGCCAATACATCTCGAGCTTGTGAACGCTCACGTAGTGCACTGCGCTGGCGTACGGAGGGGAGGTCACGGCCAGGTCAATCGAGGAATCCTCCAGGCAGATGTCTCTCGCGTCCTTCCCGATTATGTTGACCTCGGGGACGGACCTGTACTTCTCCCCTATCTCTTTCGATAGGTTCCAGAGGTCAGCGGCATCGATGAGCTTGTTTCTCACGGTATTCTCGAAGCGGGAAATCGCGTCGTAGGACGTCTTGCCCTGCTCATCCAACTTCTTCTGAAACGTCGTTACCTCGGGAATGAGGGAGTCGTCATCGGAGTTCGAGACCTTGCGGATGATCGAGGAGAAGCATATCTTGAGGAAATCCCGCTCGTCGCCGGGCCTCAGCTGCCAAATGATTTTCTTTATCGTTGCGAGCTGCCGAAGAACATCGGGCCTGAACCAGTGGTCTCTGTTTGGGATTTCCGGAATCCAACCAGAGTTGTCCTCGGCATCGCTCCGAACCCGCTGAAGGACGTTCTCAGCAGTAAGCATGAGCCGGCCCGGGTCAATTGGCGTTGTCTTGACCTTGGCGATCAATCTGGCAAGTGGGTGGATATCGATTCCGTAGCTGTTCCTGCCGGATATGAACGCCTCGAGCAGAGTCGTGCCCGAGCCCATGAACGGGTCCAGAACATCGTCTCCAACCTTCGAGTAAGACTCGAGGCAGAACCTAGGAATCTGAGGTATGAACTTGGCGGGATACCTGTGGATTCCGTGTGTAGCATAGCTGACCTGCTTGCCTATGTACTTGCCAAACTCCCGGGAAAGATCGACCGGGAGAGGCGGACCTTCCCCAATGCGGATGCTCCTAGTTCCAGATGAGGGCATGTCTCTTCCGTTTCTCCTCATTTCAGCAATGCGAGGTCTTCCAGCCTCGCGCCATGGACAATCATGCCAACTGCTTTGGGCACGTGCTCCTTCTTGATCCTTGTCTGCTCGGCCGTATCTCTCTCCCGCACAGTCACGGTCCCATCGGACTTGGTATCGTAGTCAACGGTAATGCAACAGGGCGTGCCGATCTCGTCCATGCGCGCATATCTGCGCCCAATCGATCCCGAATCGTCGTAGCAAGCCGCATGACCAGCGAGGACCAGCGAATTGTGTATCTCCTTCGCGATTTCATCCAGGCCGTCCTTTGCCATCAGGGGGAAGACTCCGGCTTTCGTTGGCGCAACGAGGCCCTTCAGGCAAAGTGTGACATAGCCGTCTTTCTTGTGATAGGCGTGCTCGAGCAGGGAGTAGAGGATCCTGTCAACCCCGTAGGACGGCTCTATCACGTGAGGCACGATTTTCCGCCCCGAGACCTTCTCCTTTCTCGTTCCTATCTCAAAGCACGAAGATGGGACGGTGAACTTCTCCTTCCCGACCACGACAACGACCTCGGCCTTGCCTCTGACCGCGCTCGGAGGCAGCTTGGACAAGGCATCAGATATCTGCTTTGTCTTGCCCTTGAAGATCGGCCCCATGACATCGAACTTGGGCCTCACAAGCTCCTCTTCAATCTCGCGAGGCTCATCGAAACGTTCGAATGCCGTGAGGTCCGCGCTCGAATGATTGATGTGTGCCTGCACATCGTAGCAGCCTCTATCAGCAACGCCCACGAGCTCGGTCCAGCCATAGGAAAGCTCGGCCTCCAGGTCCCAGCAGTCCGAGGCATAATGAGCAATCTCCGTCCTCTCATGCTGCCTGAACCTGAGACGTTTTGGATCAAGACCTAGGTCCAAGGCGAATTTGTAGGTCACCCACATGAAATATGCGAGCACCTCGTTGGCCACCACCTTGGATCTGACGGCTTCCTCAAGAGACACTGTTCGCTCAGATCCGCTGCTCGGAACAAGATGAAGCTTCTCAGCCTTCACGTGATCGAACTCCGGCCACGTCTTCTGCTCAGGGTGAACGAACAGTTCAGCCTCCATCATGGAGAACTCGCGCAGTCTGATAAGGCCCTGCCTCGGGGATATCTCATTCCTAAAGGACCTTCCTATCTGAATGGCTCCGACGGGCAGCTTCTCCCTGCCGAACCTGTAGACCTGGGAGAAATTGACGAACATGCCTTGGGCGGTCTCTGGTCGCAGGTAGCCATCCTTGCCCTTGCCCGCTCCGATCGATGTCTTGAACATCAGATTGAAGCGCTTGGGAGATGTGAGCTCGCCCTTACACGAGAGGCATTTCACATTGTTCTCGCGCAAGAGCTTTCCCAGCCTCTCTTCGCTCAGGGACGCCGGGCTCGGGTGCATGCCAACCGCGAGGTGATCCGGACGGTAGGTCTCGCCGCACTCCATGCACTCAACATACATGTCCGAGAAGGCATCGACATGCCCGGAAGCCTTGAACACAGGCTCGGGAGCGACAATCGGACACGATATCTCCTGAAAACCCTCGCCGAGCACGTAGAGGTCCCTCCAAAGGCTTTCAATGTTGTTCTTGAGCGCGGCGCCCAGAGGGCCGTAGTCATAGAGGCCGGCAACCCCACCATATATGTCATAGGCGGGCCACAGAAATCCCCGCCGCTTGCAGAGTGACAGCAGCTCCTGTGGATCCATTTTCAATCACTTGGTGAGTGTGGATACCACATCGATATCATAAATCATCGCTACGAGGTTGTCCTTGGAGTCCCTTACAGGCAGCTGGCCGAAGTCGTGCTTCCGCATGATCCGAGCGGCATCTCCCACGAGAGTCTTCCTGAAGACGGTCATGGGGTTCTTTATCATGATCTCCTTGACGGTGAGCTTCGGAAGATCCACACGGGAAACCTCGTACCAGAGCTTCATGACGTTCCTCAGGCCCTCCCATGTCCAGTTGTCTTCATCATCGCTTATGCCCAAGTCGCTCATGACGACGGAGCTGTCCACTATCGTCTGGTTGAATATGTCCCTGTCCGTTATGATGCCCACAAGCTTCGCATCGTCGTCGAGCACGGGCAGCGCATTCACCTTGGCCGCGCGGAATGTGGCAAGTGCGACAGAGAGCGGCGCGCTCTGATAGATCGGAATGCAGGGAGACCTGACTATCTCCTCAACGGTGATCTGCGGATTGTCCTTCTCGACGACGATCAGCAGGTCCGTAGGTGTGAGGATCCCAACGAGCTTGCTCTTCTCGACGACAGGAAGATGGCTGAGGCCTCCCTCGACCATGACTCTGGCGGCATCCTTGACGCTCGCGTTCGCGCTCACTGTTGGCATGTCCCGCCTCATGACCAGGGCGAGCTGCTCTTCATCGGGTTTCGCGAAGATGTCCTGCCTCGTCACGAAGCCTGCGAGCGTCCCGTCATCGCTCTTGATGACGGGCATCCCAGTGATGTTGTTCTTGACGAGCTTCTTCAGGACCTCCGTCCTCGTGCCCGGGAGCTCAGCGACGATCGGGTTCTCAGTCATGACTTCCTTGACCTTCACGAGGCCTCACCTCTTCTTGCTCCTGACAACAAGCACAGGGCATGGCGCGTACCTAGTCACTCTCTCCGCAACGCTCCCCATGAACAGCTTCGATAACGCCGACCGGCCCAAGGTGCCCAGCACCACGAGGTCGAAGTCCGCAGCCATCTCTACGATCTTCCGCGTAGGAGAGCCCTCCGCCACGACAGGGGTGACCTTCACGCCCATCGCCTCACCCTCGTTCTTGACATCTTCGACCGCTCGCTTGCCCTCATTCTCCAGCAGGGAATAGACGCTGACTATCGAAGAATCAATCGGAAAACTCACGAAAGAGGTCTGGTCGATGACGTAGAGGGCGGTAACGTCGGCACTGAGTATCTTGGCGAGCTGAAGACCGCGTGAGACGGCTTCCTTTGTGTACTCGGAGCCGTCCGTCGCGATGAGTATCTTCCTTATCTCGTCCACGTCTCTGGCCTCCGGACCTTTCCTCCGCGCACGACTGCCATGACATCCTCAGGCCTCGTTTCGGTCACCAGCTCACGCAAAGGTTCGTCACCCTTCACGCGGAGTATAACGAGATCATATTGGATGCCAATTTCCGTAAGTATCTTGCCCGCCGCATTTAAAACTTTGTGCCCACCAAACGTCGCCAGATTTACAACTTCCTGAGGGAGAAGACGCCTTGAGCCTCGGCCCATTCCGTAGGCCGCCTGAAGTTCTGAGATCATATTGGGCTGAGATATCATGCCGTTGTCCGTCCCGAGACCGACGATCACGCCCGCACGCAACAGCCTAGAAATGTCAAGTTCGAGACCGAAGAACTCGTTTGCTCGTGGGCACACTACGATTGGAACGCCAGCATCGGCGCACATCTCCAAGTCGGACTGCGTTGCCTTCACCATATGAACGAGGAAGCTCGGCTTCAGGCTCAGGATCGATTCGATGTCCTCTCGCTGGGTCTCACTCGCGTGGATCGCGAAGAGCTTCCCCGCGCCCCTGGCCTTTCTGGAAAGCCTCTGAAGGAAATCCATTGGCCAATCTCTCACAGCGCTCATGCCTAGCCCATCGGATTTCTCGAGGATTGCATCTATCTCCTCCTCAGAGGCTTCTGAACCCACTGGTCTGCCCAGAGTCAAATGATGGGGGGAGTGAGGCGGGAGTGAGGATTCCAGCTCCTCAATGCCCTTGATGCCCTCTTCGCGGAAATCGACGAACAGAGAGCATCCAATCCTGTTCATGAGTTTCACCGCGCTCCTCATCGCATCAACCTTGTCCTTAACTGCCGCGCTTGCCAGCACTCGATGCTTGTAGCCATCCGGCGGACCAACGATTTCCTGCACCGATCCTCTTGGAGCTGGAAAGGCAACAGAGTCTCCGATATGAGTGTGGGCGTTCACGAACCCTGGGAGGATCAGTGCTTTCTGTGAGTCGCTTGGAGGGTCTCCGTAACATATCTCCGCCACTCTCTCTTCCTCGATTCTGAGGAAACCCTTGGCGAGGCCATCGGATGTGAATACCCATCTGCCGACGAATGACGACTTCATGCTATTTCGGATGCACCATGGTGGACGAGTTTCTAATAATTTGTCGGTGCGAGAGACATATGTGAACTCCCATGGTCAGAAAGGGCAAGAACTGCACCTTCCAGAATTAAATAAGACGAAGAATCTAAAAATCTTAGTGAATTCGATTCGGTCAAGAAACTTTATATGGAGGAAGGATTTCCCGAAAACCAAGGACAATCTGAGGTATTCTGATGCCAGCTAAGATCAACAAGGATGAGTGCGTTGCTTGCGGTGCTTGTGTAGATGTCTGTCCTGAGCAGGCAATCACGTGTGACGACATTGCGGTTGTCGACGAGAAGAAATGCCTTGACTGTGGTGCTTGTGTCGACGAATGCCCGAACAATGCGATTTCTCTTGAGGAGAAGAAGTAGACCTTCCCTTCTCGCCCTTCTTCGTTCCCTCTGAGTCTATCTGGTCCGGTCTCTCTTCGCTCTGGTGGCCGGGTGCGGGACATCGTCTCACGAAAATAGAAATAGCCTCTTACGTCTCACTTCTGCGGTGAACAGTTGGACCCGGTGGTCGTAGCCTTTGTTGTCCTGTTGCTCGTAGCATTCATTCCTTCGCTTCTCTATCTCATCTGGATCAGGAACACTGAGAGATACTCCCGTGAACCCTATGGCAGACTGCTGAGAGTGTTCGCATTTGGCGCGATAGTTTCCGTCGTGATTGCTGTCGCATTCGAAGTGCTTCTGCTGGCTCTCTTCAACAGGAACATCGAGCGCGTATACGAGGTGTTCGGGACAGACCCAACCATACCATCGCTCGCCCTTGCGTGCGTGATCGCGCCGATTGTCGAGGAAGCGTCAAAAGGGCTCGGCGTACTACGAGCGAAGAGGTTCATGACCGAGATTGAGGACGGAATAGTATATGGCGCCGCCGTGGGATTGGGATTCGCCGCGACCGAGAATCTCCTGTATGAAGGAGATGCGTACTTCTCAAACGGGGCTGAAGCATTCATTACGGTAGCTGTGATCAGGAGCCTATCCTCTGCCTTGCTCCATGCCGGCGCCTCCTCTGTCGTCGGATTGGGCATCGCGAGGAGAGCATTGGAGAGCAGGGGGTGGTTTCCGTACTACATCGCCGGAGTGATCATGCATTCGTCTTTCAACTTCGCAGCATCTTTTGGCGCACTCTACGAAGATGATATCGGAGAATCTGCCTACCTAATAGGCCTTGTCGCAGCCTTCTTCCTGGCAATTGCTGGCATAGCGATGGCGCGCTCAAAAATACATCAGCTCGAGAGCAGGCCCAGAGGATCGAGATGGTGAGTGTGAAAGTGAGGAATGTGACGATCGAGGCAGTCACAGACGACATTTCCGAGTCCTCCGCGGATGCGATCGTCAACGCTGCCAACAACCACCTTTGGATGGGAGGTGGGGTCGCGGGTGCGATCAAACGACGTGGCGGGGTCGGAATAGAGAGGGAGGCGGCCAGCAAGGGCCCTATCCAGGTCGGAGAGGCTGTGGTCACAAGAGCAGGCACGCTCAAGGCGAAGTGTGTCATCCACGCCGCCGTGATGGGCCAGGATCTGATGACGGACCAGGATAGGATACAGCTTGCGACTCGCAACGCCCTCAGACGAGCATCTGAGCTTGGTGTCAGCTCGATAGCATTACCTGCTCTCGGAACCGGCGTCGGCGGCGTTCCGGTTGACATGGTGGCACGAGTAATGGTCGAAGAGGCAGCGCGACACGCGGCTTCGAATGGACAACCAAGTCTGATACAATTCGTTCTCCTTTCGGGCGATTCGAAGGCTGTGTTCGAGAAGGCCATGTCCGATTGGGCTGAAAAGCATATGAGATAGAGAGTCCAATCAGGAATCGATGAAGTTCAGAGCGTTCATTTCCGCGGACATCGAGCCAAACGATTCGCTCGTCTCAGTGCTGAGAGAGCTTGCGAGCACTCGGGCGGACCTGAAGATAGTCAGGCCAGACCTGCTGCATGTGACTCTGAAATTCCTGGGAGATACTGAGGAGGAGCTCGTAGAAGGCATACTCTCGAGAATGAAGGCGGCATCCGGATCGATCCGTCCGTTCAGGATACGTCTTTGCGGAATGGGCGCGTTTCCATCCCTATCGAACATACGAGTCGTGTGGGTTGGCATCGAGGATGGTATTCTGCTTGGCGAAATCGCTGATAAGCTTGATTCTTCTTTGAAGGAGCTGGGATTCGAGAAGGACAGAAAGGGGTTCGTTCCTCATCTGACGCTGGCACGCGCTAGAAGCGGGAGAAACGTGGGAGCAGTGCAGGAGCTGCTCAGGAAGAACGCTGCCTCTGACTACGGAGTGTATCTTGTTGACAGGATCAGATTGAAGAAAAGCGTTCTGAGCCCTCACGGTCCAACCTACTCCGTCGTGGGAGAACACCTGTTCCAGTAGAGGTAGCACTGAATGCGACGGCTCATCCTTCAAGAGTCACCGTGAAGGGATCTCTCCAGGACTTCAACCAGATCAAGCACTTGGACGCTCTGATCTGCGCCCTGACATTCCCTCAGGCTCTGGACGCACCATGGGCACGATGTGATCAGAACACGCGCGCCCACGGACTTGGCCATCCCAATCCGATCGCGAGCTATCGCGGACGCAAGGTCCAGAAACGCGCTCCTCACTCCAGATCCTGAACCACAGCACGCAGCGTTGTTTCTCGAGCGTTCCATCTCGACGATGTCTCGGTCGATGGCGGCAGCGAGGAGCCTTCGCGGTTCCTCATAGACACCTTGCTCTCGACCGAGATCGCATGGATCGTGGAAGGTCACTTGGCCAAGGTCCTTGAGCCGATGCAGCTTGGAGATCTCGAGATGCTCTGCCAGGAACTGCGAGATATGCTGCACCCTGATTCCATACTTCTCCCGCAAGTCTTGGTAGTGATTCAGAGCCGAAGAGCATCCAGGGCACAAGGTGACGACCAGCTTCGCGCCAGCGGACCCGAAGTCCCTGAGACATCCCTCTGCTTTCTCTCTCGCGAGCACTTCCTCGCCAAGCTTGCGCACTGTGGATCCGCAACACCTTTCATCCTGCCCGAGGTATGCTGGCTCAACCTGACACGCTCTCATCAGTTCGACGGCGCGCCTCGCGTTGTCTCCGAAAAGCAGGGATGTTGAGCAGCCCGCAAAGAAGACCACTTCGCCCCTCCTCATGAGGCCGAGGCCCTCGGACCACTTCGCTTTCTGCTTCCTCGGCACCTGCCACGGATTGTCGTAGTTCCTGACGCTCGCGACAACAATGCTGTGTTCCTGAAGTTCGCCCTTTTTAAGTTTTCTTGATGCCTGTCTCACATCTGTCATGCCCTTTTTGGTATCTATCTTGGACGGACAGACTTCAGCGCAAGCCCCGCACAAGGTGCACAGGTAGAGGCCCGCCTCACATGCCTCATCGAACTCGGCCCTGGACCCAACGAGATGGACCCCTTGACCTCCCATATGGCCTGTGCTCCCGAAGATCGGGCCGATCACGTTGTAGGTGGGGCAGAAGAGCAGGCACATGCCACAGCCGATGCAGTACTGTGGTTCCTTGTCCGAGGCGCTGAGCCTTCCGCCATCCACGAAGATGATCACGACTTCCTTAGGACCGTGCATTCCCTTGTAGACCTCCTTCTCGATGTCAGCAGTGTAGCTTGGGCCAGTTATGATGTTGATGTACGAGCTGACAATCTTGCCAGTCGAGTAGTATGTCTGGAGCTTCGCTATGTTCATCGCGTCATCCAGAGACGGTACTACCTTGTCTGGCGTGGTCACTATAATGTGCTTGTCAGATAGCATCGAGCACTTCGCCGCATTCCCCTCGTTGTGAACGATGACCACAGCGCCTTCGTTCGCCGTGACCGCGTTTGCACCGGTGATGCCCACCTTTGCTTTCGACATGTATGACGCTATCTCGTCTCTCATCACCTGCGTGAGCTCTGCGGGGTCCTCCGATACGCGCTTCTTGAAATGTTCACTGAAGAGACGCGCAATCTGCTCACGGGTCAGGTGGCAGGCAGGGCCCGTCGGATGGGCCGGCGCGCAGCCAGCAAGCTGAACAATCCTGTCACCGAGGTCCGTTTCTATGACGCCCGTGCCCGTTGCCTCCAGCTGCTCTGCAAGGTGGAGTTCCTTGGTCACGTTGGACTTCGACTTGACAACAATGTCGTGGCCTCTGAGCTCGTCTTGAACGGCTTTGACCGCAGCTTCTGCGTCCTTCGCGATGATCACTCGGAAGCCGTTCTCTCTGAGCGCTGCGAGTGCCTGGGCAAAAAGGGCCTCGTTCCCGACCGAGCTCTCCTTGATCCTACGGAGCCGGTCTTTTCTCTGGTCCAGGTCTGGGATTCTTCCTGCGTTCTCCTTCTGTCTCTCGATAATCGTCCTGAACGACTTCCTCATCCCTTCGAGGGAATCCCGATCGTCGACCGCCCGCTTCACTCTTGATTGAATGTCAGTTGCTGCCATCGTCCCTCGACTCGAAGCCAATGGAGCGTCCAACGCACTCAGTGTTGTACGGACTGG
>Ga0315308_1002560_pt1 | contig 10289 bp, 7 predicted proteins | sample TDP3_MG_FD_203078 | JGI IMG/M metagenome (GOLD analysis project Ga0315308, IMG submission 203078) | Freshwater sediment microbial communities from Lake Towuti, South Sulawesi, Indonesia - TDP3 | ecosystem: Environmental > Aquatic > Freshwater > Lake > Sediment | place: Indonesia: South Sulawesi...
ACATACGCCGGCGTTCCCGAAAGACATGCCGGCTACTAGGGAACCGAGGCTCATGCCATATCGGCTCTCGGGCTCTCCGTTTCTGTAAGCCCTCGGGAGATAGGTGAAGATAAGCCTGATTGCTTCTAGTGCCAAGCAGTCAGTGATAGGATTGGAGCTAACTGACATCATTGCCTCTAAAGCGTGGCTTAACGCGTCTAGACCAGTGGAAGCAGTCAGACGTTGAGGCAGACTGTAGGTGAGACTTGGGTCCACGATAGCTGTGTCTCCAAACATATAGGGGCTGACTATGGCTGTCTTCATTTCGTCTTCAGCCAATGTAACAACCGCGATGTCAGTGACCTCTGAACCTGTGCCTGCGGTAGTTGGTAAGAGTACTTTTGCGAGTCCGGGCTTCTTAACTAGTCCCACTCCGACATAGTGTCTCATGGGGCCTAGGTTTGTGGCAGCCACAGCTGCAACCTTTGCCATGTCTAAGACACTACCGCCGCCAACACCTACAACTGTATCATACTTCTTTCTTCTCACAGCTTCAGCTACTGCTTCGGCTACCTCCAGACGTGGCTCAGCCTCGACATCGCTGAATATGCTTACTCGGAGGGCTTCTTCAATCAGGGATTCCTCTATTCTTTGAGGTAGACCTATTGCGCTCAGGTTTCGATCTGTGACTAGGAGGATCTCTTTTCCACCGAGGGTCTTGGTTTCTGAGCCGACCTTTTCAGAAACTCCTGTTCCAAAGAGAATCTTTGTCGGTAACTTGAAACTGGATATCTTCATCATGAAGTTGCTCAATTCCATGTCGACTCTATCTCCGAATCTGCAACAAGCAATGGTCCCACGGATTTTTAAGATTTAGGCAAGTCTAAGGTGGAAGGAGCTCTGTTCCATCAATATGGATGTCAATGACGGCTGGCTGTCCGCTTCTAATCGCTCTTAACCCTTCCTCAAGAGCAGGTCTAAGCTGGCTCGGCTCGTCAACACCCAAGCCGCAGCATCCAAATGCCTCGGCAACGGCTGCAAAATTGGGATTCGCGAGGTCAACAGATATAAATCTCTCTTCATAGTCACTTCGTTGATAATGCTTTACTGTTCCTAAAGCCTTATCGTCAAAGACGCATACGAAGACAGGAACATTCTCCTGAACAGCCGTTGACAATTCATGTAAGCTCATGTAGAAGCCGCCGTCACCGCATATGGCTACTATCAACCTCTCGGGCCTAGCAAGCTTGCAGGCTATGGCTGCAGGCAAGGCATAGCCCATCGGTCCGAAACAACCAGACTGAATCCATGTGGACGGCTCGTAAATGTCGAGGAAGGTTGAGGCCCAGAGCTTGTTGTTCCCAGCGTCTAATGTGAAAACGGTCTCTCGGCTGAAGAATCTCCTCATCTCAGAGCAGACTCTCTCTGGTTTCAGAGGCGTCGTCTCAGATAGGGCTTTGAGAGACCACTCTGATCTTCTCCAAGCTTCCTGAGCCTCCTCTAGGAACCTTAGCCACCGTCTCCGCTTCTGGGTTCTTACGTTTTGAAGGGTTTCCGCCTCCTTTATTAACGCCCTTAAGACTTCTCCGGCGTCGCCTACTACACCTATCTTGGTCGGGTAGTTCTTTGCAATGACTTTAGGGTCTATATCCACGTGGATCAAGACTGCGTTCCGGTTTATGTTACTCCACTGTCTGGTGCTTAGGGCGGCGAAGCGGCAGCCGACGGCTAGGATTACGTCAGCCTCTGCTAGAAGCTTGTCATTGTATGTTCGTGTGTGTATCCCCATCCTGCCAGCTGACAATCGATGGTCTTCGGGGAACGAACCCCTTCCATTGAAGGTTGTAGTGACCGGAGCCTCTAAACGCTCCGCTAGAGCCCGAAGTTCCTTCCAGCACCTTGCTGAGTAGTGTACACCGCCGCCAGCTATTACGATCGGCCTAGAGGACTCTGCCAGCAATTTTGCTGCTTTTTTAATAGCATTATGTTCGCCGGAAGGCTTATGCGCAGATGAAGTGGGTGACCAGAATTTGATTGATTCAAGATCTTTGTGACTTAAGGGTTGGGTTTGGACATCGACTGGTAGGTCTATATGTACAGGACCCGGCCTTCCCCAAGTAGCCATCTCATAGGCTTCCTTCAGCGTATCCAGCGTTCTACGTGGTTCTGATAGACGTGCTGACCATTTAGTTACTGGGCGGAAGAGGGCCACATGGTCAAGTTCTTGGAAGGCTCCTTTCCCAAGATGGTCGAGAGGCTGTTGACCTGTGAAGGCTAGGAGAGGGGTGCTGTCCGTCCATGCGGTAGCGATGCCCGTTAGAAGATTTGTGGCTCCGGGGCCTCCTGTTCCGTCGCAGACTCCAAGCCTACCAGTGAATTTGGCGTAAGCGTCAGCCATGTAAGCAGCCGATTGCTCATGTCTAACGAGAATGTGCCTTATTGAAGAGGGGTATAAAGCGTTATAGAAAGGGCATGTTTGGGAGCCCGGGATGCCGAATATGAGACTTACGCCTAGTTTCTCCAAGACCTTCACAATTCCCTCAGCGACGTTGGGGTTCATGAATCTACTTCCGAGATTCAACCTAATTAATTGTTCTTCTTAGCTGCTGATCAGTCGATTGCACAAGAGATTTAAGTCTATGTTAGAAAGAGAATTACTGGTGTCTCGCGGCCGTAGTCTAGAAATTAACGTAAGAGACGTTAGTTAGAAAATCTGGTTAGGACACCGGCCTCCCGATGTGATTAGATCAAACAGGAGAAAGTCGACGACCCGGGTTCAAATCCCGGCGGCCGCACCATATAAAACATGTGAAAAGGGCTTTTCAGGGATATTTTTGGTAAAGGACCTGTATTAGTCTTCCAAGAGTTTTGTACGTCTTTCTGTTTCGCCCTAACGTTTGAATTCCTGAATCGCTTTCTTTTTTCTAGGAAGAAGTGAATGATGAGAGGGAGTTACAAGTCGGCTCGGCGTCTAATTTTGACTGCTTTGGGCGATTATAAGCCTAAGAGTGGTCGCGAGGTCGCTGAAGTTACTGGGCTGAGTGGCAGCTCCCCCTGCTGTAGCCTTTTCTATTGTTGGAGGAGTTGTCTCGTGTTAACGACCAAGAAGCCGATTTACGGGAGTGAACGGATCTTTAAGGGTAGGGGTGGCGTGACGCAGAACACTGGGCCTTGGCACCGAGCACGTTCTTTCCCGAAGGAATCTGCACCAAGAAAGGAATTATTTTGTTCTTCAGTGTTTGAAAAGCGTTGAATCTCTCGTTCTAAGATGCTCTCACATATATTGCTGATGGTTAATCCCGTTTCACGTGCCGTTGAGGCTGAAAAGATGGCTGAATTCCAAAAGTGGCTCCTTTCTCAAGAGGCGAAAGACCTGATCGAGAGATTCGAAAAGGAAACAGGCTGGAAATACGTCGACACATATTTTCCCATTCTAGGATTCGGCGAAGATGCTGTTGTCGACTGGTATGAAATTCCCAACTGGGCTGCCTTGGATATGTCGAGGACTTCGAAGGTTTGGCAAGAGATCTCTGATAAGACGTGGGATTTCATGGACAACACAAGGTTTGCCTCAAACGTTGTTTACCGAACAACCAGCGATGTCCGTGTGACTGCGCCGCCTAAGAAGAAATAATTCCCCCATTTCCCCTTTTTTTGTGTATGCCTTAAATGCGTGCAGGGCTCTTCTTCTATCAGAAAACAAAAGTGTGTCCGCGCACCACGCAAATGATTACGTGCAACTGTGAAAAACATATCAAGCGGTGAAGAAAATTGGACGATAGACTTCTTACACCGTGCGGAGATTTCTGTGGAAACTGCCTCTATTATACGAAGCAAAGGACTCCGCATTGCCCCGGATGTGATGCCTCCAAGGGGCATCTGTTTTGGGGGAATTGCCAAGTATATCCATGTGCCAAAGAACACAAGGTCGCACACTGCGGTGAATGCAAAGATTTTCCCTGCGATACCTTAGTGAGTCAGTTCGATCCAGAATATGGGCAGACAAGCGCAATCTTAAGAGTCGGGATTCTAGCATACCGCAAGAAAGCTGGCACAGAAAAGTATCTCGAAATGGTTAAAAAGCTGGAAGCCGAGAAAAAACGATAAGGTGCCTCGTTTCCCTCAGCTCCTATGATTTGGTTCGTAGGGAGCACGGCTACGAAGCCTATCCGAAACCGCTACAATATCAGCCTACAAACTGCTCTTTGCACGAGTTCGAACGTAGAATGTGAACCTATCCCGGGCTACCAATTATCTTTATCTAAAAACTTTCCAAGGGATGAAGACCATCTATGCCTAACGCTGTGAGGTCCTCCATGATAGGATTCAGGTTCCCATCACAGTGTAGCAGAACTATAGCTCCTCTATTCTTGAATGCATCACGTAGCCTCATTTCGGGGATCTGGAATACTGTTGGGTAGGAAGCTCTAGTATGTGGAACTTTCTTCTTAGCTAGATCACATAGGAGCGAGGGAAACGGGATGATGTTTGACCCCTTGGAAGCTGAGGTTCTGGATCGTGCTGTGGGTTTGGTCGTCTCGTCCTGCAAGGCTGTTTTCGGTTCAAGTCTATTATGCGTGACTCTGAAAGGTTCGGCTGTTAAAGGCGACTTCATCACGGGCTATTCTGACCTTGATTTTCACGTCTTTCTCAAGCCCGAGGTGATGGATGGTGAGAACGTCCCGAAATATGAGTATGCCGTCCAGTTTCAGAGAGCTTTCGGACAAGTCAGCCCAGAAGACTTTGAGGTCAGCCAGTTCCAGATCTACTTCATCAACTCGGAGAAGTACCCAAATGATTGGGCGCCTCCTGTAGACGGAACATATAAGATCATTTTGGGAGCCTTGCCCAAGGCTGCTAGAGAACTGGATGACGGAGCATACATCCATTTTGCAGAGCAACATCTTTCCTTGTCGAGTATTGAATATTCCAGACGAAGCAATGTGGTAAGGTTTGTGGACAAGCCTGACAATCGAATCGCTTATAACGTCAGGCTTCTAGGCGCTACCTTGAAGAACTACATGTACTCTATCTCAGTCTTGCTGACGAAGGAACCTAAGGTTGCTTTCAGACTGGGACTCGACAAAATGATAGCCCTAGTAGAGGAAGGAATCGGGTCGGAAGGACATTTCCTGACTTTCTTCGAATACGTCTCTGACTGGCGAAGGATACGACAAGACCCTGAATACGCAAGAAAAGCTTTCAGAGAAGGTATACAAGCCCTAAACGAAATCGCTTCGTGGCGCAGAGACTGAATGTACCGAAACCGTTACTGGCATGTATGTATGTGGTATATTAGAGAACCAATAAGCAATCAAAATGCCAATGATAAGACTGAGCACTATAAGGATGCGAGCCTGCCAAGATACTACTAAGTCTTGGGTTAGCATCAAGCTGGCCGTTCTGAAAAGTAGACAGGTTGTTCCAATCCATAGTATTATACACCCCGGTTCTTTTATATAGTAATGAGTGAGACTGTATGAAGCCCAAAGTAGTCACTTCAATAGTGATCCTGACTATCGTCAGTTTCATTGGGATTTTTTCGGTGATAGCTAACGTCCTCTCTGAACCTGAAGGCGAGATAGTCTGCCTTTAAGATACAAAACAACATGAATGGGGTTGACGCTCATATGAACAAAAATGTTGTAGCATTGATCGCATTAGTTTCGATTCTAGGTTGCGTTGCCGTATTCCTCCTCTACTGGACAATGCCTCGCCCAGCACCATTCTCCCTGGAAGTTATTCCGGAGTCCCTAAAGGGTGATAGTATACCGGGCCAGAGATGCATATTCTTGGTAACTGTAGAAGACAATGGAACAGGGACGGGCGAGGGGAAAGCGGTCACCATCTCAGCCACAGCCCCAGGCGCTGCGGTCACCATCGAACATAGGATCATAGTTGCAGGGCAAGTTGCCGAGGTAACAGTGATCCCGGATAAAGCGAGTGCCGGTAGCAACGTAACGGTTACAGTATACGGCGAGAGAGAAGGGCTTGAGAGAACGAAGGCGGTCACCTTCACGGTTCTGGAGGTTGAACCCGAGGAACCCAGTGGAGAGGACGAGCTGGGGCGACACGCTGCAGAGATCCGGGACAAGTTCATTCAGTGGTTAGCTGCCAACCACCCGGAGCTTGGCATAACAAATGAAACAAAGTGGACAGGGACCATCGTGAGCCCGAGATGGTTGGTTGTGTCGCATTATCTATTCTTCTCTGAGGACTGGGAGATGCACGTCTCATGGCACGTGATGATACCGCCATATGACTGGGCTCGGATCGATCTCCGACGTAGGTTCACTGAAAGCCGTCCGTCTTACGCCTTCGAGATATCGTCATGGATGGCACAAGAGGAGCCTCATGCCATAGAGCTTCCTGAAACGGTGTGGCGCTGACAAAAAGCCGAAGATATGGTAGGAACTATACTGTCATCCAATCGGCTCGAGAAAAAGGGCGCTGTAATTAGAGTTAAGGTCCATATGTACTCCAATATTCTCAGAAGTGAGAAATCTGACGAGTAGAATGAATGGCGTACGCAAAAGTAATGATCCTCCCGGTCGAAGAGGAGATCGGAAAATTGATTAGTAGGATATATGGACAATTTTTTGATTAAGTGCGGATTACGGAGGAAATGAAAATGGGTAAAACTTACAGACCGACTTGGAACTCTCTTGAAACGCACTCTGTACCAAAATGGCTCGATGACGCAAAATTTGGAATATATACGCATTGGGGAGTTTATTCGGTGCCAGCATGCGGTCCGAATGGCTCATGGTATCCTCATAACATGTATAGGGAGGATACTGAACAGTACAAATATCACGTCGAACACTACGGTCCTCCATCAGAATTCGGCTACAAAGACTTTATTCCCAAGTTTAAAGCAGAGAGGTTTGATCCTGAAGAATGGGCGGAACTTTTCAAGAAAGCTGGCGCTCAGTTCGCTGGTCCTGTTGCTGAACACCATGATGGCTTTTCCTTGTGGGATAGTGAGATCAATGAATGGAACGCTGCCAAGATGGGGCCCAAAAGAGATGTTGTCGGAGAGTTGGAAAGAGCTATTAGGAAACAAGGCATGAAATTCATGGTAGCATTCCACCACGCTGAGAATTGGTGGTATTACCCTCATTGGAGGAAGGAATTTGACACATCAGACCCGAGATATTCAGGTCTATATGGCCCACTTCATAATCAAGATGCGAGACCTGACATAAAATGGGAAGAGCAAGACAAGCCTAGTAAAGAGTTTCTTGAGAAATGGAAAGGAAAGATTCAGGAGGTCATAGACAAGTACAAACCAGACTTGATGTGGTTTGACTTCATGTTGGGTGGTGTTCAAGAGAAATATCGAAAGGAGATTCTCACCTACTACTTCAACAAAGCCATGGAGTGGGGCAGAGAAGTCGAGGTAACGTATAAAGGCCACGATCTCCCTCCAGGAATCGGTATTGTAGACCTTGAACTGGGAAGAATGAGTCAACTGACATATCATGAATGGATAACAGATACATCGGTAGATGAGAGTGGCGCTTGGTCTTACGTTCAAGATGTGGGTTTCAAGTCGGTCGATATGCTTGTGCACAATCTGGTGGACAATGTTAGCAAGAATGGTTACCTTTTGCTTAATGTCGGTCCCAGGCCTAATGGTGAGATCCCGGAAGCGGCTAGAGAACGTCTGTTGGGAATAGGCAGGTGGTTGGATGTAAATGGGGAGGCAATCTACGGCAGCACGGCCTGGGTGACCTACGGCGAAGGACCCACGAAAATGGAAAAAGGCGGACCTTTCAGTGAAAAACATGAAGTTCATTATACCGCAGAGGACATAAGGTTCACTGTTAAAGATGATGCGCTATACGCGATCTGCTTGGGCTGGCCAGGAAGGAAGGTGACCGTTCGATCTCTGAAAACGCTATACAAATCGGAAATCAGTTCGATAAAGATGCTTGGCGTTGACAAAGAGCTGGAATGGTCTCTCGAAGAAGAAGGGCTCAAGATTAGAACCCCTGATGAGAAGCCCTGTGAACACGCCTACGCATTCAAAATCTTAAGAACATGAATCAAAAAGTTCTCAGCATTATCGCATTGGAGGATTTCCATAAGAGAATAGGGGTGTAGTTTAACCCTCATTGTCTGAAATGATCGCGGAGACGATTCCTTCGATCAACTCCTGTTCATCCCAAGTTGGTGGACCCGAGCCTATACGCGAGACCACCAAATCAAGAGAGGGGATGATATAACATCGATTAGATCTGTACCCAGATAAGGCGAATGCGTCTCTCGGTAATCCTGGCCAACAGGTCCCCCTTGTGTTGGTCCACCAAGTGTAACCATAGTTTGGGTTGAAGTCTTGTGAGGTTTTCGCTGCTAAGTCTATCCACCATCTCGGTATCAGTTCATTTCCTTCCCATACTCCTTTGCGAAGTAGGAGATAGCCGAAGCGTGCCAGTTCTCTAGCCGAGATATGTATGCCCGTGTGAGCATTTGTGTGGGGTCCGATGAATCCGCTCCCTCCTTGCACGTCCCAGCTAAGATTCTCTATGCCAATAGGATCGAAGATACGCCCTTTCATGTACTCGCTCATCTCTAGTCCCGTGATGTTAGAGAAGGCCAGCGAGAGATGGGCAAAAGCAGGATCGCTATAGTCCCAGCTGGTGCCAGGATCTGCTGAGAGTCTGTCGACCCATTTGCCATATCTGTTCGGGCATCTTCCGAGCGCATGCTCAAACGGACCATGATTCGTCGCCGTCGGGATGCCCATGACACCCATCTTCTCACCCGCGATGCCAGATGTCATGGTTAGAAGATGCCGTACGGTGATCCGCTCTTTGCGAGGATCCGTCAGCGGATAGCCCTCTGGAATACAAGAGTAGGCTGGACTGTCTAAATCAATCTTTTGACCGTGCGGAAGTTTTCTCTGGCGGCTTTCCTCAAGAAGGAGTCCCCAGGCTGTTCCTGTGAAAGACTTTGTTCCAGACCAGATGTCAAATCGGGTGGGAACCAGAACATTGAACGTGTAGAATTCTCTTACTAGATATCCGTGCCGAATGATGACGATTGACCAAGAGTCGCCGTAAAGAAACTCTTGCGTCTGCCGAACCAGATCGAGCTTTTCCGGATTCATTCCTGCGATTGAACGAACTTCGTCCGGCTCCTTGAGCCAGCGCCACCCGCCTTTCGATTCGGGAGGCGGATAATACGTTTCTTTCTCGGAAGATGAGACCATTACGCTTCCCCCGATTTTTCAATCATTTTTGTATACATGGGAATTTCAGCTTCGGATAGGTACATTTTGAGCCATCTATTGAGAAGGAAAGTGCGTAGCACATCAAGATCAGACCGATTGGTTAAGGTCAAGAAGATGGCGTTGACGCTTTTGCTGCATCGAGACACCGTTTGTAGTTTGCCTCAGCCGTGTAGGCAGGGACGAACACAGTGGCCAGTTTCAACGTCTCTGCAATTGTGTTTCTGACTTGGTGCTTCTCTCCAGCGCGTACCCACAGGACCACATCGCTCTGGACAGGATGCGAACGCCCCTCGCACAAAACAACGCCTCTTCCTGACACGACGTAGATGAGTTCCGGCCTGTCATGAGCGTGATCGTCTGTTTGCCCTCCGGGATCAATCAAGGCGAGACTAAAAGTGAGCTCTTCCACACCGGCCTTGTCAGGAGCGAACAGAACCTTAACGGTGCGTGAGTATGGAGGAGGAATCTTCACACCAGTCTCTTCCCAAGCATTCATGATCTCCAAAAGCTATTACCTCGTGGGAAATCGGTGACGGTTGTTTCTTAAAAGCTTTTATACTCCCTTCTCCCGTCCCTTGTGCTTTAAGCTTGTTCCAACTAGCAAAGAGGATCATAACCCGAAAGGGTTGCTAAGCCGTTGCTTCTTTGTCACGAATAAATATAGGGCAGACTAAATAAAGTACCGTGGGAAAATGGTAAAGGAAGACGAAATAATAGAGGAGCTCAAGAAGATACGTCAACTACTTGAGCCCAAGATTTCGCCACCGCCTCCACCCGCGCCTCCAAAGGGCTTGTGGGCTGAATTCATTGATTTCATTGGAAAGACAGGTGTCTTGGGCTTAGCGATCGGTTTCATCATGGGCTCATACATCGGTAAGGTAGTCTCGGCTCTTGTGAGCGACATAATCATGCCTATTCCCGGGGCACTCATACCGGGCGGAGATTGGCGCAAAGCGATAGTCAGCGTACCTGTCGGAAACGGCATGAACTTTGCTGTAGGCGATTTCATAGGCGTAATTATTGACTTTCTGATTGTGGCCATCGTAATTTTCTTCATAGCTAAATATGCCAG
>Ga0315308_1002565_pt1 | contig 10278 bp, 6 predicted proteins | sample TDP3_MG_FD_203078 | JGI IMG/M metagenome (GOLD analysis project Ga0315308, IMG submission 203078) | Freshwater sediment microbial communities from Lake Towuti, South Sulawesi, Indonesia - TDP3 | ecosystem: Environmental > Aquatic > Freshwater > Lake > Sediment | place: Indonesia: South Sulawesi...
CCGCAGCCGGATTCTCCGGCAATTCCCAACGATTTCCCTTCTTCGACCTTCAGAGAAACGTGGTCAACAGCATAAATATCTTCCCCAAACCGGGTGACGTATTTTGTTGTCAGTTCCTTGACCTCTAATATTACTTTTGACATATCAATCACCTACTCCCTCAATGCCGGGTTGAATACCTGGTCGAGACCCGTATTCATCAAATTCATCGAGAATGTAATCAGAGCGATGGTTACGACTACGGGGAGATACGCCCACCATTTTCCCAGGATCTGCGCCTGGTAGATCATCGCCCACTGCATCATTAAACCCAAAGTCGGCACCTCAGTAGTTCTAGGTCCCAAACCAACGATTGATAACCCGGCCTCCCACAGAATACCCAGGGAAATCTGCAGAATGAGCGCCATAACAACATAAGAAGCAATGTAAGGCAGAATATCGGCGACAATGATGTAAACAAGGGAGTGCCCGGATAGTTTCGACAGATTGACATGGTCGCGATTGCGCAGGGAAACTACTTGCGCCCGCACAGCCCTGGCCGTCCAAAACCAGGCGGTCAACCCAATTACCACGGCGATGGTAAAGGCGCCGCGTTTATCCTGCCCGATGCTGAATGAAATCAAGATCAACAATACCAGACTGGGAATGACGGTAAAGAGATTGGTGAAGAACATAATAATGTCATCCACCAGGCCGCCGATATAGCCCGCCAGCAATCCCAGGGTCAAACCGATCAGGGTTGCGATGGTACCGGCGACAAAGCCGATCTGCAGCGATACGCCGGTGGCCTTAACCAGCTCCGTCAGCACATCCCGGCCGAAGTTATCGGTTCCAAGCGGCAACACCCGTACGTTTGCAACCTGGCTGATATTCACATAATCGGATTGTGCGATGGAACCTGTCTCCTCCAGGACACCTGTGTCCGCGTTTTTTACTGCAATGATCGCCCCCTCTGTTGACAAAAGTCCTTCGAGCGAGGCATTGAGCCGAATATAGTAATTTCGCTGGGCATTGGTCATCCCGGCGATGTTTTTCTTGGGGTCATAATTGTTCTCCCACAGACCCAAGAGCTGTTCGGTATTGTTGATATCAATCTCGTTTTCAGGAATCCCGTCTGCCACAAGCCAATCCTTCATGGCAAGGCGATCATCATGACTCAACTTGCTGGCAATGCGCTTGGCAGCGGCATTATCCAGATTAAGTATATATGTAGTAGGGGAATTAATGCTATCAAAAGTACTCACATAAATCCCAGGTGGGAGGAAAGTACCCTGACTGATGATCGCTAATGGAGGATCTGTTATGATCAGCGGATAAACGATCACGATCAACAGAATTGCCACAAAAATGGAAAAACCGACAACAAATTTACCAGAGTGAAAAACTTGTTGGATGGTATGTTTCATGACAGCATCCTTCCTTAATCAGCCTGCGCCGCTTTAATGCGCGGGTCAATGATGCCGTAAAGGATTTCGATGATAAAGTTCGCACTCAGCACCATCACCGTGATGATCAATGTGGCTGCTGAGATCAGCGGATAATCCCGTCCCATGACACCGTTATAGAGCGTGAAACCAAGCCCCGGATAACTAAAAATGATCTCCGCGAACAGCGCGCCGCCGACCATAGCACCGATAGATAACGCCAAACCGGTTACCTGCGGCAGCATGGCATTTCGAAATACATAACCGACGATTTTTCGATCTGGGATTCCCAGGAACCGGCTGTATTTTACATAATCCACATTCAGTTCATAGATAGCCATGGAGCGCATGCCAATGGCCTGACCGCCGATGGCGACCAATACGATAGACCAGAATGGCAATTGATAATGCACGATCACAGACCACATAAATGACCAGGTAAAGGTGGGAAGCAGGTCAAACCCATATCCGCCCGAGGTTGGGAACCATTCTAATCCGACTGCAAAAATGACGTGCAAAATGACTGCCATGCCAAATGCCGGGAGATTGCTCAAAAAAATACTGACGGGCATGAGCACTTTATCAAAGCCCCCCTTGAGATAAGCCGCCAACGCGCCCAGTGTGTTCCCGATCAACCAGCCGACGATGATCGCCGGGAACTGTAGAGCCACCGTCCACCAGATCGAAGACATAATAATGTCTGCCACCGGTCTGGGATATTGGCTGAACGAGACACCAAAATCGCCGCGTAATGCATTTCTCACATAGAGGAAAAACTGTTCCAACATGGGTTTATTGGTGCCAAACAACTCTGCGTATTGGTTATAAACCTGTTGGATGCCGGTCTGACTTTGCATGCCCTGGACAACCCTGGCTGTGATGACGGCCACGGGGTCTCCCGGCATCAGGCGGGGCAGGACGAAATTAAGTACGAACGCGCAAACCAGTGTGATAAAGAACCAAAGCAACTTGTTGAGGAAATACTTTCGGTATCCTTTCAACGCAATACCTCCTCGATTGATGAATCATTATTTTACGGATAGGTGCAACGCACTTCCGAAGTGCGTTGCACCTGTACAGCTTAAGCTACTTTGTAAGAAACAGCCATGTTCCGGTGTTCGTGGGACATGGCTGTTTTTAGAGATACCCGTTTATGGGTTAACCAGCGTCAGGTTATACAGACCCGCGATACTGTAACCGTTGATCAGGTCCATCGGCGGGACGGGCGGGGTGGTACCATCACCCTCGTGAGGGAAGTTCGTCCAAACCGTCTCGTTCACGGTATGGAACAGTTGAGGACGGTACATGAGACTGAAGGAGGGAACATCGGTCAGGTAGATCTTGGTCAGTTCGGTGTAGTATTCCTTCAGCTTGGCGGGATCGGTTTCACCGGGGATCAGTTTGAGGATTTCATCGACGCGAGGATTGACGTAGCCACCCCAGTTGCCGTTCCAGTTACCCGACGTGCCGGCGAACTCAGAGCTCATCAACTGGCGGGCACGGCCCCAGGGATTGGTCGGGCCATCGCCGTTGCTCCACACCATGAAGATGTCATAGTTGTTCACCTTCGCGTCGGTGAAGACGGTCTGGTAAACGGACCATTCGGGGAACTCGGTCGTGATGTCAATACCGATCTTCTGTCCGGCGGCAGCCACGATTTCAATGGCAGCCTGCCAGTCGGACCAGCCATTGGGGCAGAGAGCCTTGTAGGAAAGTTTCTTCCCATTGAGTTCGCGCCAGCCATCGCCGTCGGTATCTTTGATCCCGGCATCATCCAGGAGTTTTTTGGCGCCTTCAACGTCGTTGCCAACCCACTGCAGGTCCTTGACGGCATCATGGTCGTACAGCGCCTGCTCACCAGCGGTCGGGTTCATGATCGAGCGAGGGACCTGTTTGAAGGTAGGCGATTGGTTGGTCATCGCGTTGGCGATGATCGTGTCATAGTCCACAGCCATGGCGATAGCCTTACGGACCGCAACGTTGTCCAGGCCGTAGGATTTCAGGTTGAAGTAGGCCGTTGGGAGGCTGGCAGCAATCATATAAGGAGCATCTGGCAGATAGGTGGAGATGGGCAGCCCATAGTTGAGCCACAACAGTTGAATATTGGAGTTAAACTGCTGGCTGACATCCACTTCACCTTTTGCCAAAGCAACAGAACCGGCAGCGTTATCCTTATAGATCGCATGCGCCAGGTACTTCGGAGGCGGCAGCTTGCCCCACATGCTGGCATCCTGGCCCCAATAGTTGTCATCACGAACGAGGACAACCTTCGTGTCGTCCGCGAAGAATTTGTGATAGGGACCGGAGTAAACGACGTCTTCTGCGACATCCTCCTTGAATTTGGTGGCATCGCCATTGGCGCGCGCTTCCAGTGTTTGGGTCCAGGCTTTCTGCACGACATAGATATTGCTGAGGTAACCAGCAACTACCAGAGGATTGACGGCCTTACCGTTCGCATCCAGTTTGGCCTTGACCACCACCGTTTGGGGATCCTTGGCTTCGATGGTTTCGATGTAATCTTTGTAGGCAGCGCCGTTGGTGGTTGAATACTTGAGATGGGACGCGTAGGTATAGGCAACGTCATCCGCGGTCACCGGGGTACCATCGCTCCAATGGGCGGCCTTCTTGAGCTTGAAGGTGATCTCGGTCATGTCCGCGTTCCACGCATAATCGCCGTCGGCCAGCAGAGGATAGACCTTGCCGTCGAGGAAATTGTACATGTACGGCGTTTCAAACATGGTCACACGGGCGCTGGCGTTGTTGCCTCCGTCAGCAATGGCCATCGCACAGTTGCAGTTGGGATTGTATGGGTTCCAACAGACAACCGAACCCCACTGAAAACCGTTGAAGTACAGGGTTTCATTGCGGGGAAGCGCTGCACCTGGTGCCACTGGTGCCACTGTTGGGGTCACCTCGACGACCTTCTCGACGACCTTCTCCACCTCTTTGGTGACGACAACCTCCTTCTCGACCACCACGGTCTCTTTGACGACCTCTGGGGTCGGGGCAGGACCGCAGGCGGCCACCAGGCCCAAAACCACCAGTAGATTCAAAAACAGAATTGACTTGCGCATCACTTCTCTCCTTTCTTTTTTCCTCTTTGACTTTATGCGAATAGTCTGGTAAACTTGTACCCTGTGTGGAGCTTTCCACACAGGTCTCGCGTACAGGTCTTCCCCTGTCTATGTCAGCTAGGAGTGAAGACCTGTATGCATATTTCACCACATTGCTTCAAATTCCTCATCACCTCCTTTCGTTCGACCGATTAAGGAGAACCACAAGAGGCCCTGACCACCAACTCCGTGGGCAAGACAATCCTCTGAGCAGGAGCCTCTTCTTCCGATGAACCTTCCAGCACGCCCAGCAACACCTCTACCGCCATCGAGCCCATGCGCTCAATCGGCTGACGCACGGTAGTCAGCGCCGGTTCAATCGCTGAGACGATGGGGATGTCATCAAAGCCGACCAGAGCAACGTCCTGAGGAACTTGTCTGCCTGCTTGACGGAGCGCTTTCAGAGCGCCAATCGCCATCATGTCGCTGGCAACGAAGACGGCGCTGGGGGAGTCAGAGAGCAACCGTTGCATGGCCACCATGCCGCTGTTTTCGGTATAGTCTCCTTCAGCAATCAGCTCCTCCTCCACCGGAATGCGGTGCGTTTTCAGTGCCTGACGATAGCCTTCCAGACGGTCTTGGCCGGAGATCAGATCCAGCCGGCCAGTGATAGTAGCGATGCGCTGGTGTCCCAGGCGGATCAAGTGCTCGATTGCCATCCGCGCCCCGCCGACGTTGTCAACGTCCACGTAATGGACTCGCTCGTTGGGATGCCGCCCTACGGAGACGAACGGGATCCGGTCGCGCAGCAGATCGGGGATGAGCGGATCATCCAGCGGGGTCGAAGCCACGATCACACCATCCAGATAGCCGCTGCGTAAGATGCGCTGGTACATCTCTTCCTGCCCAGTAGGATCATCAAACAAGGAAAGCAACATTTGGTAGCGATGAGCGTTACAAGCCTCGGTGGCTCCGCGCAGTAAGAGGGGGAAGAAGGGGTCGGTGAAAAGCGTGGTCACTGCTTCGGGGATGATCATGCCGATGATCTGAGTGCGGTTAGTGACCAGGCTGCGGGCAACCGCGTGGGGTTGATAGCCGGATTCGCGGACAGCCTGCCACACTCGTTCTTTAGTTTCAGGCCGCACGTTGGGGTGGTCGTTGATGACACGCGAGACGGTGGAACGAGATACGTTGGCTAAGCGGGCGACTTCTTCCAATGTAGAAGCCATCAACTCCTCCTGGGAGCGCTCTCATATGAATCCTATAAAAACTCCCATTTCACAGGCAAAAGACCGCCATTTCGCTCCAATTCTTGGGAGCGCTCCCATAATAGTATACCACAAATTTCAGGATTTGTCAAGAGGTTGCAAACATTTTTAACAATTGCTGGGCGAAGAGTAAGGTGTTCCGCAGGGATCTCCTGATGTACGGCAAGCTGCCAAATCTGGCACAGAATATAAAGACACTGTGGGGGGCGCATACAAAACTTGGGGGAGAAGGGCCTCCTGCCCTTCGCCCGGCGCTAGCTTGGTGCGCGGCCCCAACGTTTCCAGTTCGAGGAAACGTTGGTTGTAGTAGCACTCGCTCGAACTTCCCTTGTCGAAGAATGATACGTGGCCCTACGGATTGGGTTATCCATAGGGCGGCCAACGCATCGTTTTCCAGTTTGACACAGTCATAGCCTGCGAAACGAGTTGTTGTGCGTTTCATCGTGTCAGCGTACACTTGTGTTCAGGTTTAGGTTCGTACATTGGGCAAGTTCTCCTATTTCTATATTCACATCACTAAAAAAGACCTTATCATCACTGATGTCGGTGGTCTGGCCGGCTATTTCAAACGTGCCGGTGAGCGGCAAGTGGTTGGAGGCATTGCCGACCATCACCTCAACTGTCCCCGGCTGAACCACAAATTGCATCGCCTCATCGTAAATACCAAGCTGATGGGTGTACAGGGTGAAAGTCACCGTTTTACGTTCCCCCGGCTGCAAAGTGATGCGTTTGAACCCTTTTAGCTCCTTGAAGGGTCGGGTGACGGTGACATCACGATGGCGCACGTAAAGCTGAATCACTTCATCGCCGGTACGGTCACCGGTGTTGGTCACGTCGAGGCTGACGGCAATGCTGCCCCCGGCTTTGACTGTTGAACGGTCAATGTGCAGATTGTCGAACTGGAACGTGGTGTAGCTCAAACCATGGCCAAAGGGAAAGAGGGGCTCTCCCTGGAAGTAGCGGTAGGTCCGGCCTTCCATCCGGTAATCTTCAAAGGGGGGCAAGTCCTCTACGGATTTGTAGAACGTGACAGGGAGTCGTCCGGCCGGGTTATAATCGCCAAACAGCACGTCAGCGATAGCGTCTCCCCCTGCCTGGCCAGGATACCAGGCTTCCACAATCGCCGGGATATGTTCGGCTGCCCAATTTACGGCCAACGTACTGCCATTCAACAATACCAACACCACCGGCTTGCCAAGCGCATGGATTTGCCTAATGAGTTCCTCTTGAGAACGCGGCAACTTGATATCGGTCCGGTCACCACCGGCAAAGCCTTCCACATCAACCGGCATTTCCTCGCCTTCCAGGGATGGAGAAAGCCCCATCACTGCAACAACAACGTCTGCTTTCTCAGCCGCTTCCAGCGCCCTGGCCTGATAATCAATGCCAGGAGGGGGCCACAGGAGTTGCACCTGCGGATCGAGGCCCTGGCTCACATAGTCCAGCCGGAGACTGTAGAACCGCCCGGCTTCCAGCTCAACCTCTTTGGTATTGAGGACGGGATAGTGAATACCTTCATACTCCGCAATCAGTTCGTCTTCTAAGTAAAGGTTGTATTTGCTAAAGCCGCTGACGCCGAGTTTGTAAACGCCGCTTGCTGGTGGAACGAGAAAACCGGCCCAACGCACGGCGAAATTGTCTCCCCATTGTCCCGCCAGCGGGGTGGTATCCTTCCAGATGAAGTCAATGGTGGGGTCAACCCGGCTCAGCGCTGGCTCACCTTCAAAGTTCGGGGCGTTGTAATAGGCAGCCGTCAAACCAGTTTCGTTCGTGTCAGCATCTACCGGGCGCAGATGGGTAGATGGGATAACTTTCAATTGGGGAAAACCATCAGCTAGCTCACAACCTTGCGCGTAATACAGTTTAGTAGAGGACGAAATCTTTCTACGAATACCTTCAAGTGGAGTGACAGCCTTGGCCGGTGTACCGTTGTAGTTGCCAAGCAGCGTCTGGAGGTCGTCGGCATTGGGTCCGATAACGGCAATTGACTCAAGGTCTTTGGGTAGGGGTAGCAAATCGTCTTCATTCTTGAGCAGCACGATGGACTCCCGCGCCGCCTGTAGCGCCAGCTCACGATGCTCTGTAGAATCTATAATCTCGTAGGGAATTTGAGTGTAGGGAACCTGCTCAGAAGGATCGAACATCCCCAAACGGAAGCGCGCAGTGAAAAGCCGCTTGACCGCACGGTCGATGATGTCCTCCGAAATCAATCCCTGCTGTACGGCATCAAGAAGGGATAGGTACACCTCGCCGCAGTTGAGTTCACAGCCGGCCTTCACCGCCAGAGCTGCTGCCTGTTCCGGCGTGTCTACCACTTTGTGGTGGGCGTAGATGTCGAGAATGGCCCCACAATCGGAAACCACATACCCGTCAAAGCCCCATTCCTGGCGCAGGATCTTCTCCAGCAATGTCGGACTGGCGCAGCAGGGCTCACCATTTATGCGATTGTAAGCCCCCATCACAGAGGCGGCCTTAGCCTCTTTCACACAGGCTTCGAAGGCGGGCAGGTAGGTTTCCCGCATATTCTGTTCATCAACCTGCGCGTCAAAGTGATGGCGGTCAGACTCTGGGCCACTGTGAACGGCGTAATGCTTAGGCGTGGCCACCAGCTTCAGGTAGCGTGGGTCGTCGCCCTGGAGTCCTTTCACAAAAACGACCCCCATCTGAGCGGTCAGGTAGGGATCTTCTCCATAAGTCTCTTGGCCGCGACCCCAGCGAGGATCGCGGAAAATGTTGATATTCGGCGACCAGAAGGTCAAACCGGTGTATATCTCCCGAATGCCTCGTCGGGCTGCTTCGTGATGTTTGGCCCGGGCTTCGTCGGAAATGACTGTCGCAATCTGGTGCATCAGATCGGGGTTCCAGGTCGCCGCCAGCCCGATGGCCTGGGGAAAAACCGTGGCCACTCCCGCCCGGCCCACGCCATGCAGGCACTCGTTCCACCAATTGTAGGCGGGGATGCCCAGCCGCTCGATGGCGGGAGCGTCGAAGACCATCTGGGAGATTTTCTCTTCTAGCGTCATCCTAGAGATGAGATCATCTACACGCTCCTCGATGGGTCGCGTGGGATCTTTGTACACTGGGTTTAGGTTAGGGGATGATGTCTCTGTGTGCATTGTTGATTTTCCTTGTCTGGTCTTATCCTTTGAGCGCGCCAGCGGTCAAGCCGGACACAATCTGTCGCTCGGCAAACAGGTAAAAGATGATGGCGGGTACCGCAGACAAGGTTACGAAAGCCGCCACCAGCGCCAAATCCTGGCCGTATTGACCCTGGAACTGCATCGTGCCCAAGGGCAAAGTCCAAAGCTTATCCTTGTCTATCATCACCAGAGGCACGAGTAACTCGTTCCAACTGGCAACCATTGCCAATGCCGCGACCGCCGATAGCGCCGGGCGCGCCAGCGGGAGCAGGATGCGCCAGAAAAAGTCAAATGCACTACAGCCGTCTATGTAAGCAGCATCTTGCAACTCGACCGGAATTGCCATAAAGAACCCGCGCAGAATCAAGATATTGCCGGATAATTGAAACGCAATTTGTACCACAATGACGCCCCAGAGATTATTGGTCAATCCAATTTGGCGGATCACGAGGTATACCGGCATAATGGCGATGGTAAGAGGGAACATGAGACCCAGGGTGAGAAAGTTGAAAGCCAGCCCCTTGCCCCGGAATTCCATTCGAGCAAACACAAAGGCGGCCAGGCTACAGGCGAACACCACACCCGTCGTCGTCGCCAGCATGACCACGAGGCTGTTGCGCAACATGATCCAAAATGATGGCATGCCCAAAATCTTGGCATAGTTCTCCCAACGCGGGGGAATGGGGGGTGTGTAAGGGCGGGTCATGAACTCACCGCGAGTCTTGAGTGCCCCGAAGACCAGCATCACGATGGGCACAAAGACGATCAACACGAACAAGGAGAGGATAAGGTATTGAAAAAACCTCGGTAAATTTTTTCGCCAAATGCTGCTTCGATGTAAATAGGTCGTCACCATAAACCGGTCCTTTCTAGATGCCGCTCAGGTAATCTGGTTGGCGCACCAGGCGCTGGTAAGTCAACGAAAAGGCCAGGGAAATCAGTAACATCACGATAGCCACAGCGGAGCCATATCCCAGCCAGAAACGCACAAAGCCGAAGCGATACATATAAGTTGCCATGACTTCGCTGGCATTCACCGGCCCGCCCAGGGTCATAATCCAGACCAGGGCGAACACTTGCAGCGATCCCAAAACAGACAGGTAGACGGACGTACGAATGGTGCTGCTGAGCAGGGGCAGGGTGATATATCTTATCAATTGGCCTCTATTCGCGCCGTCAATGCGAGCGGCTTCTTCGATTTCCTGCGGGATGTTTTGCAGGCCCGCCATGTACAGCAGCATGTGCAATCCAAAGTATTTCCAGGTCAGAACGACAAAGAGGCACCCCATGACCTGGGCGGGACTGCCCAGCCAGGGTTGGGGCTTGACGCCTGGAATGAGGATCAGCACCGCATTGATAAAGCCGCGTTCCGGGTCGGGGTTGTAGAGGATCA
>Ga0315308_1002566_pt1 | contig 10278 bp, 10 predicted proteins | sample TDP3_MG_FD_203078 | JGI IMG/M metagenome (GOLD analysis project Ga0315308, IMG submission 203078) | Freshwater sediment microbial communities from Lake Towuti, South Sulawesi, Indonesia - TDP3 | ecosystem: Environmental > Aquatic > Freshwater > Lake > Sediment | place: Indonesia: South Sulawesi...
CATAAGGGCTTCTATAACGTGCTTCATTTTGTAGTCGGCGATGCGACCCACACCAGCGTATCCTTCTGCACCGTAAGCCTCTCGAGCCTCTTCTATCCAACCCTTGCCCACCTTCCTATAGAGCTTTCGAGCCAACCTGAGTTGAGGAAGACCGATGTCCGGGAACAGGGTGACAAGCTTGTCCGGAGTTATTGTGTATAAGCCAACTGACATTTTTCCGTCTCTGGCAGAATAATATTGGACCTTGCTATGGAAGAGCGGGTGGTCTCTCAAGCCTTTCTGTGGTTTTATTCCCTTTCCGTCAAGAAGTTGCCCCGCGAAGTCAAAGATGAGGGCGACAGTTTTTGGACTATTGTCTATGATTTGGGCGTTTAGGATCAATTCGGTGTTCGTTTTTCCTGAGCCTGTCATCCCGAACATGCCCATCATGAGAGGAATAGCCTCAACGTTTATGCCAGCAGAACCAAGCAACTGCTCTCCGGAACGCAAACGACCAACTTCTAACTCCCCCGAAAGCTTCAAAACAGCGCAGTCCTCCTCGTTAGCAGTATAAACTTTATCCCTGTAGTTTGGATTGAACGTTGGAGAACGAGCCTTACTTGCTCTCTTTTCCAAGAAAAGAATAGCCTCGACGCTTCTATAAGCCGAGTATGGTCCAAAAGCTTCCTTGCCTTCCGCTTCTCGCAGTTGCTCGATAGTGTCAAGCGTAGAACTACTCTCGGCGTTAACAACCCTCGCATAGAAGCTTCTTTCACCAGAATCTATTCGGACAATTTGCCCAAAACTAAGATTTACTTCTTTATTTAGAAAGAAGGCCACAGAGTCTCCCTTAGTTCCGCACACAAACCCAATAGGCTCAGACACGTTCCACCCACTCCAAATCAAACGCATGTTTTGCTCCGTGAAGCTCGTCAGGGAAGCTGCATGCTAATTCTTCTCTCCGCAGCACATCCAATAATCCCGCTTCTTTCAGAACGTTCTCAATCTGGTCATGATAATGAAGAAGCATTGCTTCAGCTGGGGCAGAAAACTTGTGAGCAAGAAACAAAGGAATGGGATATCCAAGGCATCGCGGGTCTTCCGAGACAAAGGTGAGTGGAGATAACAGTTCAGCCACATCACGATCACTAAGATACTCCATTATGTCGCAACGGAAGACCCGAGGACTATCGTCACAAAGTTTCACCACGGATATGTCACCATAAAGATTCTCTTCTTTGTCGGCTTTCTTTATATGCGAATACACCCAAGCAGGATAAGGAGCAAGCATTCCCGTGGTCGCCATGAAGTCTCTACCCTTTTCATCGTGTAGAATAGAAGATCTTTTGCTTAAGGCTAGCAAATTAATGTCTCTGTTTTTGCACTCTTCATAAAGCGAGACGCGAAATTTCTTCCCACCGCCAAAATAGCCGCCACCATCCAGTAGTACGTAATCACCACGGGAAGACCCATTCCCGTGGTGAGAACATTCAAGTTCGTTGTGGGTGAGCTCTAAGGCCATCTGGCTTTCTAATTCAACTCTAACGTCTTCTAAATAATCACCACGAGTATACGCGTCTCCGATTATGGAGCACATTCTTTCAGCATAACCCCATTTCACGTTGCGCTCTTTAACAAAAACGAAACATGGTCGCATGAGATAGATGCCCCAATTGTTTGCTCTTTTCAAGGTTCTCGTGGAACAATCAACTGCCAAAAATTGTCCTTCATAACTGTTCACTTTCTTTAAAGGTTTAATTCTCGAGGCATCTGGTTTAACAGCGATTATTCGCTCCTCTCTCACCTCGGCTGAGCCTGGGATTCGCCCCTTGTCTACATATAATCTAAGTTTTTTCTCCATATCAGCTAAGTCTTCATCTATCTTATTATTCATTCAAGTCACCTTGTACCTGCACCGTAGAACATGAGGTGCTGTTAACTTCATAGAATTGCCAGTTTATTTATTATCTTTTACTAGGTTTACGGCGTCTTGCGCCATTTGTGTTATTATTCTGTAGCGTCTCTTGTTGGAAGCGCTGCTCTTAGCTAGTATCCCGCGATCTGCCATCCTGGAAAGGTATGTTGAAACCGTGCTTAGGCTTATCGGCTCTTTCAACTCCTTCTCATAGAGATTCTGAACGTCCTTCGACGAAAACCACACTATGGGAAAGTTTCTTCCAACAAGAAGCCGGACCTTGTCCTGTTTGGACAGCTCGGAAATAGTTTGGTTCTCACCAGGATTCACTCCAGGAATTCCACCTAAAAGTTCTACGATATCTAAAAGGCGAAGAGCCTTCTCTCTAGTCACCTGCCCATCAAACGTTATTGTATAGCGGTTTCCCCCTCCGTCGAAGACCTCCACGCGCATTTTCTTTGCAGGCATGACGCTTCCCTAGCGCTTAGCTACTTAACACTTCACAAGTTATAGCGATTTCGGTGAAGAAGCCTAAGAAAGAAAGACGAAATCATCTTCAAATCCTAATTTAAACCCTTTTTTGCACCTTATTTCCTTCACAAACTTCACCTAACCACCGCTTTGCTGAAAAAAGCTGCGATGGGATTCTTTCTCGATTCTCCACAAGAAACGTAGGGGTCACTCCTTCACTCGAAAGAGAACAAAATTAAGTCAATTTCTGCAAAAGGCAATGGTTTGAAGATTCATCAATTAGGCAACTTCGCACATGTTAACAGAAAAATGGGAGAGAAGGCCATAGCAATCTATCCTCTCGGATTTGGAGTGGAAGGTCGCGTCAAAAAGAGTTGGACATAGTTTAGAATTACATCAAACCCGGCACCCCTAGGTTTCCGCTGGATGCCTCTCACCTTTCATTCCAAGGAACTGCTAGGAGCAAAAAATTTTGATTTCAGCTCAAATGCTTTCTACTATAACGAATAATTATCACGTTGGTCATTAACGCAACGGATACTCTCTAGAGTAAATTAACTTAACCTTCTCAAGTAATAAAAAGAGATTCTCCAAAAGAAATGGAGGGGTGAGGGTTCTAAAAACGTTCTTAACACAAAAGGCTGGTGTATGAGATGCAGATTCGTAAGATTTTAGCGGGGTGTTTAGTTTTTTGTACGACACTCCTTATGCCTAAACTAAGATGTTGAGTCTGAGCTCTGGTCGATGAGAGAGAACTGAGGAGAGGCACACATGGATAACGCAACTGTATTGGAAGGAGTTTTCAACCATTTCTTAGGAAGCGCAGGAGTGTTTAGGGACCGAGATGTCTTGAGGCACGACTATATTCCTGAATCTTTTCCTCACCGAGAAGAACAGATACGACATATCGGCGAGATGGTTGCGCCTGTTCTTAAGGGAGCGCGATGCTCCAACATTTTCATTTATGGTAAAACGGGCACGGGCAAGACGGCTGTCACGAAATACGTGCTCAACAAGTTAGGCCAAAAAGCCGCTGAACTCGGGTCTCCGGTAAAGGTGTGCTACATAAACTGCCGCTTGGCAGGGACCGAATACCGTGTCTTCTTCAACCTGTGTGATGCCGTCAACGTGAGCGTTCCCTTCACTGGACTAGCGCTTGGAGAGGTTTTCGACCGCTTTAAGAATGGTCTGGAGGCACGTAGGCTCATGTTGGTAGCGGTTTTAGACGAAATAGACGCGCTTGTGAAAGATAGAGGTGACATTCTGCTCTACGAACTAACGAGAATAAACGAGGCGCTTCGCGGCAGCAAAACTACAGTGGTAGGCATCTCCAACGACCTGCGCTTCAAAGAACTCCTTGACCCCCGAGTCTTGAGTTCCTTGGGCGAAGAAGAAATCGTGTTTCAACCCTACAAAGCTGACGAGCTCACAGACATTCTTCGAGAGCGAGCAAAATTGGCGTTTAATGATGGAATGTTGTTGGAAGGAGCCCTCGGTTTATGCGCTGCTTTGGCTGCGGCTGAGCATGGCGACGCTAGACGAGCCTTGGATCTTCTTCGTGTCGCGGGTGAATTAGCTGAACGGGAACGTGCGAAGAGTGTAAACGAGGGGCATATACGCTTGGCTGAGAAGAGGATTGAGCATGACCGCGTTTTTGAAGCCATAAAGAACCTTCCGTCGCACTCTAAATCAGTTTTATGCAGCGTTTACTTGTTGAGTAAAACAGGTGTTGGGCGGATTGTGACGGGTGAGATTTATGAGGTCTACTGTGAGCTCTGTGAACAGATTGGTATGGCGCCGTTGACGCAGAGGCGTGTGAGTGACTTGATCAATGAGCTTGACTCTCTCGGGTTGTTGAACACCCAGGTCGTTAGCATGGGGCGTTACGGGCGTACAAAGAAGATTAGGCTCAGCATTCCTCCAAGCCTGTTCAAAAACTTTTTCATAGGCGACGACAGGTTTGGGCGCTTGATTTGCTACTCTCCTAAACATTTGACTGTATATAAATAGGCGCTGAGGGTGAGAGACAGAGACGGGTAGAGGGGGGGTCTAGACCGTCTATTAGGATCCAAACCCCTCCTCCCTCATATTATATTCAATAACAGAGACACAGACACACGCAGAGCTACCGTACTGTATTTAATGGTTGTGGTACCGTACCACAGTATTTTAATGAAGTGCAGACAGAGAGGGGGACAAAAGTATTCCGCGAAAAGGGTATGTTTCAATTACAATTAGTGAAGAAGTTTATAATCGGATTAAAGCGGCGAAGGATAAGGCGAATGAGGAAGCGGGTTATAAGAAGTTCCGAAGTGTGTCCCATTTCGTAGAGGAGAAAATAATGAGTTTTGATGTCGTTAGGGAACTGCATCGTAAGAGGTGATTTTGAAATGAAAAAAGGCGCGATAGAATTTGCGATCGGTATGTTGGTCGCGTGGGCGTTGATGTTTTTCGCGTTTATTGCACAATTGGAGAATAATCTTAATAATTTCTCGAATGCTTTTACGGTTTTTTTGGTGTGGATAACTCTGTTTGTGGCGATCTTTATCGCCGTCGTCGGTTATTTATTACGAGGAAAATAGCGCGGACGACTACCACGGGAATACCTAAGAGAATACGGTGCAGAACCCGACCGAGTACGGTACTACTACGTAGAACACCATGCTCGTACGGTATGCTAGCACGGTTTATGGAAAAGTGATATATGGTAAATACCAACACGTCAAAAGTTTTAGGTTTTGAAAAGGGTTTTGAAAAGGGTTTTGAAACATCAACTTTTTCAAAACTCCATGTCAACTAACATAGTGTTCTCTGCGCGCGCACAGATTTAAGATATTTTATAATTTTTTCGAATCGGCAAATAGCCTCGAATTTATCAGGCTTGGTCATATCGGTTTTAAGTTATGCACGCTGCACCTATTCAATATTGTGGTTTTTCGGTATTTTTATATTAATGTGCGCTCTACGATTCGAGGATTCCATGTTTCTCTTTCATTTCTCAAGTACTTACCTAAGAGCATAGCCTCTTCGTTAATCATAGTTTCTGGTTCTTGTTTTTTCCTCTTTTAATTCTGGGAATCTTAACCATGTACCTAAAGTGGTCAAATATTGGATAGTCCACGAACTCTGTAGGGCTAAGGCATAGCCGCACATAAGGAAGAACAAATCAAACCCACAGCCCATTAAGCAAAATCCTCACCCTTTCAATTGATAGATTTCATATTTGGAGCCTATTTGGATCCTAATAGAGGGGCTAGATCAGCAGTGCGCACACATAAACACAAAATTTGTTTCCAAACCTCGACAACACAGAGGAAGTTTGTTCACACCCACCCTTCAGATGTGGTAAAGTCTACAGTGTTAATTTGTAACGTCTGAAGGTTAACAACAGGCACAATTCCTGGGACAGGAACGAACCCCAGCCTCTTCATATATTCGGTTTGTTCTTGCCAAGCACCTGAATTCACTACTTGTGTTCCTCGATACGAATCGCACTTGAGTACATGCACGTGCCCGGCGTGAAAAATGTCGGGTACTCTCTCGATGACCATGCAGTCTCGTTTTTCGGGTGCAATAGGCGTTCGCTGGCCATAAATCGGCGCTAGGTGCCTGCATTGAAGCAACAGCCTCATAGCCTTGTCTGGTGTGCTGTGGCTCATGCCAGGAACAACGGCGACAACGTCATCTATGCTTCGACCGTGGTAGAGAAGAAGTTCCACGTCGTGGAGGCAGACTGTGCAAGGGTTCCCTAAAGAATGGATCTGTCTCGCCTCGTAAACTGGTTCAGCGTAGTCTTTGGGTATGGCTGGTTGGGGCAAGGCCTTCCGAGAGGCGTCGTGGTTGCCCGGTATCACTATCAATTCTATGTAGTCTGGGACATGCTCGAGGTATCTTGACACGACGCTGTACTGTCGACGTATGTCTTTTATGGCGAGTTCCCTCGCTTGCCCAGGATATATACCTATTCCATCAACGAGGTCTCCGGCTATGACCACGTACTTTACGTGGCTGGCTACGTCTCTCAAACGCTGGTTTCCAATCTTTCCGTTCAGCCACAGCAAGAAGCGCTTGAATTCTTCGCGCATGAACTTTCTGCTTCCCACGTGCAAGTCCGATGTCAAGGCAGCGTACACAGGTTCGGATGCTTTCCGAGGAGTTCTTTGCGGTATTTCAGGCAAGAAAACGTCTTCTAGGATCAGAAGGTTGTCTCGTCCTTTGATTGCGCTTATGCAGGCAACCTGGTCCAACAGCAACGCTTGTGTTTTTTCAAGAACGGACTTTTCTAAATTGGTGGGCACGAGCACAGTGGCGCTTGCCTCGGTGTCCTCTATTCTCAGGAAGGTTCTTTGTTTGGATTCTCTCTTGTCGGTGACCATGGCAATTATTTTGAGTTTTGAGTTTGTTGGGGCCCTGAGTGCTTCAGATATAGTGGTGGCATCCCGTGCGTCTATTCTCTGCCTGAGAAGCTTTTGCAGTCGTCTGAAGCGGTCTTGGAAGTATTCTAAATACTCTTCTAAAGTTCCTGTGGTGCAAGCTTCGCCTGTTGGGTCATCTAAAACTCTGATTTGGGCTTCAACCTCTTTTGCGTATGGCCTGAAGGCTTCCTTTCTCGATTCGTATGGAAGTTGAGGAACTGCCGGTGGAGGAATTGAGGGTTTGGGCTCTGCTTCCATTTTTTTGGCTTCTTCTTCTGACACCAGTTCCTCCAAAAAATTGCGGCCAATGAATAGTGGTTTCTGAGCGAGCGCTTCTGCCTTTTTGATGACTCTTTCCATCAGCGCAACAGGGTCCTCTGTTTTTGATAGCGTTTCTAGGAGTGTGAACGCTTCCTTGTCGAGTTGGTATCCTGCTTCGATGGTGTTTGAAATAGCCCTTTGAAGTCGCTCGCTCAAATCTTTAGGAGCCTCCAATCACTCTTTGTCGGAACCACGATATAGCCTTCTATTCTATCACCTATCAATTCTGTCTTTTGCCTTAGGTGTAAATAACCTGTTAAGGCTGCTGTCACAGCGTCTATTTCGTGAGGAGTGAGAATACGTGCTTTTGCGTCTCCATCAAAGCCCATGCTTACAAAGATTTCTTGAATCTTGCTCCATTCTTTTGTGGGCATTCTGAGCGCCTTGCGAGTGGATGCCGGATGAACTTCAATGACGCCGAATCCCTCTGCTATTACTCTCTGTGTGAGTTTTATTGCGCGCACAGTGAGTCTTTCCATAGTTCTGAAAAACCGTGTATCCTCTTTTCTGCATTTCTCTATCGGCTTTTCTCGTGATTTTCTTATTTTTTGGCAGGTTTAAGGGTGCGTCCACGGCTATGAGCTTGGGTTTGCATTCTAGGATTTTGCTTACGATTTCTTTGTCGTTGAAGAGATGGCATGCCGAGATCACTCTGCCTTTCAATGTCCCCCATCCTGTTGGGTTTAGCGGCGTTGCTGCTAGATCTACGCCGGCGATTATGGGTGCCCGGGTCTTCAAGGTCTGCTCCTGCGTTGAATATCAAAGTGTGAGTTTACTTGCATTATGTTTTTTTGTTGAAGTTCTTAACTATATAGATTTATTTATATGAGTACATATGTTGTGTTGGGACTATGTATGGAGCTTCGAAAGGTTCAGCGAACGAGCGGCGGCACTTTCTTCGTCTGTCTGCCGAAGGATTGGGCAACGCGCACTGGGCTTGCCCGTAGTTCTGTGGTTTCTTTGTCTGAGACGGCTGACGGCCGGCTTGTTATTGATGCAAAGTACAGTGCGGAGAGAGCGCCACAGGTTGTGGTGATTAGGCCGACGCCTCTTCTTGACCGTGAGATCGTGGGCAAGTATCTGCTTGGCTATGACATTATCCGTGTTGAGGCTAAAGATCGAATGAGCACTGAGGACCGTGAGCGTATTAAGCAGGCTTCCAGTCGGTTGATTGGGTTGGAGATTGTTGAGGAAGATTACTCTAAGATTGTCTTGCAGTGTCTTTTGGAGCCTTCTGCCTACCCGCCCGAAAAGATTCTGCAGAGGGAGCATTCAATTGCGTCTAGCATGCACAGGGATGCTGTGGCTGCTTTAATTGAGGGTGACCTTCACTTAGCCAAAAACGTGATTGCAAGAGACGATGAGGTTAATCGTCTCTACTTTCTCTTGGTGCGCATACTGCGGACGGTTATTCAGAATCCAGGGTTGAGTGAAAAACTTGGGATTCTGCCAATTGATTGTCTTGACTACCGTTTGACCGCCAGCTTGGTTGAGGCTATTGGTGATCAGTCGGTTCAGGTTGCGGAGTTGACGGTTAAGTTGGAGGATGCTAGAGTTGCTCAGGAGTTGGCGCAGTTGTTGTTGAAGTTGCATAAGGTAGCGTTTGATGCACATGAAAACGCTCTGAAGGCTCATTTCACCCGTGACATTGCTTTAGCTGAGTCTGTGCGGAACAGGATCAAGGATGTTTCAAGCCTCTACGGTGAAATTGAGTCGGCTGTGCAGGCGCAGTATGTTGACATCGCGCCTCAGATTTTAGCTGCGGCTTCTTCGATTAGTCGCATATATGATCATGGTCTGGACATAGCGGACTTAGTTATGCCTAAAATTGGATAGAGACAGAGACGGGTGTAGGATCGTCTTAAGTGATCTCTGGGCTTTTTTGCGTGTATTTTTTTATAGGACTTACAAAAATAGAAGGTTTATGCGAAGATTTAGAGGCAACTGGATGGCTTGGCTACCAAAGCGTTGGAAGTTAATTTTTGCTGTGGGCGTTATCCTTCTTTTAGTAGGAGGCATCATCGCTGTAGGAACATTAACGGGAATGATTGAGAATAGAATAAACCTTGAGGGTGAGCCTGGCTATAACTTCTCGACTAAAAGTTGGTATCCCTTTCCTCCTTTGAAGTTAAATGAGGGTGATAACGCTACTTTTTGCTTTGATATGCGTCCTAATGCCAGTCGTGTTAGCTGGGGTCTTTTTCTATATCTTACAAATAGCACTGGGCAATCGGTTAAGACTACAGTGAGGGGGAGTGCTGTTGGGGGTGCTGCTAGAACCATAAATATTACGTTCGTAGCGCCATACACGGATACCTACCAACTTAGAGCAGACGCGTCTTCAATACCACTTAATAACTTGCAAGTTTACCCTAGTGTCTCCATTCTAAAGCGCGAGCCAAATGCGATGGTGTTGATATTGGGTGTTCTGGTTCTTGCAGTAGGGGTCAGCTTAATGTCTGCTTCTCTTTTACGAAAGCCCAAGAAAGTGTGATGCGTGCTCGAACGAGAACAGAATGTTGGTGCGTAAGTACGGTGTTGTTGGATATGGTGAGAAGTGCTTTACGGAGGGTTGATTATTTTTCTCCTTTGAGCCAGCCTTTGATTCCGAGTTCTTTGACTGTTATTGGGATGGGTTCTGGTTCGTGGGACTTGTATTTCCCCGTTTCGTCCAAGTAGAGGATTCGTGGTTTCATGATGAACATGCCCTTGGATACCGGTTTGACAATTAGTTTTACTTCTTCGGTCTTGAGCGGGTCTAGCCTTTTTCCTTTCATGTTAAGGTAGCGGTCTTCAACCCTGTAAATCTCGGGTGCTTGTTTTATTTCAAAGTCTTCTGGAATGATTTCTTCAACTTTGATCAATAAGGCAGGTGCTTTTCCTGCGTTGACTAGTTCTATTTCTATGTTTATGTCCTCGCCAACCCTTACTTCTTTTACTCTAAGAATTAGGTTTGCTTGTATGTCTGCATGTTCGAATCGTTCTAGTCCTGTGGGCGTTTCTTCTGTGGGTGTGGGAGTTGTGAATGTTGCGGTGGTTGAAGTTGCCATTGGTGCGTGTAGAACTTCGGTTAGGGATAGGGCTAGTTCTCTTTCATTCCTGACTTTTTCTAAGAGGCTTGAAACTTGTTCTTGTTTTTCAGGGTGTTTTGCTTTGAGGTATGATCCTGCTGAGGCT
>Ga0315308_1002567_pt1 | contig 10277 bp, 11 predicted proteins | sample TDP3_MG_FD_203078 | JGI IMG/M metagenome (GOLD analysis project Ga0315308, IMG submission 203078) | Freshwater sediment microbial communities from Lake Towuti, South Sulawesi, Indonesia - TDP3 | ecosystem: Environmental > Aquatic > Freshwater > Lake > Sediment | place: Indonesia: South Sulawesi...
TGACTGGTGAGATTATAGTCAGGGTCGACTTTGAAAACAAGGGTGACATCCTGAAGCACCTATGCAGGGAAGAGAACATATCAGTTGAGAGATGTGTGGCAATCGGAGACAGTGGAAGCGACGTACCGCTACTAAAGGCAGCTGGGATCGCAATCGCGTTCAACCCAGCCTGCAAAGCCCTTGAGAAGGTCTCCGACAAGGTTGTTCGAAGCCACGACCTAAAGGACATTGTTCCGGCAATTCGTGAGGTCTTTCATCGCAAAGGATTTCCGCTTTGTTGAAAGGGCGCGATCGATAGGCATTTGTTATAAGCATCCAAGCCCTCTCGGTAGCTCACTTGCAGATGATGCTGGCAGGACAAGAGGTCTCTGAAGATGCCGCTCTGGAATCTGGTTCTAAGTGGCTTTCCCGGCTGCGGCAAGACCACGCTGGCGACAAGGATACTCGAAGACTATCCAAAGTTTGCCAGAGTAGGCGGCGACGATCTACGGGCTATGTTCTTCAATGAACCATACCCGTGCAGAGAAGAGTCGATCCTCTATCCAGCCATGGCAGAGCTTCGAGACCTGTCCCTGAGGAACAACTTCAATGTAGTCGTAGACACGACTGCGCCAGACAATCAATCTAGGAAATTTCTACTGGAGACAAGGGTTTCTTCCGTCAATTCCTTTCTCATCATCTTCGATGTCGAAAGGGAACTGCTGATAGAGAGAAACAACGCGATGGGACACCAAGGAGCAGTTGAGATATGGGAAAGATATTGGCAGAAGCCAAGTTCAGACTTGCCCATGTTGAAGTTCAGGAACGACTCCCAAGAGGAGTTCGAGATACATTATCGGATTCTCAGAGAGTTCTTGGAGACCAAAGTTGAACCATTTCACGAACACTTCTTCTCCCAGATGTTCCCCATCAGAATCCTCGAAAGGTGGGTGCGCAGGGAAGAGAGAAAGAAGTCGTCAAACCAGAGTAGCAGGTTACCCTGACAATTCGGACTGTCAAAGAGGAACTCTGCCTCCATCACACTTTTCTTCCATATTCACAGAAGGCTACTCTACGTGGTCTTGACTAGTCTCGTCTCATGTCCTCGAGGGCGACCATAGATTGGCTAAACATTAGACTCAGCCGAAATCGCTAGCCAAAGGAACATAAGCGAAGTCTTCAAATCTAACCGCACAGGATTGCCGAAAGACTTCAATTAATGCATCATTAGGTTGGAGAAAAAAGGACGTAATCGGCAGAAGGGCCTGAGAAGACCGCATATGGAGCAAGGTGTTCGAGACCACCAAGCTGAGATGCTGATCGCCCCCTATGTTCCCACGCCGTTCTCGGTCGCTAGGCGTATGCTCAGCCTTATCGATCTCAAGCCGGGCGAGCTGCTCTTCGATCTTGGATGCGGAGACGGCAGGATTGTACTAATTGCAGCACTGGAATTTGGAGCTCGGGCGATCGGCGTTGAGCTTCAAGAGAGACTTTGGCTTCTCGCCACCTCTAGGATCGAGAGGCTGGGTATCGAGAATCGTGTCAAAGTGTTAAAGAAGAATCTGCTTGATGTTGACCTTTCAAGTGCAGACGCTGTCACCTTGTATTTGACGCCGATTGGGAACCAGAGGGTTGAGCCAAAGCTGGAGAGGGAGCTGAGGCCTGAGGCGAGAGTCGTTTCGCATGATTACGAGATGCTGGGCTGGAAACCGACCATCATTGAGAAATTTGCTGAGGATCAGTCGGCGACAGCTACAGTTCACAAGATCTTTGTTTACAGAAAGGCAGAGAGTGTGAGGAAGAGGGTTTCGATTCTCCGAAGGATACTCTCCAGATCTGACTAGTCTTTCACCCCGAGCTTGGTGAAGACGTCACGAGCAACGGACAGCGCGTCCCAAGCAGCAGGAAAGCCTCCATAGACCGACATCTGGATCAGAACCTCGAGGATTTCCCTCTTGGACGCCCCATTCTTGACCGCACCTTCGAGGTGGAATCTCAACTGATTCCTTCTGCCAAGCACAGCGAGAGCGGCCACCGTGCATAGACTTCGAGTCTTCAAGTCAAGTCCTGCCCTGTGGAATATGTCGCCGAAAACATACTCTACCGTGTACCTTTGAAGGTCGGGGTCTACCTCCCTTGAAGTCTTCATCATCTCATCAAATTCGGCGCCCCAGATCTCATGACCTACGTGAAGCCCCTTCTTGTATCTTTCACTATGCTTCTCTTCCACAACCAATCACCACGGTGTGAGTTCATGAAATCTGACTCATTGGATCTACCGTCGTAGTGAACGACCTTTGTAAATCTTTTCACACGCTAACCGATGACGCTCTTGAAGACTCCAAGAAAGTTGCCTCCAAGGATCTTCAAAATGTCATCTTCCGAATAGCCTCGATATAGCAACCCTTCAGTGATGCCAGGAATCTTAGTTACATCTTCGAGGCCAATAGGGGTCTTTTCGATGCCATCGAAATCGGATCCTAGTCCAACATGATTTGGGCCGACCAGCTTGTTCACATGGTCGATGTGGTCGAGGACTCTCTCCAATGTCGCCTTCTCCTTGTCTACAAACATGGGTGCAAAGTTCATCCCCATGACGCCTCCTCTCTCCGCGAGCGCTCTGATCTGATCGTCCGTTAGATTCCTTGGATGGTCGCACAGCGCCTTACAGTTCGAATGAGACGCGACAATAGGCGACTTGGTGGTATTAGCCACATCATAGAAACCTGCCTCGCTCAAGTGGGAGACATCGACGACCATTCCAAGACGGTTCATCTCCTCAACCACCTGCACACCCAAGTTTGTCAAGCCGCCCTTACTTCTGCTCTCCCAGACACCATCAGCCAACTGGTTCCTTTGATTCCACGTGAGGCCCATCGCCCGCACTCCTAGCCTATACAGGCTCCTTAAGACTCCAAGATCGCCTTCAATGGCCTCACCGCCCTCGATTGAGATCAGTCCTGCTATCTTGCCTTTCTCAACCACATTTGCAATTTCAGAATAGTTCCTGACCACGGAGATCCTATCGCTGTTCTTTTCGAACTCGCTATACAGGAGGTCGACAAGCTGAAGCACTCTCTTCGAAGACCTCTCGAGCTTGTACTCCGGCTCAATGTAGATAGCGAATACTTGAACGTCGACGCCGCCCTCAGCGAGTCTGGGAATATCTACATGGCCGATTGACGATCTTTCCCCGAGCGTCCTCTTCTTTGAGGCAATCTCAAGCAGTGTGTCGACATGCGCGTCCACAACAACTGCTCGCCTATGCAGGCCCAACGGGTCTTGACTCACGGTTGTCGACAACCTAACTTCCCTCAAATCAAGTTCAACATGTCAGTTCTGCACTTCTTGCGGAACTACCTTTCAACAGTTTCTGCCTCCTAGAAACTTCAGTTCGAAAGACGTGAATTGCACGCCTGAAACCTTCCACACTTGAGAGATCGCCTGAAACGCAGACCATCGCTCGCTCTTTCATGGCTCACCCAAAACTCGCCAGCAGTAACAAGAAAGACGCTGCGCTTGGGCTAGCCCTGTTGGAGAGAACAAAAAAGGCTGGATCGTCTGTTACGCTGTTGAAGATAGTGAAGACGCCTTCTCCTTTAGAGATTCAGACTCGACTTTGAGCTTCGAAACCTCATCCTCCAGAGTCCTGGCCTTTGCCTCGAGCTCGGCGATTTCGATCCTCTCTTTAAGGCTCTTGATCTCCTCCAGTAGTCTACTCTTCTCCTCTTCAAGGGATTTGATCTTAGCTTCTAACTCCGTCTTCTTTTCGGTGGCTTCCATCAGAGACACCTCTAGTTCTTCAAGCCTCTGAACGTTAATAATTCTAACCCTCTCCTTTTCGTCCGCCACTCTGAACTTGGTCTTACAATTTGGACACTCGTAGACCGCTATCATAGTTTTCCATAACGTGCCATCGGCGTTCGCTCTTCCAAGAAGTGGCCACCTCTTGGAGGGGTTTTCGATGTCGGTTCCGCATTTCGGACAGTTCTTCAAGCCTCTCCACCAGCGAACTTGATCCTTCTCAAAGTTGATGCACGTAAAAGCCTTTCCATGCATTCTTCCAATACGCATTTTAGTCACATTTTTGCGCATGACTTATGAAATGGGCTAGCAGGAGGTTGGGATTTTTTGGCACATTCCAGTGTAAAATATCCGAAATTTGCACGCTCTGTCGGCCGTGTGCATGACGGCAATTCTCATGAGTACTGAGGTACGTACTGGAACACTGAAGGAGTGGAATGATGCACGCTTGGAAGACAGACTTCGAACACATCGTGAAGGAGTTGGGACTGGCTAAGAAGAGGATCGGAGTCTTGGACGACCTAGTCTCACAAAGCAAGATCTCTCAGCCGACATACGACTATCTCTACAAAGGATATCGAACAGAGGCAGAGAGTCTGGAAGAGCGCAGAGAGGAGCTCTTTGAGAGGCTTAAGGATTACGCGGACGAGATGGAAGAGCAAGTAAGAGCATTCGAGAGAAGAATCGGTTCAGTTGAAGCACGCCGCGTCGCAGAAGAGATGGATGATGATCTCTACAACGAACAGAGTCAATCGCTACAACTTTCGCTAAGAGGGCTCGTGGAGGAGCTGAAAGACGTCAAAGACTCCTTGGCAGTGCTAGAAGCTTCTGAGCTGAAACTGACTCCCAAGACGATAGTGGCGGAGGCCGAGGCCGGCGAAAAGATCAAACAGCGAGTTACAGCCTGAGCCCAAAGGTAGGTAACCTCAAGAACGAAATCGGGCTGAGACGCTGAATAAGGAGTCGACAGCCCGATCAGTGAATCCTGACCCAGAGCTGAGCCAAAATGGGGAGAGCTGCCCAAGAAGACTTTCTGAGGAGGCCCAACCTCTCTGTATCTTGATCTGGATAAGAAGATACGGGCCGCCATTTTCGAGATCAAAAAGCGGAAAGAGCACCTCGATGCTGTTGAGGAATTGATGAGCTCCCTCGTCGCTGAGAGGGAACGGTCGGAGAGACTAACCGTCGAACTGGAGCGATCAACAGCTTCTGTGGAGGCTTTACAGAAGGAGCTTACGATGGCCCGGCAATCGATCTCATCCAAGGATTCAGAGATTTCCACGTTAAACAGGAGGCTGTCTGAACTGGAGGTAGACCTCGAGAGGACTCTGAAACCGAGGCCAGAGCTATATGAAGCATTTATTTTGAGCTATATCAGGGAACATCGAGGCAGAATCTCACTCGTGGAGTGTTCAAAAGAAACAGGTCTACCGGAGACGAACATCAGAGACATCTTGGAGAATCTGCAGGATAAGGGAAAAATCAGGCTGGAAAACTAGTATTTCAAACGAATTGCCCCGAACTTTCTAGTTTTTTCAAAGAGGAATATCGCTTTTCAAAGAACCCCTCCAAAAGTCATTCTCGGCTGCCCCCCGCTTCGGTGCGATAACTGCAACCACTCGGAGCTGGTACGGTCGATTGTCATCCTGAGGATCATGAGGCGAAGTAATCAATAATCTGCAGGCAACTGCATTTTGTACCACCTCATTGTCGAGGGGCGAGCGAAAAAGGTTGCCTTGCACAAAAAGGACATATCCTCGATTGTTATGATTTTCCCTAGCACTCTCGACAAGCAGGCCTTTCCGTCGTCGAGATTTGCTCTGAATGAGGTCTGATTCAATGGAAGCCATAGTTTCCTTGCCCGTCGGTGAGATGGCAGTAACACCGACCTTCGTCGAGCCTGAGGCTCCGGTCTCAAAGATAATTGGGATCTTGCAGTCGAGAAATGCGAGCGAGGCCTTGGTCGAGTACGAAGGGAAAGTGGGGCTTGTGGCGTTTCATGAGCTACTTGCTGTTACTCACCCCGACACAACGAAGGCATCCACGATCATGATATACCCGCCAAAAATACAAGCCGAGAACTCCGCCATCGACGCCGTGGAAATGATGGTCCGACACCCACTGAAAGCTATTCCTGTCATGCGCGGAGGGGACAAAGTGGAAGTGATTACTGTGAGGAGTGTTCTCGATAAAATTGCAGCTGTCCCCGGGTTGGAACGCTTCTCGGCTTCTGATGTGATGAAGACTGAACCGATCACATTGATGGACACGGATCCAATATCGAAAGCGAGACACATTATGATCGAGCAAAGAATTGAGCATCTGCCCGTCGTTTCATCCGAGAAACGAGTCCTCAGAGGAATGGTCACAGCCCAGCTTATCGTCTTTAACCTGATACAGCCCAAGGACGCAGTACAGCGAGGCTATGCCGGAGCGTCTCAACCCGAACCAATGGATTCTGAGGTCACTGGGCTAATGGATGACCAGCCATTGAGAGTTGGACCGCAGACGCGACTCAGATCGGTCATCGACGATATGAGACGAACCCCAAAGTCTGCCGCGGCGGTCGAGCTGTTTTCTGAACTCCAAGGAATAATCACCGAAAAAGACATCGTGCGTTTCTTACTGCATTTCAGGCAGCAGTCGACCCCGCCTATCTACATAGTCGGCATTCCCACGGAGGACTATCTGGAGGCTGAGATGATCAAATCTAAGATCACAAGAACTATAGAAAAAGTGATGAAAGCCTATCCGTTCCTCGAGGAAGCTTTCCTAAGGGTGAAACCCATCAGATCGGTCGGCAAGAAGAAGTTGTTCAGCACAGAGCTTAGGCTCTCGACGCCAAGAGACAACTTCGTGGTAACGGGCGACGGCTGGGATCTACCGAGTGTCGCCGACCGCCTGTGTGAGAAACTGAAAAGACGACTGATGGTAAAGAGGAAAAGAGAAACAAAGAGACTGCCTAGAGCGCCAGAGAGTCCACCATACACGCCATGAACGAGCGCTGGCTATGGGTCTGGAGCATGGCGAGCGGAGCATTTCAGATGCACACGCGCTGATAGTGTTTCCGAACTCCTAAGATATGACCATCGTGGTCTTGAGATCGGCTCTTGATGACCAATCTGTTCTTAAGGAGTCGCCAGAGCATCGGCGCTAGTACTCAGAAACACAGGGTAGCCAGCGCTCTAGGCTGAAGTCACTAACTGAAGACCTGATATCCGAAAAGGTTGGATTATTGCTGGTATCGATATATGCGGTCGGAGAGCCGAGAGGACGAAACGCTCTTTGAAGGAGTTACCAAGCGCACGCTCCTTATCGGAAAGGAAGTCACATTGGCGGAGATAAGATACAATGCTTTCTCCAGTTCAACAACTCATAGACATCCTGACGAACATCTAGGTTATGTCATCACTGGAAAACTGTCCTACAATTCTAAGAGACTCTCCGCAACATTGAGAGCTGGAGATGTCTTCTTCACGCCAGCGATGCAACCTCATTCAATCAAAGCTCTTGAAGATTCGCTGGTCATCGAAGCCTGTTCATCAAGCTCGTGGAGAGTAATTCAAAAGACTCAGGAATGGGGTCGATGTCGCTGATTTCGTGGGTCTGGGGCAAAATGGATAGCTTCGGCCGGTCTCAACAGAAGCATGTGCAGCGAGGAGTTTCAAACAGTGAATCACCAGTTCCAACAAGACCGGGTCCGGTCTTGACTATTCGTTTCCTTTCGAGAAAAGGTGTTTCAAACGAGCCAGCCACCTTTCAAAGTCAACTTTCACCATGGCAATTGTTATTGCCACGGTCAAAATCGCCGTGAGTCCTATCAGTAACGGTGTTCCTAGCAGGTTCCCCAAGCTGAGGGCGACACGTCCGCCGAGGTATGCCCCACTAATCGTGATAGCCAGCTTCCCCGCGAGATAGGCAATGAAGAACCTCAAGAAACTATATCTCATCAATCCCAAGGGCACCACAACTGGCTCATCTGGGATCGGAGTGGCTGCGGAAACGAAAACAGCAGCCATTGCCCACTTTTGGATCCTTTTGCCGTATCGTTGGAGCATCTCTCTCCTCGAATTGCTCAGAACTCTTGAAGCAAAGAACGCCACATAGTAATGTATGATCTTGGCCGTTGTAGCTCCTAGTGCAACGCCGACACCTATCCCAATCGGATCCAAGGATGGAAAGATACAGGCAATGGCCCCGGCTATTACCATGTTGGATGGACCGGTGAAGGGAAGGACTCCCAAGGCGAAGGAGAATAGGAAGATTCCGAGGAAACCGTACTGGAGGAGATCTATCAACACAATATCATCATGCCAAGCTGAGACGCTTGCTTTGGAGTCTTCTCGTGATCCGTGGCCTTATTTGAGCTTAGCGTGGAGTCGCATGGAATTAAGAGACGAGTGTGCAGAGTGACTCTATTTGATGCTGAAAAACAGATCGGAAGCTTGTCTAGGAGTTGGTGTTGAAGAAAGACTCGATGTCTTCAGCTCTGACAGCTCCGGGCCAGGGGCTTTTGAGACTAGGAGAATTCGGGAGGACTTGTGAACTCTTACAGCAATTCTGAACGCCGCATCTGGCGCAGCTCAAGTTCCGAAGCCGAACAGGTGTCTCAAGACAACAGCTTCACTCGAGCCCTTCTCTCAGAACCTCTGATATGCTCTTCTCTTCTCCTTTCTTCTCATAGACTATCTTTGTCTCAAGTCTGATCCTCATTCCCAATGCCAGAAATAGATCATAGAGTGCCCAGCCTTCGATCGGTTCCTCGAGCTTTTTGGACTTGATAGCTTCGGCCAGCGCTTGGACGATCTTCGGTGTCTCTATGGGGAATTGCCTTTCTGCCGCAGTGAGGACTTCTTCTCCTCGGCCTACCAGACGAGATCTCACTATCGAATGGTAGTCGATCTTCTCGGGAGGTGCTTCGATCTTCTTTGCGAGCAGCCTCCTCTGAAGCTCCAAAAGTTTCCTGCGCTTGATAAACTCGAGGTCGATCTCAGCCATGCAACCCGCCGGGTGCTAGCACGTCGAAGCCAGATTTAAGGTTGACCAATCCGTGAGACGGGTCACGTATCTGTGAGCCTTGAAGGAAAGCGATCCCACATTCCAGAACATCTTGAGTTGGAAATGTGCAGAAGATAAAGACATTTACGCTTCATTCAGGGCTCTATCAATATCGATCGAGTTGGTCGACTCTTGATGAGAACAGGAGTCGCAGATTTGGGTCTTCACTGGGGACGCGCACCGAGCTGGCTTACTAAACGTATGAAAAGACTCGCAAAGGCGATCGTGACTCTTCTCGTGGATGAATATGGGACTGAGTCATTTCTAGCGAGAATCGCCGACCCCATGTGGTTCCAGGCAATATCGGCGGCTCTGGGGTATGACTTCGACTCTAGCGGGGTAACCTCCGTAACATGTGGGATATTGAAAGACGTCCTAGACTCGAAGAATGTCGGGCTTCGAGCAGCCGGAGGAAAAGGAAAGGCCAGCCGGAAGGTTCCGATGGATCTCGAACGCGACGGCGATGCGCTAGGCCTTTCGTCGTCAAAAGTCGAGTTCCTGAAGTACGCCAGCAGAATGGCGGCCAAGGTTGACAACGCTGTCATTCAGTGCAACTACCCGCTCTATCATCACACCATCTTCTATTCCGAAGAAGGCTCGTGGGCCATAGTACAACAAGGTATGAACACCGAGAACCGTAAGGCCAGACGCTATCACTGGCTTTCCAGCGCTGTGCGCAACTTCGTCGGGGAACCCCACACGGCGATCGTGTGCGATCAAGTACATCGACATGTGCTAAACATGGCAGCAAGAGAAAGCGAAGAGTGCAGGATGCAATCTGTGCAACTAGTATCGGATGGAACGAAACAGATCACGAAGATGATGCGCTCACTGAGACCATTAGGCCAGTCTTCACTATACGAATGGACAGACTGCATCGACGAAAGGCAACAAATAGCACGCGTACAATATCTGCCCGAAAAGATGAACTGGGAAGCTCTGGACAGAGCATACAACTTCGTGCCAAGAAACTATGAAGCGCTGATATCAATATCCGGAATCGGACCTGCGACAATTCGAGGACTCGCCCTCATATCGGATATCATCTATGGCAAGAAGCCCAGCTGGAGAGACCCAGCAAGGTTCTCCTTTGCATTTGGCGGCAAAGATGGAGTGCCCTTCCCCGTCGATCGTCGATCATATGATAAGGTCATAGAAATCCTTGAGGAAATCGTGAAAAACGCGGAACTAGACCAAAACGAGCAACTCCAAGCGATGCGCAGACTGAGGAGAATATCTACAAGAGCAGGAACGTCGAATTCCTAGATCGAACGTTGGATCTTCCGTCATAGCGAATACTCCGCTGGCTGTACGCCCATATCGATGGAAAGGCACCTTTATATGAGTCGTCTTTCGAACATGCCGTCATTCTCTATTGTGGAAGGGACCGACAGATGCCCTTTAGCACGGTGAAGTGACTTCTAGGAGGCGCTTTT
>Ga0315308_1002569_pt1 | contig 10270 bp, 8 predicted proteins | sample TDP3_MG_FD_203078 | JGI IMG/M metagenome (GOLD analysis project Ga0315308, IMG submission 203078) | Freshwater sediment microbial communities from Lake Towuti, South Sulawesi, Indonesia - TDP3 | ecosystem: Environmental > Aquatic > Freshwater > Lake > Sediment | place: Indonesia: South Sulawesi...
AGAAGTAATTGAGGAGGAGATGATTGTCATAATGGGCGAACAGCCAGATGTTTTGAGTTATGACCCGTTGAGGATAATTAGAATTCACGACCAGACTTTCCATCATAGTTACGGAAAGATCGACAAGTTTTTCAAAAGATTTGCAGAGGCCAAGCTACTAGCCACAAAGTGTGAGAAATGCAAGAAGGTTTACGTTCCTCCGCGCGCAGATTGTCCATTCTGCTTAGCGGATCTGACCGAGAACTGGGTCGAGTTGCCAAAGGAATGTGAACTACATTCGTTTTCAGTACTCTACTTCGCTGGACCCACATTCTTCAGAGATCTACCGTTCATTCTCGGACTTGCCAAGTGGCCTGGAGTAGAAACCTATCTCATGGGAAGGATCAAAGATGTTAAGCCCGAAGATGTCAAGATCGGTATGAAACTAAAGACGAGGTTTGCTGAACCTCACAGAAGAACATGGACTGTGCTCGATTTCTGGTTTGAGCCAAGCGAAAAAGAAACGAACAAATGAGAGGTGCATTAAGCAATATGACTGGGCAAGAAACAAGAAAATGCCCGAAGTGCGGCACAGAGATGAAGGGTTATGGTGGTGGAGCTGGAGTCGTATGGATATGTCCCAATAGGAAATGCGATCAAAACGCAATACAAGAGTATGAAGCATCAATATACCAGAGATTTGAAGGAGTGAGACTCGTTTCAGACTCGAAGATATTCCTGCCTGTGGAGAAGAGACTCGGCGCAAGAAAGAAGGAGATACTAGATCAAGCTAAACCATTTCTCAAGAAGACGCGTTGAAATTCCTGTTCTGTTCTCCCCTACCTGTCTTCCTTTTCTGCTCGGCGCTCCAGTTGAGTACTCACTTGCTTTTGCAGCGGCTAGCTGTGACCATGAAACTAGATGGGAAAAGGAGACAAAAGAAAATAGGCTAGGGGAGATGTGGTTCATCACTCTAATATCCGAATTCCTTGTATACTTCACGCTGTATGAGGAATCGTAGTATTTCGGCAGTTCCCCCGCCAATCATCATCAACCTGGAGTCCCTCAGCATCCTTTCCACAGGGTATTCCTTAGTGTAGCCCATTCCTCCGAGTATCTGAAGTGCATCGTTCGCCACTTCGAAGGCAACTTCAGTAGCATACATTTTCGCCATCGTTGCTTGCTTTGTCGCTGGCATATCTTTGTCGAGCATGCGCGCAGCCTGTAGAGTTAAGAGTTTTGCTGCTTCGATCTTCGTCGCAGCCTCAGCAATCTTGAAACTCACTCCTTCGAAATTTCTAATCTTCTTATCGAACTGTACGCGTTCATTAGAGTACTTTATGGCTACTTCGAATGGTGTCCTTGCGTATCCTAGCGCTTGAGCCGCTATGGTAGCCCTTTCTCTGTCAAGTTCATCCATCAGAACTCTGAACCCATCATTCTCTTTTCCTATCAGGTTCTCCTTTGGAACCCTAACGTTTTCAAAGTTCAAATGAGATACCTTTGCTCCACGTTGACCGAGTAACTCATAGTCCTTGACTACTGTGAATCCGCGCATTCCTTTTTCGAGTATGAAGGCAGACATCCCCTGGTGTGGATGGACATTCGTGTTAGTAATGGCGAACACACATAGAAGGTCTGCTTGGCTTCCATTTGTAATGAATCTCTTCTCACCGTTAATCAGGTAGTCGTTTCCGTCGCGCTTCGCCTTGGTCTTCATTCCGGCCGTGTCTGAACCTACATCAGGCTCGGTTATCCCTATGGCACCGATTTTCTCACCTTTGATTATGGGAACCAAGTACTTCTTCTTCTGCTCCTCATTGCCAAATTTGAAGACGGGCATGGAGTAGAAGAGTGTTGAAGCTGTTCTGGACATGTCGGTGCCTGGGTTTACTGCTGAAACTTCTTCAGCGACTATGATTTCATATGCCATGCCTTTCTCTGTCCCACCGTATTTAGCCGGATAGCAGGAGCCGAGGAAACCTTTCTTCCCCATACTCGCTATAAACTTCCTGATCAGCATGAAATCCTCTTTTCTTTCAATCTCATCGGATATCGGTGCAAGCTCACTGCCAACGAACTTTCTGACCTCGTCTCTAAATTTCGTCTCAGCATCAGTGAATAATACACTACTCATGTTTCATCACCGAAATGCTATAGTAGGAATGCGTTACGAACCTATTATTAAAGGTCGCGCATCCTCTATTTCAAGAATTGGATTCTCATTGAGCGGACTGCCAGGTGGCCTCTGCATGTTACTCCGTGATCTTAGTCAAGAAATCCGCTATCGGCTAAATCCTACTCCAGTCTCTTTGGGAAGTACTTCACGCACGGAATTTCTGCGAAGTTCTCAAAGAGAACACAAGCTTTTTCTTCACACGGGCACCTAGAATAAGATCACCTCACCAATCTGGATGAGGAGGAGCAACCATATGAAGATGAAGGAAACTTCCGGAGACACGGCATCGTCTTCGGGGCAAGAAAAACGGGTTGTTATTAGCTTGGATGAAAAGGACGATTGCACCATTGATCGCGATAATAATGTGAAGGATCTCTCGATTAAGGGAACCTTGCGCATCAAGAATACCAGTGGTAGTTACAGGATCTACAACACGTACTTGTCCGTTACTAACCGCGGCCTAACTGATACTGCTGAAGGTCGATATCCTGTTGGTGAGATCGGCCCGGAAAAACACTGGACAAAGGATTATGCCATTTCAACTGATGCACCGACCCTGTTGCTAAGAGAGTCTATTGACACTAACTATAATGAGGCGGCGGAGGAACCTCATAGAGCCTTTCATCTTGATAAAGAGAATCCCACTTCATTCAAGATCTCGCTCAGGAACAATTTCGACCATGATATAGCCAAGATCGTGCTAAAGAAAGCAATGCCACCTGAACTTTCTGATGTGAAAGCAGAGGCTCAGTCTGGGGAAGTTGATGTTAACGAAGAGGATAGAGTCATCCAATGGACAACAGAGGGACTGAAGCCCAACGAAGATAGCACACTGAATCTTAAGGGAATCGTTAGACCTAAGACTTCGCAACCTATCAAGTGCGGATTGATAGATGTCAATTTCAGAGTTGAAGGCGGAGCCCGTGCAGGTCTTGAACTTGCCCTGGATTCGTTGACAAAGAGTCTCTCAAGTGCGAACATCTGTGAGACAGCCTTGGCTGGGAAATGGACGTGTGAAGTATCATTTAACAATGTGAGTGATTTGGTAACGATATTGGATGAGTTCACTGTAACAGGGACAAAAGGAACAGTCGCACGTTTCACGCCAAGCGCTGAGGTTGCAGCGGGAGCATCATGGACAAAGAGCATAGAGTTCGAGTCGAGGGAAATGCCTGAACTCGAAAAGAGTATCAAATTCAGGGTTGCCCACGAGATTCACAAGGGCATTGACGGACATATCATCAAGGAAGATGATGTCATCCCCGTTGGGCAAATCTGCTGCTCTAAGAAGTTTGATCCACCAGAGATACCAGCCTACGAAACCTTCAACCTCAAAGCGACGCTGGCAACCGAGAACCTCGGATCAATGGAATTTGACTCCGTCAAATTCGTCGATAAATTGCCGAAAGACTTCAAGCCTCCAAGAGCTGCGGACATCAAGGCCACTCTGCAAGACATTAACGTTGAGTGCAAAGTCGAGATGGAACCTGAAGACGAGGATCACGCGAAAGAACATACGCTAACGATTACCGTGCCAAACATGCTAGCAGTTAAAGGTGGTCTGAAGCCAAAAGACAAACTGGTTGTAAGTTATCCTATCGTAGCTATAGGTGCGAGGCCACCATCTGAAACCAAGTACCCTGCTCCACTTCATGTAACTGCCTTCGGTCATCCCCCTGGACTGGGAACCGACGCAGAGACACCAAAGGATGAACCGCCAGAGATAGTTATCAAGTACGTCAAGAGGGTGCTAACAGGTGCGACAGGGTTTGAGAGCGTTGAGGAAGGTGTCTACGAAGTTGTGATACAGGTAAACAACAAAGGGGAGGCAGCGCTGGAGAACGTTCTAGTCGAACATTGGATCCCCCCTGACTTCGAATTCCTCGAGTACACACCGAAGAGAATAGTAATGGAAGAGGAAGAAGCGGCCGAAGGTAAGAAGGTCAAATTCACAATTCCAAAGATGAACAAAGGGGCAGGTGAAACGATAACCTATAGAGTCAAGGGGAGACCAGGTGCGGAGTATAAGCAGACTGAAGCAAAGTTCAGGGTTCTTGGTCCAAGGAAGGGCGAGTAGCAGAGGCTCAGAGGAGGAGAAGGGACAGAATGGATCTACTAACACTGATTTCGAGGGGAATAACCCCAATCATCGACTTCAAGTCTACAAAGGGCGACGTAAAACCTTTCTTGGCTAAGTATGGAGGACATCTCAACTCAATAGGCATTGTAGTCAAAGATGAGACTGGGCGGGGATACTTCGAAGGCAGCGCCACTCCTCCCGGGTCACCTGAAAGCAAATTCCTACTCCAATCAGTGGAGCTTTTCCAAACCGTAGGAATCAAGGTTTATGGTCTAGTGCACGCCTTCTTGGATTCAAGAGCGACAAGGGAAGCAAGGTTCAGGACTGTCAGCCGATCTGGAAAAAAGAGCGAAAGATTCTCATGTCCAGCTAACGGAACAACTCGAACGATCTTAGCCAAGTTCCTTGAGGACTTGACATTAACGAAGTTGGTGGATAACATCGTTCTAATTGATAACGGATTTCTCAGAAAAGACTACTGCTTCTGCGAAACCTGTCAAAATGATTTCGCACAGAGGAACAAGTTGCCGCTCCCCGTCACAATCAACACAATAACATCAAAGCAACAACTTTCCGATGACTGGGCCAAGTGGAGAGCCGAGGTGATAACTAGCTTCCTTGACATGTCCTCGAAACGTGTAGTAGAAGCTGCCTCAAAGGCTCAGAAAGAAGTAACCTTTTATGCAAGTATCGATTTGGACGAGAGAACAGGGTTTGTGAATGGGGCCTATCAGAACTTTGGGCAATCAATGGAAGACATGATAAAGCTAGGCAACCTTGTTGTAAGAGTTCAGCCATGGACTCCTATAATACCATCAAAAGGTTCGCAAGAGTACAGTAGGATACTCAATGATTTGAAAACTGTCTCAAACTACTTGAGTGACTATAACCGCAAAGGGATAATCCTGACTTGGAATATAGAAGGTGACGAGGAACTAGCAACGGTCAAGGACATGGAGAAGGCGCTGTCAGCGAGCGCTGTACTATCATTTCAAGGTTTTTCTCAGAGTATTGGACCCCAAAGAGACGCTCATTTGGGACTCGACTTGGAGGCCAAGTGAAACCAGTTGATTCGCGCCTTGCGCAACCCACATTTTTCTAGACTATTGATTCAAACCTCGCGCTTCATCCTACTTTCTGCGTTCTTCCGCCCTTCTTTTCTTGTCTTTTTCAACTGCCTCCTTCTCTAGGTGGCTCATCTCGTATTGCATTCTCCTTTCAAGCGTTCTGGCTTCGGGCTTCAACTTCTCCTCTTTTTGTGGCACAGGCAGCTCCTTCACATGCCAAATTCCATCAGTCAGTTTTGTGTAAGGTCTCTTCAGGAGATCCTCAAGTTGTACTAGACTTGAACTAGCCAGTTTGTCAGAGTCCTTCAGTGATTCATCTATTTCAGTAATCTTGCAGTCCTTACCCACAGGGAAATCTAGCCCCTTGACCTTGAGACCGAATATTGGGATCGAGTTGGCTGCTCTTTTTGCTACCATTCGGTTGTTCTTGGAGGTCTCTGAGCCTAGCCACAGGTATATTTTCCTCGAGTCCTCATCGATGATCAAGACTACTTTTTTTGAGTCGGTGGTTCTTGTCGATAGTTCTGTTGGGACGAGCTCTCCAGAGGTGTTGACTTCAAACGAAGTAACATATTTCTTGGAGTTCAATACTCTCTCGCCTCTCCCTTTTTTTACCTCTCCTGTTATCTACCGTCCGCATATATTGATATGTTATCCCACAATTCGTAGTGTAGCTGACTTATTTGCTAGTTAAGAGAGCATGTTCTTGGTTAATATCTGTTGTGAGGAATTCAATGAGCGCTCCTATTCTAGAACTATTGATTTTTCGGTCGGATGCGTTCGCGTTCCATTTTTGAATTTTCCTCCTGAAAGCGTCGTTCTGCGACTCCATTGCAAGCGCCGATCTCCTTAGTTTAGTGAAGTCAAAGTTTCTGGATCCCTTGCCAAGTCCTTTACAGAAAGTGCGAGCTTCTTCATTGACGGAGAATTCAACCTTTCCTCCTTTTTCTATACTGTACTCAAAAGGGAATGGCCTGCATACAAGCGGCCTCGCTTCGTAGATTCTGCATTTATTATTCTTCAGGAACATACAGCCGTCATCTTGTTGCGACAACATTAGGACAAAGTTGTCCCCGTCTTTGAGTCTTATTTTAGGGAAGTCCCTATATGTTTGAATGATGCTATCGTCAGGCTCCATAAGCGTCAAGAACTCCGTTAGACTTATTCCAGTGAATTTGATGATGCGGTGGATGTCCGACGAGGTCACCGGTATCGCATATCTTTTGCAGCATTCGCCACACATTTGACAGGTGAATCTCATATCCCGCGTCTTGAATCCCCCACGAAAACGTTTAAGTTTCGCAAGACTCAATATGTCACATAAATAGGACAATGGCACGAAATGGGATGCTGACCATGGGCGCTGCCGAGATTGCTGCCTCAATTCTCCTTAATCTGATTCCCGTGTTCGCTATACTGCTCTTCTATCCCTTCGTACGTAGAGATATCTGGAGAAAAGTATATATTAGGTTAAGTTTTTGCTTTATGGCGTTCTGGTTTGGATACTATGTTTTGCCGGTTTTCCTTCTTGCTTCTCTTTACCCTCCGACAGAATTCGACTTGTCAACCGTGTACAATCCTTGGGTATCCGCCCTAGGGTACTACCTAACGGTTTTCCTCAACGTCGTTGCTATTTTCATCAGGACTCTGTTCGTATTGCCATTTGCCTTCCTGTTCGCTCCGCTAGTATCGGTTGTCATTTTAGCGTTATCGCTGAGGGGCGAGAAAGGCTCATTTAGAGACAAGATAAACGAGTTGAGCTACCGTTTTGAGTCAAGTCCACTTCAAAGAGTTCGCACCCGACTCATGGAGAAGAGTTGGAAGGAAGAGAAAGAGATGTTCAAGTTGATGATCGTCTTTCTCCCAATTTCCCTTTGGGTTTTGACAGTGATACTTATCTTGTCTGGTCAGGGAGTGACGGCAGGGGGAACGGTCAATGTCAATATCAGTGCATTCATCGAGGATCTAGTAGCCTACATAGCAAGTTTCTTGGTATCAGTTTACCTGCTCTATTCCTCAAAACTCAGCTTCCGAGGTCGATCAGTTGGCGACGGAATAAGGTTCTCTGTTAATAGATATTTGTTGACAACAGGAACAATCCTTGCAGTTTTCTCAATAATTGCCTTTATCATACAATTCTATCAAAGTTGGATTACAATGACCTACTTTGTTATCCACTATGTAATGATGTCTGTGATCATAGCCATCCTGCTACCCTTGTTTGAACCATTTGGCTCTCTGCTCCTCGTCAAGATAATCAACTTCATCAGAGGATTCAAGACGAGAACGAAATCGAATAACTTCCTTAGCCGGAAGATGCTACCCTCCCTAGTGTCGGGGTTTGCTGTAGCAAGCGCTGCCCTGCTAGTTAACTACCTCATTGTTACAGGCATATCGATTTTCGAAAGCGCTAGCGAAGCCAGTCAACAATATGAGCTGCTCCTTGGAACGACTTGTTCCATAAATGCTTCGCCAACGTTTTCCGAGGAGCTTCAGTATATCAGGCTGTTCATGATATTCTCATTTCAAGATATTTTAGAGATCCTCGTCGCATCTCTTGTTCTAGTGTGGTTTGTAAGACAATGGAACACTCAAATTTCAGGAACCATACTATCAGTTGCGTTCTTCTCAACACTATACTACGTTATTTCAGCTTCTCAGACTGTCGGAAGCCTGATTCCCTCTCCGGGACCCTACTATTGGGTTACTGCTATACCCGCGGTGATGACAGCACCAAATTTCAGCCTTCCAGCTTCTAGGCTAGGTACGCTAAAGGTTACTGGCTCTGCTCTGGATGGTGGTGCGATACCCTTTCTATCGCTCTCGCCGTTGTTACTCCTACTGTTCCTAACGTACTTGATGAGGTACTGGAGAGCGCCGCTCTATGTAATTAGGAAAGTCGAGGAGAAAACCATTACCGAGAAAGCTTACTCAAGGCTTTCCTTGCTGCCGAGAATGGATGAGTTGAGAGACTCACCTGATGACTTTGTACTTTGTTATGGTGCCCCTAGAAACTTGAGCGAACCTCTAAAGAATGTGGCACCCGAGAAAAGGCAGGATGTCAGTAACTTAATTGGGATACTTGCAAAGGGTGAACCAGTCACTTTCCAAGCCTCAGCTAAAGAAGCCAATATGGAGATGAAAAGCCTTTACGACATTCTGAGATACCTTTTCTACGTACGAATAGTTGAGGTGGGCGCGGTTGAGTTCACGTCGGTAACCCACAAGCCAGCCCTCCAGAGCCTCTACATTACGACAAAAGATGGCCTATCGATGCTTGATTATTCATTTGGGTCACTTACCATCGAGCCAGCGCTTGTCTCAGGAATGCTCACAGCGATAACTAGCTTTGTGAAAGAGGCAACGAGATCCAAGCAATTCCTGAGGACGATTGAGCACGGAGACGTCACCCTAATAGTTGAGTATGGCAACTACGTTTTCGCAACAATGGTCGCAGATCAAGAAACGCCTGACCTAAGAATAGGATTAAGACGTTTTGTAGAGGAATTCGAAAAGAGGCATGCCAGCGTCCTATCAGAGTGGACTGGAGCAATGCCAAGTGTGGAAAAAGACAAGGAACTCGCAGAGAAAATCTTCAAGCAATACTAGGCATTTCCTCCGACAGCTATTTTTCTCAGTCTTGAAGAGTGGTGAAAGGAACAAATGGAATCCCTTATGGAAATCGTCAGAAAGCATGAAGAGTGGCGAGGCAAACAAACCATAAACCTCATCGCATCCGAAAATGTCGCTAGCCCACAAGTTCGAAAGCTAATGAGCTCCGACTTAATCCACAGATACACTGCCCCCGACAGGTTCTACATGGGAACGAAGTTCATCGATGAGATTGAAGAGTTGACAGCCAAGGTTGCAAGGGAAGTCTTCAGGGCAGAGTATGCTGATCCACGCCCGTTGTCAGGTCACATCGCAGACTGGATACTTCTATCCTGCTTCACTAAACTGAACGACAAGATACTTAGCGTCTCGCCTGCCAACGGAGGTTATCCAGGAATAAGCGACCTAGGTCTAACCCGTTTCATGTTAAGGAAGAACCTTTACTTCCCCTTCAACCAAGACAAATGGAACATCAAGGTCGATGAGGCCTCGGGCTTGATCGAAAAAGACAAGCCAAGCCTCATAGTGTTTGGCGCTAGCCTTATACTGTTTCCTCAGCCAGTAAAAGAATTTGCCAAAGCTGCTAAAGCCGTGAATGCGAAAGTTGCATTTGACGGCGCACACGTTCTTGGCCTGATCGCGGGAAGAAGATTCCAAGACCCCCTGCGCGAAGGGGCTGAGGTACTCATCGGATCCACTCACAAGAGTCTGTTCGGACCACAAGGGGGCATAATTCTCAGCAATGCCACATCTGGAAAGATAGTGAAAGAATCAATCCACCCAGGTCTAGTCGATAACGCTCACTACAACAGGATAGCTGCGTTGTGTATGGCCCTACTCGAACTGAAGTCATTTGGAAAAGCCTACGCTGACCAAGTAGTTAGAAATGCACAAACCATAGGAAAAGCTCTTGATGAACGCGGCGTTCCCGTGAAGTGCAGAGAATACAATTACACTGAATCGCATCAGATAATACTTGATGATGATAAGTTCAAGGGGAAGACAGATTATCATCGGACTCTGGAGCAAGCGAACATCGTAATCGACAGAGGCACAAGGATAGGAACATGCGAAATCACGAGAAGAGGAATGAGGCACGCTGAGATGGAAAGAATAGCGGAACTCATCTCACGATTGCTTGTGAAAAAGGAGGCGGCAGAGAGGATTGCAAAGGAAGCGACGAAACTCAGGAACGAGTTCAGCGAATTAGAGTACTGCTTCAAAGAATAACTATGACATGCATTACGAGAAGCATTAGCAGCGCTGGACTGACACATTATGAAGGCAGACCAGGCAATAATACTGGTTGAAGAGATGGTTTCTGGTTGATTTGGCTCCATTCATAGACGTTCC
>Ga0315308_1002570_pt1 | contig 10268 bp, 8 predicted proteins | sample TDP3_MG_FD_203078 | JGI IMG/M metagenome (GOLD analysis project Ga0315308, IMG submission 203078) | Freshwater sediment microbial communities from Lake Towuti, South Sulawesi, Indonesia - TDP3 | ecosystem: Environmental > Aquatic > Freshwater > Lake > Sediment | place: Indonesia: South Sulawesi...
GCCCAGATCATGGATCCGAGGCCGGCTTTCATATCTGCCGTCCCTCGCCCATACATCTTGCCATCTAAGATCGTAGGATGCCACGGGTTGTGAGTCCAGAGATCCTCAGGCTCAGCGGGAACCACGTCGGCGTGGCCGCTGAGGATAAGCGATCTCCCGCCTCCCCTTCCTCTGAGGACACCGACGAGACAAGGCCTGTCTTTGTAGGACTCTCTGGGTAGGTACCGGCCGCCGTACTTTTCCAGATCCTTCGGGTCGTGCTCCCACAGATCCACCGTCATTCCGAGATCGCGGAGCTTCTCCGCCATGAACTCTTGGCAAGCCCTCTCCTCAAGTGGCTTATGGTCGCTCGTCATGAGCGCATTGATACTCTTGAAACGAACGAGGCAAGCCACAAAGTCTAGGATCTCCTCCCTCGCCGCTTCCACCTTGTCCAGAACCCTTTTCGCCGCCGTGCTCATAGCTGCCATTCCTTGTGAAAACAGAGGTCTCTACCGACGTACCAACAGGTCCTGAGCTTTCAGGGTGAGGTCCGTTAGCCGTTCGGTTTTCCCTTTGCTGTTGATCAAGTAGGGATCCTCATACCGAAGGCCCACCCTCTGCGGTGGAAGGCTCCTAAAGGATTGACCAAAGATCCCAAGGTCCACCATAACCGAGATGTTCTTAGGGAATGAGTGTGTTGAATGTTGCGTCGCTGCACCCTTTCCCTCCATCGCCTCAGTCCACCCTATGCCGTGAACCAGGCTGTAGAGCGGCGACAACCCAAATCTCGCCAGATGTCGTCGAGCCGCCATGTCAACGTTCCGAGCGGGCCCCCCACATTGGAGATGCTCAACTGCTTCTTCATACGCCTCCAACGCGTGCCGAAGCAGTTCCAGCTGATCTGGGTGAGCGCCGCCCACCACCACCGTTCTCCCCAGGCAGGATGTCAGCCCCTCGTAGCGCGCGCTGATCCCCAGAACAACCATGTCTCCCCTATCGATCACCTTGTTCGAAGCTCTCCCCAGCACATTTGACGCCCTCACACCTGAACTGACAATGGTGGAGAAGCCGTACCGATCAGCTCCCATCGCCTTCGCAGCGTACTCACCGCACGCCGCCACCTCTGTCTCACGCAGCCCGGGTTCGATAGCTTCAATCATTGCCCGCATGCCGCAGGTCGAGATTTTGGCTGCAACGCGCATCAGCTCCTGTTCGCTCTCGCTCTTCTTGTACCTCATGTCCAGAAGTATGTCGCTGGCGTCGACCAGTTTTCCGTGCCGTGTCACCAGGTTGGTGATGCTCGTGGGCACGATGTCTGGAAGCGTCAGCATGCCGATGGTGGAGATGTCTCGCCCGCAAGCCTCAAGTAGGACCTCCTCAAGCCGTGAGAGACTGACTCCGGGGTAATCCTCCTCCGGTATCTTGAACTCCACAAGATTTCGGTACTCCCCGACCTGCATCATCTCCTCGGCGTACATCCTCCCCTCAGGGCCACCCACCAACAGGACCTTGTCGGGCCCGACGACCACGGCAGCACTCTCAATTTGTGGATCATAGCCGGTGAGCCAACCGGTATCTCCTGGCCGCATCTCGTTTCCGTAGGCGAAACCACAAGAAAGCCCCCTCTTCTCGAGCTCTCCACGGACGCGCTGCACTCTTTCCTCGAACTCGACTGGCGCCGTCTTCAAAGTGAGGTCAAGCTGCGGCAGGGATTCAACAAATTCGTTCACGTTGAGCTTCATCTTGTGTCACGTCAAGACATGTCGTGGGATTCTTAACCTTTTTCCGGAATCCTTTTCTTCCACTGAATTGAACATCGATCAAAGACCACAGACCAAGGGGTGTCAGCTGTGCTGTCAAGCAGGGAGAGAATGCTGCGCGCCATACAGCACGAAGAGCCGGACAAAGTTCCGGTGTTTGAGCCCTATGGCGTTCATCCCCCCACGGCAGACGCTGTGCTTGGGAGGCCATGTGTAGCGACCAACGCGCTGCGTAGGGCGCAGCTCTTGTCTGCGGGAAAGATCGACGAGGTAACGAGAAATTTGGCGATCGACCACTATCAGCTTGTGGAGAAACTGAATTTCGATGCAGGAGTGATGGCACTCCCTCCAGCGGGTGACGCAGATGCTCTCTCTAGCCCCAGGATGATAGACAATAGTAGTTGGATGAATAAGGATGGAACAGTATTCAGGATGAGGGATGGAGGGATACCGTATGAGGTTGACTCTCCTCTGGTTCGGGGAGGCATCACCGCGTTCGAAGAGCATGTCAAGAAGATAGAAGCGATCTGCTTAGACGAATGGGAAGAAAAACTGACTCCCAGCTTCTATCAATATGAGACAAACCTTGGAAAGCGATGGAGACAGCTAGATGTGATGGTTCATACCAGCGTCAATGGTACCGCTGTGCCTCCTTATGGAGGCTGGTACCCGCTTTACCTCAAGTGTTTCCATCTCCGCCCCGATTTAATGAGGCGGTACCTGAAACGGCACCTGAACCTCGTCCTAACCTACGGAAAAATGGCCATTGAATTTGGAGCAGAATTGATCTTCGCGGGAGGAGATATAGCAGACAATCACGGACCAATGCTTCGCCCGCAGCACTACAGAGAGTTCCTCCTGCCCGTCATAGAGCAGATCACGAAGGAGTTTCATAAGAAGGGGGCTTTCGTGTTCAACTCTTCAGACGGGAACCTTTGGTCAATCGCAGACGACTACTTCGTCAATTCGAATGTAGACGGATTAATGGAAATCCAGGTAACCGCAGGCATGGACTTGAGAAGGCTCAAGGAGCTCTACGGAGACAGACTATGCTTCAACGGCACCGTGGACGCTCAGCACACACTTGTCTCCGGCACGCCCGAAGAGGCTGCTGAAGAGACCAGAAACGTGATAGAGATACTCTCTCCCGGAGGAGGTCACATCCTAAGCTCCAGTAACAGCATCCACCCCGGCGTTAGGCCCCACAACTACTTCGCTATGCTGAACTCAGCTAAGAACTATGGAAAATACCCACTCCGTGACCTGTGAATGATCGATCGAACGAGAAACCTTCACGTGTGCATGCCCCCCGTGGTTCAATCAAGACGGTCGGTAATGCCTCAAGGTCGGTCGACCATGATCCATCCACGTGGATTCAGTTCTTCCAAGGATCCCTAGACAGCAACCTCCGTCAGGGATGGTGCGTGTGTCGATGGCATGCGACGAGCCTTGAGCAGATCGATCGGAAAGCTTATAAACTGACCCGAGCGCCGTCGGCGTAGATGAGAATATATGACCGAAGAAAAGGTTGATAGACGCAGATACATTAAGTACGTCGGCGGCGCTGCTGCTGGTATTGCCGTAGGTGCAGTAGCAACTTACCTTGCAACCAGGCCTGCAAAAGAGTTGATTACTACCACTGTAACCAGACCGACAACTCAGGTAACTACCGTTCCTGCTACACCTAGTACCGTTGTGACAACAGCCACAACCACAGCGGAACCTTGGGGGGGTAAAATCTATCCAGAAATCGATGCCGCCAAGATCCTGGCGAGATACGGAAGACCAACGACGGCTGAAAAGGATCAGGTGCAGGTAAACGTCTATGTTGCACGAGGGCAGACAGCCACAAGAGGATACTACGACATCTACCGAAACGCGGGCAACCCTTCGTATTCTGAGGTAAGAAACGTCTATATCAATCCAATCCAGTACGGTCAAGGCTCACCATTTGCCGCCACCATCAACAGGCTATGGGGTACCGTTGCTGCCCCAGACCTAACTGAATGGTGGGTTGGATACCCCTTACGGCAGAACGCAGAACTCGGTCAGCTAGTTGACCTCACCGAAGTATGGGACAACCACAAAGACGAGTACACCGAAGGCACCAGACAAATCTACAGCGTTGACGGTGTTCCCTACGCTTGCCCCCAGATAACTGCCAACTGGCTCATCTGGTACAACCCAGAAACATTCAGCAAACACGGGGTGAAACCCCCCAATACATGGGACGAATTTCTCGATTTGCTTGAAGACTTGAAGAATGCTGGCGTAACTTGGCCCACCTTTATGCCCTTCGTTGACTGGACTGGCTTCATATGGTATATGGAACTTCTGATCCGAACTGACCCAGACTTCTACGAGGACCTCGTTGCCGGAAAGGCGAAGTACACAGACCCACCTTCAGTGGAGGTGATGGAAATATGGCAGGATCTACTCAAGAAAGGCTACTTCGGAGACCTGCAGAAGGCGGCGGCCCCTGGATTCGCCCTATATCCTATCGCTCCTCAGTTCCCGGAATGGTGGCTCAACGGCGAGATAGGAACGCTGGCAGTTGCTGACTGGGTGGTTTCACACTTCAACGCAGCCAATATTTCAACCGACAAGTATGACTTCTTCGTTCTGCCCAACCCAAAACCTGAAGTGGGTAAAACCGTAGCAGTTGAGGGCGTGCCATTCTGTGCTGGAAAGGGCGCTGCCAACGAAGAATTCGCCGTTGAAATGCTGGACTACTGGATGGCGCCCGAGATATACGAGGTATGGGCCACGAAAGTCTTCCCGCAGGTTTTCCCCAACACAAAGATTCCCGTAGAGAAACTCAACAACAGTGTCTTGGAAAGGGAAGCAGCCTTCTTCAGCGAACCGGGATGGAGATACCTTACCCGCTACTGGGAAGCTGCTCCTTTAGAAATCGTGCCCAAAGCTGCACTGATTTGGGACAAGTTCGCCTTCAACCCTGATCAACTCGATCAAATCCTTCAGGAACTGCAGAAGCTTGCAGACGACTTCTGGTCAGAGAGTTCCCCTGAATAAAGACCATCAATGGGTGATGGAGGGGGATGAACAAGGAGAAAATGGTACCGTACATATTCCTCCTTGTCCCTCTCCCCATAACTTTTTTTATCCTCATCTACCCCGCGCTTGTAAGCTTCTACATCAGTCTTACACGCTATGATGGATTACACCCGCCCAGATGGGCAGGGCTAGACAACTATTCCCGATTCTTCAGTGATCCCCAGATGGTTGTTGACATGGTGAACACCCTCATATGGGTGGCTTTGGGTGTCATTCTCCCGTTCTTGGTTGGCATGGCAATCGCAATACTCGCTGACGGAAAGAGGTTCGAAGGTCTCTTCAAGACGATAGTGTTTCTTCCTTTTGGGCTATCCGGTGTTGTAGTTGGCATAATGTGGATCTTTGTATACGACCCAGACAACGGCATTTTCAACATTATTTTGAGGTCGATTGGATTGGATTTTCTGGTCCGCGCGTGGCTAGGGGAACCATTCATAAACACGTTTGCTATGATCGGCGCATACATTTGGATCAATTCTGGTTTCTCTTTGGTAATAACGTCAGCTGGCCTACGTTCTATACCCCAAGACATCACAGATGCGGCAGTAGTTGATGGTCTGTCGGGCTGGCAAAGATTCAGGAACGTTACCTTCCCCCTGCTAACTCCCTTTGTCGCCGTCATAATCTCCATGAACATACTCAATGCTTTGAAGGTCTTCGACATCATCTATGTCATGACCGGTGGAGGGCCTTTTCGTTCGTCCGAGACATTGGCTGTCGGGGTCTTTTTTGAAGCCTTCAGTGTACGAAGTTTCGGGTACGGATCAGCAATCTCCGTAATACTCTTCGCCATAGTCTTGGTAGTGAGCGTGCTCTACATCAAATATTCCTACAAACGAATAGTAAGATACTAGGAGGGAGCAATGTTGTCGATGCAAAAAGCTGTTCCATACATCGCGTTGGTAATAATCTCAGCTGTTTGGCTCCTTCCTTTCATATCAACGATTTGGATGTCCCTCAAGACCAATGCAGAGTTGGCTTCGTATCCCTTTTGGAATCCACCCTTGGATCCAATCAAATCCTTCACCACAAACATCTTGGACGCATGGACTACTCAGCGAATGACAGACTACTTCTCCAACAGCTTAATATACGCCACCACAGGGTCAGTAATTGCAGCCCTGCTAGCCTCGATAGGCGCTCTCCCCATGTCCAGAGGCAAGACGAGGGGCGCCGAACTAGTCTTCTACCTGCTGCTGTTTGTGACATTCTTCCCCTTTCAAATCTACATTATCCCATTGTTGGATATGTTTGTGCACACAGGCCTCCACAACACCTTCATCGGGATGGAAATGGTGTACATCGCCATCACAATACCATTCGTCGTATTCGTGATGAGAAACTACTATACGACTATACCTGATGATTTGGAGGACGCAGCAAAAATCGATGGTCTATCCTATTTTGGCATGTACCGAAAGATATTCTTGCCTCTCTCGCTGCCGGCGATTGCGGTGGGGGTCATCTTTCAGTGGATATGGATATGGAATGAATTCCTAATTGGCCTAGTGTTGACCCATACGACAGCCAGGCCTGTACAAGTAGGGCTGTACAATATTCAAGGAGCACTAACCTATTCATTCTCCACTCAAGCTACCGCGGCACTCGTTGCGGCCATACCGGTAGTTATGATGTTCCTCATCTTTCAGCGTTTCATAACCCGGGGAATACTCGCAGGTGCTGTGAAGGGCTAAGGGCATCCTCCTGCAGTGCGAAATCGGTGCTCATCTCAGGTATCTCTGAAACCATTCCATCACAAGATTCGAGACCTTCTCTCTTGATCCTTCGTCTGCGAGAAGCGTGTGTGACCCCCCCTCGACGACCTGAATATTCTTGGGTTGTCCGGCAGACTCATATAAGGCAAGAGACTGTGAAACGGACACCAAAGTATCTCCGTCACCATGAATAAATCGGATGGGCCTAGGTTCGATTAAATGAACGCAGTGAATAGGCTTGAAGTGTAGGACGCTGTCTGCGGACTCTAGCGGGGCCTCGGTAATGAACAAAGGGTATCGTCTGCAGATATCTTCATATGCTTGGAGGTCTTCAGGTTTGAATGGGAGAATCTCGGTAACCGGGACATGTTTTGACACTCCACTGCACGCTCTAGCTTTTCTGTCATTTTCGACTCTTTTCGAAAAACTCTTCCATCCATCCTCGCCAAAACTATCGGACCACAACTTCTTTAGAAATAGAGATCCGTCGCCCACCGGCGAAAGTGAAATAACGCACCTTATCTGCTGATCAGCGGCTGCCGCTAGAATGACTGCTCCTCCTCCCATGCTAACTCCCAAGACACCGATTTTTCCGGGGTGAACTTCTTCTCTTGCTTGAAGATACGATGCTGCACTCCTAATATCCTCGGGCCACTCTGTGCTACAGAGCATTCGTCCTCTTACACCGCCGCTCTCACCGCAGCCTCTATGATCGAATCTGAACACCACATATCCTGCCGAAGCCATTCTACTCGAAAGTTCCACGAAAACACCGAATTCATCTTTGAAACTGCAGTAACCATGCGAAAGCACGATCGCGGGGCATGCCCTCTTTGGCGACTGATCGGGCGTCGTGAGTACGCCGACCATGGGTGTTCCTTGACTGAAAAAGACAACTCGCTCGTCAGGCATCTGTATCATCTACATGCTCGATCGATCGACTGATTTCTTGCGTCACTTCGGCAAGACTCTTAACTCTACAATAGAAATGGCCTAGATTCTTCACCGCTCTCCGATGGGTGTCTTCATCGGGGCCAAGGCAACAATCTTGAACTAGTGTGCACAGATATCCTTTGTCCGTGGCTTCTCGGATTGTACTTTCGACGCATGCATTGGTCCAACCCCCACAGACTATAAGCGTCCTTATCCTATTCTGCCTTAGAATCATGTCGAGGTTTGTGGACTGGAAGGCACTATTTGTTGTCTTCGTAAGAACGGTCTCACCTTTGATAGGCGTTATTGCTTCATGAATCTTCCATGCATCAGAGCCTTTCTTAAGTTGATATGGAGCTCCTTTTGCGTCTCTAAGATGCAGGGTAATGTGCCGCCAGAGCGCGGGAAGGTCACTTCCGTCTTCCTCTTCGAAACCATAGCATGTGTAGATTATTTTCCAACCGATTCTTCTGAATAAGTCAAGTAGATCTTGAATGCTGGCAACGACGTCACTAACGCGATCAAAATACCCCTTGCTGTCCCCTGAGGAAAAGGGATGATACCTTGTAATACCATATCTCGGCTGAGTATCGTAATTCTGAACATCTATGATCAATAATGCTGTCTGGTGTGGAACCAACCATTCATCATCGGAGATGCCGAACCATTCGCCCATATTGTCAATCGGCTCTCTCATGTGAATTTAAGCCTATCCATAGGAGCAGAGAATAAGTGCTGGATACGATATTCCAAGAGAAGGCATTCGGCCTGCAAGTTGTTCCAATAGAATGAAGATAGGCAGCCTAATCAATCGGTCGACCAAGGAAGTCGTCATGATTGCGTGTGAGGCGGGAAGTCAACTCTTGACTGATCGCTACTCTGTCTAGGGCAGGAAATTGTTAAATATCCTTGATCTGGATCCCTGGCAATTCATAGATAGGCTTGGACGTGATTGCTTTGAACTCCAGAGACCGCGTTCTCTCGACGCTAGAGCATGAGGAGCCTGATAGCGTTCCCTTGACCGATCACATATACATGCCCAAATCATTAGAAGGAATCTTCGGCAAACCAGGGGTGTGCGTGGACACAGCGAAGGAATACGTTGAAGTTCACAAGATCTTGGGCCTCGACCTCGTTGCAGCTTTTCCGGGGGCGTTCCCCATGGCACAAGTCGAAAGGGAGGTATACTTGGACGATTGGGGTATAAGATGGAAAGTTGTGGATGGTATGCCTTGGTATCTCGAAGGCACGCTGAAGACGCCTGAGGATATGGATAGCCTAGTCATGCCTGATCCTGATGATCCAAGATGGTACCGGCCTGTTGAAGAGATAGTTGGACTCGTGGGCGGGGATTTGGCGGTGAGCGCCATTGTGGAGGGTCCATTCACACGAAGCTGGCTGCCCCTGGGACTGCAAAACTTCGTCAAAATGCTCTATTACAATCCGAACTCGACGAGGAAGTTCATCGAGAAGATAACGTCGTTCTATATCGAATTGGGGAAACGTTTGATCGATCTCAATATTGATGCAATATGGATTCCCGATGACATGGGATATGTGAACGGACTGCTGCTAAGCCCGAAATTGTTGCGTCAATACATATTCCCAAATCTTGAGAAAATGGTTTCAACGTTCAAAAAAAAGGGAGTGAAAGTGTTCATGCACAACGATGGTCAGATCATGCTTATAATGGATGACCTAGTAGCTATGGGTCTAGACGCCATGCATCCATTGGAAAGAGCAGCGGGCATGAGCTTGGAAGCAATGAAAATGAATTATGGCGACAAGATAGCTCTGATTGGCAATATTGATTCTAAGACAGTGCTTCAGGCAGGTCCCACCGAGAGCATAAAGAAGCAGGTTCTGGAATGTCTGGAGATTGCGGCTCCGGGTGGGGGATATATCTTGGCGTCTGACCATTCTATACATGAAGGAATCCCAAGCGCCAATGTCAAATTCATGTTCAAAACGGCAAAACAGTTTGGCAGGTATCAGACGATGCGATTGTGAGAATATCGCGAGTTGCTAAAGTTCGGTGGCAATGTAGGCAAGCCTGGAAAGCGGGGATCTTTGCTATTTCCGCCTGGGCCGGTCAACAGATATTGTCGGCGATCGATCTTGGTGGTTGCTGACCGCGGGAGCCGCATTCCCGAGATGTTCATGCACATTGGGAAGTAGTTTTCAGTGCGATCTTCGTTTGAGTGACAGATCTTGGGACGAAAGCTGCCCATGCGGTCGATCGTGGACTTGTCAACCCGCTCCCACGTATGGTCATTCTCAGAATTTGGGGGATGGTCAAATCGATTGGGTCAATCAAACATAGTATGAGTCTGGCGAGCATACAGCTGGACCCGTTGACAGAGACTTAATCGATCAATCCGAATCGACCATCTCAGAAAGAAATAGATCGCCGCTAGGCTCGCGTCTCCGAGATCTAACATAATACTTATATTTCATACTAAGTTGTTCAACACGATATTTATCGAGGATGTATGATTTGATTATCGATTTTCATGTGCATTTGGGCGAAGCGACATATCCGAAGTATAACGCTTCTCTGGATCATCTTCTCAATGAGATGGATGTAAGCGACGTAGATCGAGCAGTGGTCTTTCCTCAGTTCAATATCGTACCTGGCGACTATGGTGTTCAGAACCGATGGATAAGCCGCATCGCATCTGAGCACGAAGATAGGCTTGTAGGATTTGCCCGATTGAACCCTCTCAGTACGAATGTCAGGAGAGAAGCCGAGAGGGCGCTAGGCAAGTTTGGTCTGAGAGGCGTTAAGCTACACATGTACGAC
>Ga0315308_1002573_pt1 | contig 10265 bp, 14 predicted proteins | sample TDP3_MG_FD_203078 | JGI IMG/M metagenome (GOLD analysis project Ga0315308, IMG submission 203078) | Freshwater sediment microbial communities from Lake Towuti, South Sulawesi, Indonesia - TDP3 | ecosystem: Environmental > Aquatic > Freshwater > Lake > Sediment | place: Indonesia: South Sulawesi...
CCGTTCCTGAAAAATCAGAGAACAGCCTTAAACCAGAATTTGGAATTGACCCCTGCAACCCGACTGCTGTTCTCTACAGAATATCGCCACCCCAATGGAAAAATAATTCTCTTGGTAGGTTCCAGGTGTTACGAGTATTTGGTTTCAGTGATTCTAAGTTCATAATTCTTATATCATTTTTTTCATCAAAACCAAAGCGAGGCTGAAAAATTGGCATTGCAGGATACACATACTTGGAAAGTTTTGGTTTTGGCTATGGTAATCGGACTTCTAGGAGGTGTTTTGGGTACAGCGCTGTTTGCTCCACTCTTCATAAAGCCAGGTTCGCAAGGGCCAAAGGGTGATCAGGGACCGCAAGGATTACAAGGGTCACAAGGATCGCAGGGCATCCCTGGGATAAATGGAACGGATGCAATTCTGCAAATACTTCAGAACAGGAATGAAACACAGCAAGGCACAACTACCTACGCGGCAGTGCAGTGGTTCAACATGTCCCAGTTCGACCCCTCGATGAAAATGACAATCAACATTCAGCAAAACTCCAAAATCTTTGCTCTGTTTTCAAGCACGCAATCATTGAGTGCGCCAGCTTCAATTTGGGTAAGAATAGTTGTAGACAATACTTACAATAGCAGTGTATACAAAGTTTCATTTGGCCCACCAAGCAGCGGAACATTCACAATTCCAGGTAGCATCGAATTCCTAACTGATCCATTGAACGCCGGGCAACATACGATCGATGTTCAGTTTCTAAGAGAAAATCTCGCAGGTTCTATTCAAATATTAGATAGAACTCTTACAGTGATTGAGACTGCATCCGCATAGCAAACAAACAGGTTTCCATGATCCCTTCGAAAACGCTTCTAACGAACTGCAATACGAGAATTGAAGATATTTTTCCAAATTAAGGCTCGCACAGTTCTATCAGCACGTTTCTTGTGCTCTTTGGGTGCAGAAATGCGACCTTGTTGCATTCGGCGCCTTTGCGGGGCTTTTCGTCTATTAGAGTGATACCCTTATCCTTCAACTGTTTAAGCATGCCTTCGATGTTTGTGACTCCAAACGCGACGTGGTGAATGCCTTCGCCCCTTTTTTCAAGAAACTTGGCAACTGTGCTTTCCTTGTCTGTTGGCTCAAGCAGTTCGATCTTGGTATTGCCGACGTTTAGAAAGGCAATCTTCACCCTCTGTGCCTCAACAGTTCTTGTTTTCTCAAGCTTCAACCCTAGAATTTTTTCAAAAACCTGCAGTGCCTCGTCTATTTTGTTGACCGCTATGCCTACGTGCTCTAGCCCAGTTATCAAGTTGCTTCACCTGTTTGCCATAGACTCTGGCTCATTCATAATATAAACAATTTTAACACAGTATGTACTATCCTTAAAGAGAAGGTGAAGGTAACCTATGGGCTTTAAATGTGTCCACTCCTCAAAAATCAAGCGAGAAAACATGGAAGAATCGGGTGCTGAAGGCATAAGTGTCAAATGGTTGATCAAGAAAGACGACGGTGCACCCAATTTTGCCATGCGCCTCTTTGAACTCCAACCGAAGGGATGTTCTCCGCTTCACTCTCACAACTGGGAACATGAAGTCTACATTCTGGAAGGCGACTGCACAGTCACGTGCGGGGGTCAGGAGAGAAACGCAAGCGCTGGATACGTGGTTTTCATACCTCCCAACACTGAGCATCGGTTTGCAAACGCAGGCAAATCAACACTCAAGTTTCTGTGCCTCGTCCCACACCACAAATAGAAGGGCTAATTGCCCATTCTACTCATAGAAAAGAGAATCTATAACAGCGTCAGCACCACCCTCAACATAGCCAAAACTACTAAGAGAACTGTGAACACCTACAATGTCGCCTTTCTTTAAGCCAAGTTTCCTCAAACCAGCTTTAATATCCTCTTTAGACACGTGAACCCTAAGTCTCCCCCTTGTCTTCCGAGTCCATGAAGATCCGCCACCTGACTGTTCAATTGCGTGTCACTCATCGTGAATAATGAAATCATATTGAGTGAAGTAAAATGAAAAACTTCCTTAAAATCTCTTTTTCTTATGTCTGGGCAAGAACAATTGAAATGCTTTTATTAGACTCGTCTTTCAAACGAAATAGAAGGCGTCTGATATGATTAGGGCTGTTGTTTTTGACCTTTATGGAACCCTGCTCACCGGCGACATCTACACACATGTGGAAGACAAGGACGACGGTTTGAGTCGACTTCTGCGAGAGGCTGGACACGATGTCTATTATCAAGAGGTCTGGGCTGCTAGACAGTTTGTGATGTTCATTGACTATCCTAGGGGCAGAGCCAACACGTCTCAAGAGTTCTACGCCAAGGTTCTGGAACGACTCGAAATTTCAGCAGATTCGAGACTTGCTGAGGCGCTGGCACAAAAGGCGGTAGAATTAGAACAGGTGAGGCTCTATCAGGACGTTGTTCCAACAATTAACGCTCTGAAAGCCCGAGGAATTAAAACAGCCGTTCTGACAACAATTCCTTCTTGGCGATTTAAGCACATCCTAGAGGCAAACTCAGTGAAAATTGACTTCATCTGCACCGCCAAGGAAGCTGAGGCGGTTAAGCCTAATCCAAAAATATACTTGACAGTTTTAAAAAAGTTTCAGGTCAAACCAAACGAAGCCCTGATTGTTGGCGACGATCCGAGAACCGATGTAATTCCCCCAAAAAAGATGGGCATGAAGGCAGTTATGCTGTGTAGAGAAGAGAAGAAAATGGTTGAAGAAGCCGACTATGTGATAACTTCTCTAACTGAACTCCTCAAAATCATTAATGAAACCTAGAAGTAAGCCTAGAATATCATTGAGCCCCAAACTAGGCAAATCCTAAAATTCATCGATAGGATTTTATATTAAAGAGGTTATTGTTTGTTGGAGCTGAGTCAACATGGGTCTAAGGTCATTCTTGAGTTCGGCGAGCAGAATCCTCAAACTGGCTAAGAAACCAGGCAGAGACGAACTCTGGGTATCCATAAAAATCTGTTTGTTAGGCGTCATAGTCATCGGAGTGCTCGGTTACATCGTCAAACTGATATCGGGCATAATCCAAGGAAGATAAAAAAGGAAAAAACACCCTATGACAACAGAGGAAGAGGCGAAGAAAACCATTTCAACATCAGTATTTGCAGTTCGCACTACGGCTGGTCAGGAGAAAAACGTGGCTGACATGATAGCCTCTAAAGTAGAAACCAACAAGTTGCCAATCAAAGCGGTGTTTGTGCCCGAGATGTTGAAGGGCTACGTTTTCGTCGAGTCTGAGGGCCCCCACTTTGTGGAACAGGCAATCGCTGGAATCAAACACGTGAGGTCTAGGGTTCCAGGTCTTGTGAGCTTCTCAGAGGTGGAACGATACATAGTCGTGAAACCCGTGATAGAAGAACTCAACATCGACGATGTAGTAGAAGTTGTAGGCGGCCCATTCAAGGGAATGCGCGCAAAAATAACAAGAATCGACAAGACCAAGGCGGAGGTAACCCTTGAACTCTTGGAGGCAACCTTCACTCTGCCAATAACCGTTCACGCAGACTATGTGAGACTGGTTGAAAAAGCCAAGAAAGAAGGAGAGGCAACACAGTGAGCGAAGCCAAAAAAGTTGTCGAAGCCCTAGTCGCCGGTGGACAGGCAACAGCCGGACCGCCTCTGGGACCCGCTCTTGGACCCTTGGGCGTCAACGTGCTGGCAATAGTGAACAAGATAAACGAAGTGACCAAGGATTACGCTGGCATGAAAGTGCCTGTTAAGGTCATTGTGGACACCGAGACCAAGGAGTTCGAGGTGACTGTGGGCACACCCACCACATCAGCCCTAATCGTGAGTGAATTAAAGATAGAGAAAGGCTCAGGAAGTCCCAAGGCGCAGAAGGTCGGAAACCTGTCTATGGAACAGGTTTTACGCATAGCAAGAATGAAGCAAGCCGAACTTTTGTCGCCTACTCTTAAGGCGGCTGCTAAAGAGGTTCTGGGAAGCTGTGTGAGCATGGGCGTAACTGTGGATGGGAAAGACCCTAAAGAAGTGCAGAAAGAAATCGACGAAGGAAAACACGACGCAGAATTAGAAAAATAGGTAATCTTCAGACCAGGTTTTCTGACTTCTTCTCTCCACATTATTCAAAACTGCATTTTTCAACGATGCAACTAAAAAAATTTATATTTTGGTGTTTAATCAGTTGCGTTTGTCAAATTTTCCCATTGAGATGAGGCGCATATGGCAAGCATTAAGGAGGTGCCAACCAGAGCTGGAAGGTTCGAGCGGATAGGTGCTCACACTCACGTGAAGGGTTTGGGCTTAGATGAGTACATGAACGCCCTGAAAGTAAAAGATGGGATGGTTGGTCAAGAGAAGGCCAGAGAGGCTGCGGGTTTAATCGTAAAGATGATTAAGGAGGGCAAACTCAGCGGCAAAAGCATAATCTTAGCTGGTCCGCCTGGCACGGGCAAAACCGCTATAGCCGTGGCTGTTTCTAAAGAATTGGGTCCCAACGTTCCGTTTATTCAGATGAGCGGAAGCGAAATCTACAGCAGTGAACGCAAGAAAACAGAGGTGTTGATAGAAGCCATCCGTAAGTGCATCGGTGTTGAGATTCATGAGATGCGCAAGGTGTACGAGGGCGAGGTTATAAACGTTAATGTTCAAACAGCGCCGCACCCTTACAATCCTTATCAGAAGGTGCCAGAGAGCATCAGGTTGACGTTGAAAACTAAAGACGAGGAGAAAACAATCGAGGCAGGCGCCACAATCGCCCAACAAATAATTCAGGAAGGCATCTCGGAAGGAAACGTGGTTCAGATTGACGCTGAATCCGGAAGAGTAGCCAATCTGGGGCTTAGCCTCGAAAGCACTAAGGGCAAAACCTATGACGTCGACACTCGTCGCAAGATTCCTCGTCCTGATGGAAAAGTCATGAAAGAAAAGGAATTCGTTTACACACTGACTTTAACTGACATGGACGAACTCAACGCTCGAAGCCGAGCTGGAGGCGGCATCTTCTCCATGTTCTTCGGAGCGGCTGAGACAAAAGAAATCGACACCGAAATACGCACGGCCGTAGACCAGCAAGTTAAGGAGCTGGTTGACGAGGGCAAGGCCTTCATTCACCCAGGCGTGTTGTTCATAGACGACTCGCACCTTCTCGACTTGGAAGCCTTCAGTTTCTTGGGCAGAGCCATGGAAAGCGAACTCGTACCCATAATAATATTAGCCACGAACCGAGGCGTGGCGCGCATACGCGGCACCGACGTCAAGAGTCCGTTGGGTTTTCCTTTAGACTTAATCGACCGGGCTGTGATAATTGCCACTCAGGAGTATGACCCTGACAGTATACGAGAGATATTACGCATTCGGTCTGAAGAGGAGAAGGTTAAACTTGAAAAAGGAGCCTTAGAAAGGCTTACCGAAGTCGGCGCCAAAAGTTCACTCCGCTACGCCGTTCAACTCTTGAGTTTGGCTGCACAAAACGCGCGGAGTTTGGGACACGAAAAGGTAGCAGTTGAAGATGTAGACAGGGTTGACTCATTGTTCATGGACATCGGTGAGGCTGCAGAACATCTAAAGAAATACGAGGAAAAACTCATGAAACACTAAACTAAAGGTGAAACAATAATGTCGGAACGCAAAAGAAAGAGAAGAGGACCATTCGACATCTTCGGCTTCAAGCAAGACAATTTCCCTTTCGGAAGCGAACTCAAACCAGCCAAGGGCGAAGGCTGGTCTGGCTACTCTATGTCTGTAACCTATGGCGAAAAGGGCAAACCAATCGTTAAAGTCGAAACTTACGGAAATGTCAACTTGGCCGAAATGCGACGGGATATCCAACAGGGTTATCCCGGAGCAAAAATCGAAGGCTTAGAAAAACAACCATTAATCAGAGTTGTCGGCGAAGAAGAAAAAGAGAAACAGAAGCCTGAAAAGAAAACGGAAGAAAAGAGGCGAAAAAAAGAGAAGAAGGAGAAGAAAGAACCCTTAATACGGATGGTGGAATGACGCAGAAAACTGAGAAAAGGTTTTCACCCGCTTTTTAGAATGTCGACCCGAGATTGAAAGGTAAATGCTCTTCTTGCTTTTATATTTCACCGTTTACGAACGGCACAATTTTTTTAACAATTATCAGCTTTTGGTCTGAAGATAAATCAATTATGCATTAGAAAACATATCTATTCTTTACCTATGAAATCCTACGTCGGTGGTCCATTAACTTGTAGAAGCGGACTTTCAAAAAGTCTGTTATCAAAAACACCGTCAGCGCGTATCCCCAAACAGAGGGGTAGGTCTATCTGTGCGCACACATAAAAACACAAATCACCACAGAATTTAAAACGAAAACAAACCAAAAACTAATACGCTGATACAACATGACCAAACCCATGAGCGTGTTCAATCAAGCCAAAAAAGAACGTAGAAACTACCTGCTTGAACCAGAAGCAAAGATTGTGTGCATGGAATACGGCATACCTGTCACACGCTTCAAGGTTGCGGGCACGCCTGAAGAGGCAGTCAAGTTTGCTGAAGGAATAGGGTATCCTGTCGTTCTCAAGATTGTCTCACCCGACATCATTCACAAGTTCGATGTGGGCGGAGTTGTACTCAACTTGAAAAGCCCAAGCGAGGTTAAAGACGCCTACCAAAACATTATAAAAAACGCCAAGAATCACAAGCCAGACGCCAGAATCTTGGGCGTGCTTGTTCAAGAAATGGCTCCTACTTCAACCGAGGTGATTGTTGGCGCCACCAAAGACCCACAATTTGGACCCGCCCTCATGTTTGGACTTGGCGGCATATTTGTGGAAGTTTTGAAGGATGTTACCTTCCGAATCGCGCCGATAACAGAACCCGACGCCAGAGAGATGATAACTGAGGTGAAGGCATATCCTATTCTCAAGGGTTACAGGGGGCAGCCACCAGCCGACATAGACGCCATCGTGAACATTCTCTTGAACACATCGAAACTCGTCATGGATCATCAAGAGATTAAAGAACTCGACCTCAACCCAATAATGGTTTACGAGAAGGGAGCAAAAACCGTCGATGCCCGAATCATACTCGAATGGCCCTCAGAACTCAAACCAAGCAAAAAGTGAAGCTTTTTCCACACTTCAGGTTCCACCAGACAGTTCATTCTTCGTCCGCCTCAACGGAAGGCGATTTCAAGCAGTCTCTGAAAAAATCAAAACTGAGAAGCCCTTCGACAAAAAATTCGCCAAGTGCTTGGTAAAAGCTGGAAAAGCCGTATTTCAAGAAAATCTCAACCCAAAACTGGTTTACATAGCCAGTGATGAAGTAAACGTGCTCTTTGCATACAGCGCCCCCTTCAATCGGAGAATTGAAAAAATCAACTCTGTACTAGCAGGAACAGTTTCGAGCGCCTTCTCGCTAAACGCTCTCAAACTCTTCAAGAAACCCTTAACTGTGGCTTTCGATTCTCGAATAATCATTATACCAGAAGAAAAGAGCGTCGAATACTTGTCATGGCGACAATTGGACGCTTGGCGAAACCACAACAACGCCTACGCTTACTGGTTACTACGCAAGCTGGGAAGCAAACCCAAAGACGCTGCTAAAGCACTGAAAGGCTTGAAAACCGAAGAGTTGGAGCAGCTCCTCTCCCAACACGGCGTCACGTTGGCCAAAACACCCGCTTGGCAAAGAAGGGGCATCCTCATATATAGACGCCCCCGCCGAAAACAGCTTGAAACGCACACGGTGACACGCTGGCGCGTGGTAGAAAACTGGAATCTTTCCGTCTTTTCGTCCAGAGAGGGAAAAGCCCTCATTCAACAGATTATGGAGTTGACTAAACCTCACAAAGGCACAGAGGAGTAAGATTGTCCGAATCTACTGCACTTAAAATCGAGGAACTCAACCGAGAATTGAGCGCATTAAGACAAGAACGCGCCAAATTAAACAGTGAGGCAAGAGCTTGGGCTGAGAAAAGAAACGTCATCCACGAGCGAATCAAGACACTGCGAGCTGAGGCAAAACATCTCAAGGAAAAACGAGACGACATAAACCAAGAGGTGAAAGAACTGAAGAGCCTGCGAGAACAGGCTAAAAGTGAACAAAGAGAAAAACGCGCTCAGATTTCAAAAGCCAAGGAAAAAATGCGGGTTACCATGGAAAAGAAACCGCGTCGATCCATGGTTGACATTCAAAAAGACATCGACAGTCTTGAATGGAAGATTCAAACAACTTCCATGCCTGTAAAAGAAGAAAAATGGTTTGTTGACCAGATCAGAATTCTCGAAAGTCAGCGAGCTGTTCACAAGCGATTGCAAGAATTGAAGAGCACACTCGTCGAACTGCAAACCGAAGAAAAGGCATTGGCAACAAAAGCTAAACTCCATCACGAAACACTCGCAGAGCTTGCAGAGCAAGGTCAAACTTTTCATAAACGGATGCTGGAATTGATAACTGAAGCGCAAAACCTCAAGCCAGAGGCAGACGTTGCCCATCAGAAACATCTGGAATTAAGAGAGAAGGCCAACACGGTCCATCAGAAGTTTCTGGAATTGCTCAAACAAATCAATTCTCTCAAACAAGAAATCCAAAAGAAGGAAGAAGAGCAACAAGCCAGGAAACAGCAGGAACTGCGCGAAGAAGCCGTGAAAAAAGCCCATGAGAAGATAAAACGCCGGGAAAAGCTGACCTGGGAGGAGTTCAAACTCCTCGCAGAGCAGGAGCGCATAGCAGAACATTAAAGAAGTCGTATTCATAAAATTAAAGTGCTAGTGAGCATCAAACAGCGTTGAGGTCCCAGCGTGTCCGCAAAGGATGTTTCGGCGCCAGAGCGCACTCTTGTTCTGTGCGTTGACAGAGACGACGACTTAGGCGTAAAAGCTGGAGTGAAGACGCCAATACTGGGGAGAGAAGAAAACGTAAACGCCGCGGTCACTCTGGCGCTTAAGGACCCGGAGGAACCAGACGCCAACGCCATTTTTGAAGCTGTAAAAATTTATGACCACTTGAAGGAGAGCACTGCAGGTGAGTCACAGGCAGAATGCCAAATAGCAACCATTGCAGGCTCCGAATTGGGCGACGTGGGTGCTGACAAAGAACTCGTGTCTGAACTAACCGAAGTTTTGAAGACCTTTCAAGCCAGCGATGTCATCTTGGTCACTGACGGATTCGCAGACGAGACGATTTTGCCGCTAGTTCAGTCTAGGGTGCCGGTCACCTCAGTTCGCAGAGTTACTGTGCGCCACAGTGAATCTATAGAGGAAACCGTGTGGTTGTTTTCTCGTTACTTAAAGATGCTTTTTGAAAATCCAAGATACGCTCGAATGGCGCTGGGTTTGCCTGGACTGTTGCTGATTGTTGTGGGCGTCTTATCCATACTGAACTGGGCGGGTTACTCGTGGATCGCCTTCTTGATAGTGTTGGGCTCCTACCTTGTGGTAAAAGGATTTATGCTTGACAAAGCTGCCAGCAACTTTTACATGTGGGTGCGAGAGTATTCGCCGCCACCATTTCCAAGCTTATTAACCGGTTTTGCGGCTGTGGCGGGGTTTCTGCTCGTTGGAATCGGCTTGTATCAAGGATTCTATCAAGCCTCAGCGTTCGCATCCAGTGCGCAACCACCTCTCATATATCCGAGTCAATGGTTAGGCATGCTTCCCAGACTTTTTGGCGAGTTCTTGTATCAGTCCATATTTTTGATTGTTGTAGGCATATGCATTGTGCTTTTCGGAAGGGCCATCCACTGGTTTGTTGAACACGATAGTAGGTTGTTGCGCACAATCGACATCGTAGTCGTTGTGGTTTGGTCGTCGCAGATCTTCTATCAAGCGTCCCAGATACTCATCGACCCCAAACTGCCCTACGACACATTAGTTTTCTCCATAATTGTTGGCATATTTTTGGCACTGGCATCCGTCCTAGTAACCTCTCTTGTGCACAGACGATACGATGGCTTCTTCAGGGAGAAAGAAGAAAAAGTTGAGGAAGGCTGAAATCGCTATAATTGGTGGAACTGGACAAGAAAAACTGTTAAACTCTCCCGAGCAAATTATAAACGGGACTCCCTACGGACTTGCCCCACCAATTTTCATAGGCGAAATCAATGGAAAAACGGTCGCATTTATGCCACGCCACGGAGCTCATCACGCGGTTCCACCCCACAAGGTCAATTACCGAGCCAACATTTCCGCTCTGCATCGCATAGGTGTTCAGCGCATATTAGCCACAAACGCCGTTGGCGCCATAAACCGAAACATGAAGCCCGGCGACCTTGTGGTTCCACACGACTTGGTTGACTTCAC
>Ga0315308_1002574_pt1 | contig 10263 bp, 10 predicted proteins | sample TDP3_MG_FD_203078 | JGI IMG/M metagenome (GOLD analysis project Ga0315308, IMG submission 203078) | Freshwater sediment microbial communities from Lake Towuti, South Sulawesi, Indonesia - TDP3 | ecosystem: Environmental > Aquatic > Freshwater > Lake > Sediment | place: Indonesia: South Sulawesi...
CTCTCACAAACCTTCGAAACTTGGAAGACCCCTTCCGGAACGATGAAGGGAACTCTCACCTTCGCTTCATGCAAAATCTGCATAACTTGTTGAAGTTTTCCGTGGTAACTAAACACATATACGGGTCCACGTTTAAGACCTTGCTCCACCAAAGAAGCTAGGATGCCCTCCGCCATCATTCCGAAGGGCCTCACTCGATAAGGGTTCCCGTAAGTAGCCTCCAAAACGAGGACATCGGCCTCAACTACCGGAGTCTTAGGAAGTCTGAAGTCACTGGTGTAAAGAATCCTCGTCCCTTCGGCGTCTTCTACGAGAACCTGAGCCGAGCCCAAAATGTGGTCAGCATAGTGTAGCGTCAATCGCTCATCTTCGTAGGTGAAGGCTTCCTCATAGTCAATGGTTTTTACGTTTCCCTTCATAAGAAGCGCCGGACTCTTCATAACATCTATTAAATCCTTTGTGGCCGGAGTCATCACAACGGCTCCGCATCGTTTCAAGCTTTGCCGCAGACCAAGCATGTGATCAGAATGCGCGTGGGTAACCACCCTCAAGGGTTTGTCTTCATCGAAGCCGTCACATGCAACGTGTTTCCCTAGGAGAACCGCGCCCTTCTTGGTCACACAGGCTTTCGACAACGTATGCTATGCCTCCGTCCGTTTATACTTCTGAAACTTCCAAAACGTCTTATACCTTCGTTCTAAAGGCTTTAAGCAATTTTTGAAATGTTTGTGCCTAATTCTCGTGCCTTTTCATATTTTCTGGCTGTTTTCAGTCAAGATTATTTAAAAGAAGGAAACGGTTAGCTGAGAGTTTTCAGCCTAGTTTTGTCATATATTCGCCTAATTTTTCCACATTCAAGCAAGCTAAAATATTCTTTATGATTAGTTTAGCGAAGGCGGCTACAACCTAAGCATGCATTCTACTATTTTCTGGCAAGTTAGACATTCCTGTGGAATTGGAATATTCTTGGGACGGTGGGCCAAGTATCCAAACTGATGGGGACACCCTTTTGGGCTCTCTTCTTTGGGACCCTTTTCTTTCTCCTTTGAAGGTTTAACTGGAGCTTCCTCTTTGTCTTCTACGTCTTCTATTTCCCTTTGAGGTCTAGCAGAAATCGCGTCTAGAACTTTTTCCAACGATGGACGTATAGGCGGACTAGGTGCATGTTCTTCTACAGCGTCTTCCTCGTTTTCAACGTTTGTGTCCAGTTTGATTAGGCAGCGGGGACAAGCGTAATACTGTTCAGGTGGCGTCTTTGACAAATTGTTCAAGAGAATGGGCTCTTCGATTTCTTTGTGGCATTTAGGGTTTGGACAAATGATTACTCCGGATTTTGGAGGCAATTGCATCATCATTGTTCATTTTTCGGTGTTATTTCTTTGAATATGTAAAGGTATATAGATTTAATGAAGTCAAAATATGTAGCATAAATTAAGCAAATTTCGTGCCTATCCTTTTTTTGATATACTGCAGCTCTCGAATGAAAGACTAACTGAGCGCCCAATATAACGTTTAAATCGAGGCATCCATAAAGTTTGTTTGCCCGAAAATAGCAGTTGCAGATCGGGTTCCAGATATTTCCTCTAGGTGAAAAAGTTGGTGTTAAGAGTTTTCAATACCATGAGCGGTAAACTTGAGGAGTTCAAGCCTTTAAGAAAGAATCGTGTTGGAATATACGTTTGTGGGCCCACGGTTTATGATTGGGCTCATCTGGGTCACGCTAGGACCTATCTTGCCTTTGACGTGATTGTTCGTTGGCTTGAGTTTGAGGGCTTCTCAGTTTTCTACGTTCAGAACGTCACTGATGTAGGACACTTAACCGAGGACACTGCTGAGGACAAAATTGTGAAGAAGGCTAGGGAAGAGAAGATCGAGCCCATGCAGTTAGTGGAAGTATACATGAAGGAATACTTTAAAGATTTGGACGCTTTGGGAGTGAGAAGGCCAGACATTTCCCCTAGAGCAACTGGTCATTTGGTGGAGATGATTGAGGCTATTCGGTTGCTGATTGAGAAAGGATACGCCTACGAAGTTAACGGAAACGTGTTTTTCGACGTTTCTAAATTTGAGGACTACGGGAAACTATCCAAAGTGAAGCCTGAAGCCATGCTGGCTGGTTCCAGGTTTGAGACCCACCCTGACAAGAGAAACCCCAAAGACTTTGCCCTATGGAAGAGGGCTGGCGAGGATGCTCTGCTGAAGTGGTGGAGTCCATGGGGTTACGGTTTCCCGGGCTGGCATATCGAATGCGCAGTTATGGGTATGAAGTATCTTGGGGGGCAGTTTGACATTCATGGCGGCGCCCGTGACCTGATTTTTCCTCATCATGAAAATGAGATTGCTCAGTGTGAGGCTTTGACTGGGAAGAAGCCCTTTGTTAGGTACTGGTTGCACACGGGATTTCTCACGATCAACGGGGAGAAGATGGCCAAGTCTTTGGGAAACTACATTACGGTTAGGCAGGCACTAGAGAAGTATGACGCTGAAGCAATTAGGCTTTTTGTTCTGTCCACCCATTACCGGAGCGAGATAGATTTCACCGACAAAAAGCTTAGGGATGCTGAAACCAGTTTGGAAAGGCTATACAACACTTTGGATGGTCTGGAAGAAGCTATGGAACGCTCGGTGGAAAGGGACCTGACTGAAGTGGAGAAGGAATTTAAGAAGAAAGTTGAAAAGCTTAGAGCCGAATTCTTAGAGGCTATGGACGAAGATTTTAACACTCCCCGAACTCTAGCCGCCTTGTTTGACCTGTCTAGAGAGATAAACAGGTTTCTGGGAGAACAGAAGCAGGTGAACACTGAACTGCTAAAAAGAGTTCATGACCGTTTTCTCGAGTTGGGAAAGGTGCTTGGTCTGTTTCAGAAGGAGAGAGCCAAGAAAGTTAGCGAGAAGCTGGTTAACGATCTTGTGAGTCTTCTGGTTGAGTTGAGGGACAATTTGCGTCGTAAAGGAGACTACGAGTTGTCGGATGAGATTAGGGCGAAGCTGAGGGAGTTAGGTGTGGTGGTAGAGGATACCTCTGAGGGTCCCAAGTGGAAGCTAGCGTAAAAGACCTTTTTGATTCTGTCATCATCCGTTTTGGCGGAGAGTTGTGGCTCAAGAAGACATGGACTAGAAGGCTGTATGAACGGCGCTTGATTAGAAACATAGAGAATGTTTTAAAGCGTTATACAGTTCCCTACAGCGAGATTGTTCGTAGGCACGGTAGACTTTTTTTGAGAACTGACTCAGCGGCGGAGGCAGCACGTAGGCTGGCACGGATTTTTGGTATTTCTTCTGTTTCTCCATCGCTGGAAACCTCTTCCAAGCTTGAAGACATAGTTGATAAAAGTGTGTTCTTGGCTGGGCGTGTGTTAAAGGAGGATGATCGTTTTGCTGTTAGATGTCGGCGAGTTGGTGATCAGTCTTATTCCAGTGCTGATGTTTGTAGGGTGGTGGGACAGCGTATCCTTGACGAGTTTGGTGAGAAGCTGGGTTTGAAAGTTGATTTGGATAGGCCGGATGTGAAGTTTGGAGTTGAAGTCAGAAATTATGAGGGCTTCGTGTACTTGGATGTAGTTGATGGCGTTGGAGGTATGCCTATGGGCACTCAACCTAGAGTGGTGGGTTTGTTAAGTGGTGGGATTGATTCTGCAGTGGCGTGTTGGCTGGTTATGAAGCGAGGTTGCCCGGTTGTGCCAGTTTATTTTGATAATACGCCTTTCACAAATGAGACCACGACGGAGAGGGCGTTAAATGTCGCTGAAGTCTTGTTTGATTGGGCTGTTGGATTCCCTAGAAAGGTTTACGTGGTTCAGCATGGGGAGAACTTGAAGAAAATTATAGAAAATTGTTCTAGAAAATTCACCTGTTTGCTTTGTAAACGTATGATGTACCGTATAGCCGAAAGCCTAGCTGAGATGATGGGAGCTGAGGGAATTGTGACTGGAGAGGCTATTGGGGAGCAGGCTAGCCAAACAATAACCAACCTAAGGGTGCTAAATGATGCTGTCAAGAAGTATCCGATACACAGACCGCTGCTAGGATTCGACAAGGCAGAAACAGAAACACTAGCAAGAAAAATCGGAGTATACGAGATTTCAAGCAGAAAAGCAAAGGGATGCACAGCAGCTCCAGACAAACCAGCGACGAAGGCGAAGCTAGAGGAAGTGATGGGGGAGGAAGAAAAATTGAACATAAAAGAAATGGTTGAGAGTTCGATCAAATTCCTCAAAGTCGTGAAAATATAACCCTTCCACGCGCAACCCAATACGCCAAACATTAACCTTCATAAAGAAAAATAGAGTAGGTAGGGCGCGCGAGAAAGTCCTTAAATGAGTTTCTTCCCAATCATTTTCTGGTTATGTCTGCCGCTGATATTGCTGTTGGAGTCTATCGTAAACTCGAACCCGAAGACCTTCGAATACTCCAAGCCATCGAACTCCAAATGAAACGCTATGAATACGTGCCAGAAGACGTCATACCCAAATTCGCTAACCTCTCACCCCAAGAAGTCGCCTACAGACTGCAAAGCCTCCACAAAAAAAGTCTCATCGCAGGCTGGCGAGGACCATACGCAGGCTACAGCCTCACCACAGCAGGATACGACACCCTAGCCATAAACGCCCTAGTCAAGGCTAACATACTCGAAGCCTTCGGCAAACCCCTAGGGGTGGGGAAAGAAGCGGACGTCTACGATGCTTTAACGCCAACGGGCCAGCGAGTAGCAATGAAATTTCACCGCCTAGGCCGAACAAGCTTCAAACAAACAAAACGCAAACGAGGCTACGCCACAAAATACACCTACAGTGCAGACTGGCACCACCAATCCCAAATCGCAGCCAAAAAAGAATACAAAGCCTTGAAAATCCTCTACCCAAAAGGTGTAGCAGTTCCAGAACCATTCAAACAAAACCGCCACGTCTTGGTTATGGGCATGATAGAGGGAGCAGAACTATTCCACTATCCAGAATTGCCCAATCCACAGGCAGTTCTAAAGGAAATCCTAGTCAACATACGCAAAGCCTATCAAGAAGCCGGCATAATCCACGCAGACCTAAGCCCCTACAACATAATCCTCCAACCAAACCAGCACATCCTCATCATAGACTGGCCCCAATATGTGACACCCAGACACCCAAACGCCCAAGAACTCCTCAAAAGAGACGTACGAAACGTTCTCGCATACTTCCAACGCAAGCAAAAACTAAAAATCAGATTAAAGGAAGCCTTGGTCTACATTAAAGAGGGAGTATAGGGAAAGACCTAGGAGAGAGAACGTGTTTAAGGGTATTTACTCACGGGAAACGTCAATGCAGATATACAGAATATTATTGCCACGCAAAAGAACGCTTCCATAATTGGCGTTCAAACGATCACCAACACGTTCAGTGGCGCCTTCCAACAAAATGTTCATGTGACTGTCACACTGAACCATGGTCCCGCGATACTCAACACCATTCTTCAAAATAATAGCCACAAAACTATTCAAGCATTTAGTCAGAACATTCAGAGGTTTCTTGCTAGGCTCCACTAGACCACCAACAACTAAACCATTATGCCAAACAACATCATATAAAACTTATGAACAAGCAATACCAACATTCAGATACAGGCGAATCCAAATTCGATTTTCTCAAAACGAATTATTACCTAGGATTTCTCTGAACTTGTCTTCAACAAGTTTGGGACTCAACTTTTCATACGCCTCGGTGCTGACAACATCATACCAAAAAGCATCTGACAAGTAGCCATAAACTGGTTTGCCAATTTTTATAAGGTATGGAATCACGTCCCCCATCAAATCCAATTCACGCTTCTCCTTTTTTAGTAGCTCCATATCCTCAAGCGTTTCACCCTTGAAAACCAGTATCCCTACGCTCACCGGCTTTTCCAACTTCGGTTTTTCCACAAATCCACGAATCTTGCCATTGTCATCTAGATCTGCCAGTCCCACCCTGACGGTGAAGCCTGACGCCAAGGCAACCGTCGCCGAGGACCGTTGACTCTTGTGATAACGCAACAGATCCTTCAGGTCCATATTTGTTAGAATGTCTCCGTAGTACATGAGCAGTGTGTCTTGTACATTTACTGCACCATGCTTGTAAGCATTTAATACAGAACCTGCTGTTCCCTTTAGCGACGGATCATCAGAGACGTAGGTAATTCTTACTTTGAACCTGGAACCTTCCTCAAAGTAATTCATAACTTGCTCTGCCTTATGGTTAACCAGAAAAACCAGGTCCATGATTCCGTGAAACTTTAGAAGCCGAACCACATACTCCAGCAGGGGTTTCTGCTTTAACCCCACAGGAATCATCGTTTTTTGAATATAATATGTGATGGGTCTAAGCCTTGTGCCTTGTCCTCCACAGAGAACTAAACCCTTAACCTTGCTCATTTTGTCTTCACAAGTACGAGGGGGGAAGGAAGAAAATAACGGTTTCTCCTCTTCCTTACTCTTCTTTCTTTTCTTCGAGCTTCTCTTCGGCTTCGATTTCCTCAATTGGCTTCGGAGGCGGAGTTGTAGCCATAGTCCAGCCGATCCATGCCCCTATGCCAAGAATGGCAACAAAAGCTATTAGAACTGGAATGGCAATTAGCCAAATTCTTGCATGATAGATATCTTTGATTTCTAGCATGATTAGGCTACCCACTTCTTCCGGGAAGAATAGTGCAACGACGTATCCTATCATGACAACCACGCAAACTATGAAGATTACCCATCCAATAGCTTGATCCTTACTAACCATACCGTTCACCACGATGTAGCCATGTTTATTTGGAACCCTATTATAAAGTTTGTTGTTGAAATCAGATGGTTCCAGCTTCCCATGTAGCTAGGTATTCTTTCTGTTCTTCTGTTAGTTTATCGATTTCCACACCCATAGCTTTCAACTTAAGACTGGCCACGAGTTCATCGATTTCTTTGGGCACGCTGTAGACTTTGGGCTTCATTTTATTTTTCTCCACTAGGTACTTAACGCATAACGCCTGGTTTGCGAAGGACATATCCATGACTTCTGATGGGTGACCTTCTGCTGCGGCGAGGTTTACAAGTCTTCCTTCGGCTAGGAGATAGAGTTTCCTTCCATTTTGAAGGCTGTATTCTTCTAGGTTAGGTCGTATGGTCTTTTTTGATGATGAAATGCTTTCTAGGTCGGGTAGGCTAATTTCAACGTTGAAGTGGCCACTGTTGGCGAGTAGGGTTCCGTCCTTCATCTTGAGCATGTGTTCCTTTCGGATAACTTTTAGGTCTCCAGTAGTAGTTACGAAGATGTCGCCTATGATCGACGCCTTGCCAATGGGCATTACACGGAAACCGTCCATAACAGCTTCGAGCGCTTTTATTGCATTCACCTCGGCGACGATTACATTTGATCCCATGCCCCTCGCTCGGAGGGCGACCCCTCGACCGCACCATCCGTAACCGCAAACTACAAAGTTTTTTCCAGCCAGCAAGAGGTTTGTGGCTCGAAGGATTCCGTCTATGGTGCTTTGGCCTGTCCCGTAGCGATTGTCAAACAGATACTTTGTGTAGGCGTCGTTTACGGCTATGATTGGATACTTGAGGGCTCCAGCTTTTTCCATTGCTCGCAGGCGCATAACCCCTGTGGTTGTCTCTTCGGTACCTCCCTTAACATTCCTCAAAGTTTCGCCTCTTTCTTTATGAATCGTGCCTACAAGGTCGGCGCCGTCGTCCAACGTGACTAGAGGCGTATGGTCGATCACCTTGTTTACGCACCAGTAGTATTCTTCGGTTGTTTCACCACGCCAAGCGTACACGTTTACTCCCTTCTCCGCCAGGGCCGCCGCTACCTCATCTTGGGTTGAGAGCGGGTTAGACCCGCACAAGGCAACATCGGCTCCTCCAGCTGTAAGCGCTTCTATGAGTACCGCGGTTTCCTTGGTTACGTGTAGGCATGCACCTATCATGGCATGGGCGAGAGGTTTTTCCCTCTCAAACTGGCGCCTAATTTCATTGAGAACCGGCATATGCTTTGAAGCCCATTCGACGAGTAGGCTTCCCTGAGGAGCCAAACTTGGGTCTTTAATTTTAAAACCTGGCATTAACATCACCCGTCTATGTATTTTCATATTCCTACTAATAGATTAATTCATAAATCGTTGTTTATTCCCTTTCACCTAGACGCGCTAGGAGGCTTTCCTTCGTTTTTTCCGCCATCTCAAGGACCCTATGAACATCTACCGTTGTAACTTTTCGATTTTCCATGACAATTTTGCCGTTAATCAAAACGGTGTCCACGTCAGACGCTATGGCTGAGTATACGAGGTGGCTAATTTCATTGAACAACGGACGTAGATGGGGCTTCTTAAAGTCAACTATGGTTAAGTCAGCCCTTTTGCCCACTTCGATTGAGCCTATTTGTCCATCCCACAGCAGCGCCTTGGCACCTTCAATCGTCGTCATTCGCAAAACCTGTTCAGCCGGTAGCAAAGTTGGGTTCTTGTTAAAGCCCTTGTGCAAAAGGGCGGCTGTCTTCATGACCCCGAACATGTCTGAATTGTTGTTTGAGCATGAACTATCCGTGCCCAGAGCGACTGTAATACCTGCTTTTATTAGGCTGGGCACAGGGCTGATGCCGGAAGCTAGCTTAAGGTTTGAGATTGGGTTGTGGGAAACCTTGACTTCTTTGTCTTTGAGAATCTTAATGTCCCTCTGAGTGAGTGCCACACAGTGCGTGGCTATAACGTCGCTGCCTAATACGCCCAGAGAATCTAAATATTCCAATACTCCGCCCTGAATTGAAACCTTGAAAGCCTGCTGAATTTTTTGAGGTTCGTCTTCGGTTTCAGCGACATGCATATGCCACATGATGGGGGAGTTGAGGGAGCCGTACTTTTCATTTAGCTCTCCGGTGATGTCTCTTAGCTCTTTCGTGTATTCTGGATCAACCGTGTAGGCCGCGTGGGGATCCACGCTTACTCTTATGAGTCCGTTTGCTTTGCCGTGCCAGTCTTTAGCTAACGCCCTTAAGGCTTTTCTATCCTCGTCTTTCCTCCAAGAAAAGCACACATGTCCAACTACGCCGCGAAGACCTGCTTCGGCGAAGGCCTCAGCCTCGCTGCCGCCCTTTACATAGTGATACATCGTGTTGACGGTTGTAACTCCTCCCATGATCGATTCTATGGCGGTTAGGAGCGCACCTACGTAGATGTCATGGCCCGTCATATGCTTCTCTAGGGGCCAGATCCAGTTTTCCAGCCAGTCTTTGAGGGGTAAATCATCTGCGTAGCCTCGGAGTAGGCTCATGGCTGCGTGCTGGTGGGTGTTCACTAAGCCTGGAATTATCACTTTTCCTTTGGCGTTGATTTTTTCGTAGCCAGAATATTTTCGTCTCAGGTCAGGGCTTTTGCCAACATCGACTATGCGGCTGTTTTCAACGACAAGGGCGCCGTCTCGGATAATTCCTTTGCTGCCCATCGTTACAACCGTTCCGCCATCAATAATTAGGTTCATGCCTGAAAGCCTCCAGTCTTAACCTAAGTTGGAGATGCAAAATTTAAGAACTCTTCCCTTTCAGGAACCGTTATTTAAGACAAACAGTGTTTCTTGGCGCAAAGGTTTAATTTTGCTTTGTCTCAACTTAATTACGAAGAAACAAGGTGTGTCCAGTTGAGGGAACCTTTTGCCGAGTTTGTTAAAAGTGAGTTAAGGCCCGGCGCTCTACTAATTACATGTGGGCTCCCTGGAACTTGGAAAACAGAGACCTCAGAGGAAATCTCAAAAATCAAGGGATTTCCCATTCTTCGAACCGATTTGATTCGACTGGAAGTTCTCAAGGGCGAAGATGTCTTTGACGAAAAAGTTGCATCGAATATGAGCAAACGGGAGCGTGTCTATGATGAAACGTTTCGCCAAGCAGAGAACCTTGTACAGAAGAGTAAAGGCGTAATATTAGATGCTACTTTTGTCACCCAGGAACTACGAAGACGTGCTGCTGAGATTGCTGCAAAGCACAACATGACTTTTGTCATACTTCAAACTCACTGTTCTGAAGATGTGTCCATTGCGAGGATTTTGAGGAGAACCAAAGAGGATTATGAGTCAAACGCCTTGACCAGGGAAGCCTATCTTAACAACAAGAAAAGGTTTGAACCTGTTGACTTGGATGACTTGAAGAAGAGATTTCCGCAACTCAAAATCGTGCACCTGACAGTCGACACAGAGTATGACCCTCCTGAGGATTGGTATGTGATCGGGATGGAAAAAAGGTAACTGGACCCCGTTCTGTCATGATAATAGATTTGCATATTCAT
>Ga0315308_1002575_pt1 | contig 10263 bp, 11 predicted proteins | sample TDP3_MG_FD_203078 | JGI IMG/M metagenome (GOLD analysis project Ga0315308, IMG submission 203078) | Freshwater sediment microbial communities from Lake Towuti, South Sulawesi, Indonesia - TDP3 | ecosystem: Environmental > Aquatic > Freshwater > Lake > Sediment | place: Indonesia: South Sulawesi...
CAATTTCAACCAAAGCTATTTGATCAGAAACGACTAAGATTTTGCTGAGGTAGATGTTTTCTGTCAGCTGTACCTGATCCGCAAGCACCAAAGTCTTATTCAAGCCTACAGCGTCTGAAACTGTTAAGCTGTCTGTCACCTGCTTAACGATCTCCGTTATAACCGTGATTAATTCACTAACGCCTATGGCGTCGGAAATTGAAAACTGCTTGTCTCCTAAAATTAAATCACCCAAATCCATCGAATCAGCAATCGTTAAAGTTTTGTTACGTAAAATTGATTCAGATAAGCTAGCAGAATCTGTTACTTCTTTCAGAATTCCTCCTGCTGGTTTGCAGTATCCTATTAATTTGAAATCTACGTCAGTGGTGTCTATGTAACCCTCGAAGATTTGGTTAGGGTCAAGTTTTACTAAAGCATAAGCATGTCCCTGCCGTTTACATTCTCCCGTATATCCCCATGTTGTGCCGTTCGGTCTTGTGTCAAACCATTCGACGCCTGTGCCAGTTGCGACATTAACGACTTCTATTATTGCTCCGTCAGCATCTGAAGCAGTTTGCGAAGTTACATCGTCGTCCGTCCATGCATCAATGGTTGTTAGCGAAACATCTTGCGCATTTTGGTGAAATGTTACGGGCGCTTTCGTGTATCCAACCAGATAAAGATCGGCGTTTGTGGAGCCTATGTACTGTTGAATTTTTCTGTTTGCGTCAACTCCGCATAAGCAATATATGAAACCTTTGCAGTTGTATCCGAAAACTTCTTTAACAAAGTTGTCACCTGATTCGCCCCTTCGCACAGCCATGGCAACATCAGCACCAGATGCCCTCATAACAAATCTTGTTATCGCTCCCGTGGCGTCTGCTGGAATATTGGCTGAAAGGTCAACGTCAACCCATTGCCCTGTCGTCCCAGTTGATTTGTCTATTTTATTGTCGAAAAAAGTAATAGCCGAATCGCAATAGCCGATTAAATAGATTTTCAGTGATGTGTTTTCAATTTTTGCCTGAAATTTACGGTTTGAGTCTATGCCGACTATTACTGTAACCATACTGATGTAATTGTTTAATTGTTGAGAATCATATTCATCATCCGTGGAACCCTTTTTTCGCACGTCAATCTTGTAAGCAGTTGTGGATGAATTGTATAGCTCAAGCACAACACCAGTTGCTCCTTCTGGCACACCGTCTCCACTCACATTTACATCCTGCCAGCTTCCGGCAGTTGCGGGAGTCTTATCAATTCGGCTTGTGAAGAAGTTGAAGCCACTGCCCATTTCTTATACACTTCTTTAACTGAACGTTATTTTAACGCTCAAGGTCCACGTTTCTCCTGAAGCTTTAGTGCCTTTATTTTCTACTTTGCGGTTTAAGTTGTCACCCGTATCGTCAGCTGCGTTTACAACTGTAAACTCTTGCCAGCTGTGGTTTCCTTCAGCGGAACCAAAGGTTGCACGCCACTCAGCCGTCTGATTGGAACGTTGCGGGTAGCCTGAATCCATAGTTTTGAAAGTCTTGTTTGTACCTTGTAGGCCAGTTTGAGCTGGGTCAGCAGCCGTGTTTGAATCTCCCACGCCTAATCTTGCGTTTGAGTTATCCCATTTCGTTGTCGTTCCAATACCGCAGATTATGTCAATAAGCTCCTGCAAGCCCTCGTTCAAAGCAACATTGTCTTCCATTATTTCAACAACTGGCTGAATTCCGAAGATTCTTATTGCTTCTTCAATGCTTCCGCCGTTCTGCAGAAACATTGCAATCTCGTCTTGGTTTTTGCCCCATTTGTAAATTGTCCACTCCGCTTTCCAGCCTATTTTCTCCTTTACCTTCATTTTTCATTTTTTTTCTCCCTCGCTTACACCAGCAGAATTTGAACAACCAGACTGGCGAACGACTGCTATCCAGCCAACCTCGCCGTCATAGAACATCTTTACTACGAGGATGTTCTGGTGTGTTTTGAAGAGTTTTTTTCCCTCAGCTCGTGCCACGGCTAAAACGTCGCCTACGTCCTTGAATTTGCTTTTGTCGTCGCGTATCACTAGGGCTTTGTCAGGCATCGCTGCGAACAACCTCCTTCAAAGTCGCATCAATATTCCAAACAAAAGACAAGGTGAAAAGGAGCGCTTCAACATCGTAAGCTTTCAACGTGGCTAAAGTGCCGTCAGCATTCCAGGTAAAAGCCAATTTCGTAATTCTCTTGCCACTCGGCGGCGCAGTTATCTGCGACAAAGCACTGTGAATAGCCTTAAAAGCCTCTTCATACCTTCCATAAGGAACCGTCCATTCCATTCTAAATCACTCTCGCGATTTTGTGTCTGCTCAGATGGCTTGTCTTGCTCTGTAAAGCGTACAAGTAATCAGCTAAAAGCGGTTGCTCACGCCCAAGCTCCAAGGTTATTTCAAGCGTCTGTGTTCCAGCATCAACCTGATATTCAACGCTTAGGATGCGAAAATCAGCGTCAACATTCTCGTTTGGCAGTGTCACATGGATTTTGTCGCCTGGCAAAAGTGGCGTATTGCCATAATCCATGACTGTGCTTTTTAGGGTTAGATATTCTGCTGGAGCCCTTAGATGGGAGAGAAGCGCCTTAGCCCTTGAAGTGCACTCGTTGTCGCTGTAGAGTTCTTCGTCAACTTCGACAAGCTCTCTTAAGCCGTAGTTTGTCTGGCTTTCGCTGTCCTCCTGTGTTGAGTTGTATCGGCGTCCCCCGAAGAATAAACCGTCAATCCAAAAACTGCCCGTGCCAGTCCCTGTAAACCAGCAGTCAAAACGAACCTTCTTTATCTGTGTCCAGTCAAAGCCAGCTTCGAAATCCCAAAGGTCCGCGTTTTCAATGCCAACCTTAACTTGCTGTTGGCTCCACTTGTCAGGACCGATGTTGAACAGATGAGATGCCGTTTTATCCGTTATGTCATAAAGGATAACGTTTAGGTTTCCGTTGAAGGCGCTGTCACGTTTAGCCCAGAAGCTTAGAATCGGATAGAAGTTGCCGTTGACTTCTATGTCGCTGTTTAATGTGAAAACGCAGCTTGCGTAGTAGGCTTGTGTGTTGTAGGTTTTGATGCTTCCGTTGCCCTTTATCTTCGTTGTCGTGTCAAGACTTACTTCGCCTGCACCGGCACTCCATGAACCGTCCGCTGGTGTTAGGCTTTCAGTCCAAGTGTCTTTGTCCGTTGGGATGCTTTTGTCTGCAACGCCATAAACAGTAATCTTGTTTCTCACTCTGTGAATGTCTTTGCGGTACTCGCTGAACTCAATTATTTCGCTGAGGCTTACTGATGAAGTCTTGCTGTTTATTGAGAAAAATTCAAACTTAGCGTCTGGAGCTACACGAAAATCAAAGCCTATGACGCCTGCCTTGTCAGCACTTTCAGCAATATATTGGAGAATGTCGAAAACAGGAGTGTTTTCATATTCTAGCTTAGTGTATGTGGTGTCGGTGTTTTCAATTAATTCAGTACTGTCTCGAGTGTGGCTTAGCTCAACGTAGTAGTCCATTAAGTCTTTGACTATTTCCTCGCCCTTCTTGTTCTCGTAGGTTTTGGTCACAACTCTTCGGAAAAGCTTTTCACCCCAGCATCTGCCGCTAACACGCAAATAATTCTCGATAGGCGAAGATTCATACTTGACGCTTTCAACACGGCAAGTTATTATTTGCGGACAGTTTGCGCCTCTTCCAATATCAATGTGACCGTCCATGCCAACATTAATTGGATAGGCCCCGCTTGGGCTGTACTTCTTATCCCAATTCTGCAGTAGAACTTCAAAGCTTCCAACCTCTTTAGTGCAACCCAAATGCGCACGCAAATCCACAACATCGTCCTGAGGCGGAGCCACAGAGCCGAAGGCAACGGCAATTTTGGGAATTTCAACGCTCATCATTCGACACCTCGTCTGTAAAGTTCTTCTTCTCCAACCCGGCGAATACTACGAGTATAAGTAGGCATTTCAGAAGCGGCTTCGTTGAAGCCTTGAACGCTTGCAGTTGCATTATTCATTTGCGAGGCGAAGTGCCACATGGCAGCTGCAGCCGCGATAATAACCGCCACGCCAACACCAGTTAAAGCCAGAAATGTAGCGTAGCTGATGTTTAAGGCGTTTTGTGCAGCAGTTGCAATCCAACATGCGGCAGCATAAACTTTTTGGGCTACTGCGACGCCCCAGCTTGTTCGCATAAACATGCCCATGACAGAAACAATCGTCATGGCACTGCTGAAAACCCTGGCCTGCTCATCATTCAGCAAACCAAACTGATGTGCAACGTATCCGATGGCTGCTCCAGTGGCGCCTAAACCAGCAATTGCTGCGCCGAGGCTTTTTATCCGAACGCTTAAGGCTTCGGCGTCAGATTGGATCCTTGCAAACTCGTGGCTTGCACGGTTCACAGCTCTTATGGTAACTGCAATCTCACGGAAACTCATGTCAGTCCAGCCTCCGCTTTGGCTGCATCAATCGCTTCACAAATTATCTGTTCAAGCCTTGGCAAATGTTCCCGAAATGCTGGGAAAAGGTAAGGCTGAGCCCTCATTCGCCTCGTGCCTAACTCAACAAACAACGCATAAGTTGCTTCAGCACCAATTTCAGCAACCCACTCCTGAATCTTCGCATAAATCGAACTACGTAAATAGCCAGTTCTTACGGGAACAAGCTGCTTGGCTAAGGCTTCAACTTCTTGAGCCCAGCGAGCCAACTGCTCGTGCACATGCCTTCGCATGCTAGAGTCAAATCTTTCTATGGCAGACTTAAACTCTTCAACGCCTTCCAAGTTGCAGCTTATCTCCGCCATTTTGCCTCCCTCAAAGCCTTTTGTTTCTCCTCCTCTGCTTGACGGTCTAACTCGTTGAGGATGACAATGAATTGCTGGATGGTTTTTGCTGGTTGTCTTGCAAGCTGGTTTGGGGTCCAGCCGAACTCTTTACAAAGCCGAAACTTTGAAAGAGTTGGATGCGGCTTTCCTCGTCTAATCGCTCTAATAAAAAACGAAGGTCTTCGTGTGTCATACCGTTAATGTTGTTTACGACTTTAGAGAACAGTTCGCCTAATTCGATAGAAACGCCATCGTCTTCGCTAAGTAATCTTTCAAGGGTTATCGGCTTATTTTGCGGTTGCCTCTTAAGCGAAGCCCATACAGTTTCAGCCTGAATGGCGATAAAATCGCTGCTTAAAACCTGTCCAGACATTGGATGATACTTCGTATATTTCTGGATAATTCTTGACCTCTTAGCCCAACTGATTTCTTGAAAGACGTATCGCCCTGCAAACTCCTTTCCAAACCTCGAGTCAAGCTCCAAAACTTCCTTTCGCAAATGAAAACCTCCTCTCAGCTTATGACAACATCCATTGCCACAAAAGACGCCTTTAGGCTGACGAGGTCTTCGATGCGTGTAGGCGTAGCAACATTCTCCCACTTGCAATATTTGAATAGGGCGTTGTTTGTGCTGCCTAAGCCAAATTTTAAGCTGAACTCGCTGTCATTGATTACGTCGTCGTATTCCTGTTTGCTTTCAAATTCAAAGATTAACTCGCCTGTCAGATTGCGGTGACGTGCAGGCAGATATTTGAGTATATCTCCACTGGATGAACGAATCACGGGCACTTGCTTAAGATTGTTTTCAATTGTAAATTTCCAGTCAGTCACCCTTTCCATGGCTGCTAAGCCTGAGCCGTCTCCAGCGCCGCGTTGAACATAGCTGTCGTAATAAGGAATTGCTCCAGAGTAATCAGCGTATGTTGCCCCGCTTATCTTTTCAGTGCCAACGATGATGTTCTGTCCAATCAATTCAACGGTTGCCTTCACAACATCCTCGATGCCACATTCAACAGCAGCCTTGTCAAGCCTGCAACCCTTATGGAGCAAATCCACGATTCCAGAGGCTTTCTCATAGAAAACTTCAACGCTTAAGGAGTTTAAAGTCTGTATGTGCTGCAGAAAGTTTATGGGTGCGTCGCTTGGCAAAGGATAGACAACTTTGACGCCCACATGCCTTAAGCCCTTCTTGATTGCTTGAAGGTCTCGGCTTCCGACTCCTCGAACCTTAATTAAGCTGGGGTTTAAGGCGGGCTCAACATTTTCTGCTTTAATGCCTAACATTGAAGGATTGGCGGGCGTTTCTCCATAGTTTGTTTCTTGCACGTAGTAGATTTTTGCTTCATGTGCACCATATGGCATGCTCATTTTTCATATTCCTCCCTTTTTTTCATGTGGTTGTAACAGTTTCGAACAACCATGATTTTATGATAAACTCGGTTCGCCACAAGAACGGTTTAACGCGAACTTCATCCCTGTCCTGATAAGCGGAAACGTCTGCATATGTTATGCCATTAACCATAAAGTCAATTTCTACATAATCACAATGAAGAGTTGCAGGAGTTGAGCCGTCACTGAGATTGGTGGTTTTAGCAAGCAAATACACATAGCCGTCAGCGTCAACGTAATCTGGCAAGTTTGAATCGAGCGTAATAGTTAAAAACTCATCAGTTTCGCCAGTTCCAGAAACAGCACTTTGCCAAGTAGAAGCAGAAAAATTCCAAACTTTTACTGTCGCGCCACTTCCGCCAGGAGCAGTAGCATAACCTTCAAACTTCAAAACAATCTGCTTCAGAACATTCTCATTCGCGTCTATTTTGAAACGGAAAAGCACCATAGCGTATTCGCCGTTCTCGCTCGCACTTTTTGAAAAGCGAGTGTCATCGCTATACCAGATTTTCTGATATTCACTGTCCGTGAGCTCTGTCCAGCCAGAATCTGTTGGCGTCAACTCGCTCGCAGACGCAATTTGAAGGGCTTTGTGGGTTCCAGTTGAACGCCCAAAACCGACGAAATTGTAATCCACTGCGTTTGGCTTTTTTCGCTTCTCACGAATAACTCGATTAACTTCAGCACGGATTTTGTCTCGCAAGTTTCTGCCAACAACGCCCTCTTCAGGCTTATCAACAACCCAAACGCTAACGCGAATAAAACTTAAACATCGCCTCAGATTTCCATCAAAACTAAGCTTCTGATCCTCGTTACGGTCTAATCCAATGCTGATTTGTCCGTCGCAGTTTTTCAAAAGTTCACGGTTGTACCATTCGCCACTCACTTCTATTCTGGCTAATGAACCATCATCCTTTACAACCTGCAAATAACGCTTAAGCAAACGAACAAGCGTCGCAACAGCGTTTTCAACTAAACTCAATGGGCAATAAGCCTCCTGCAAACAGCTCGGTAATGGTTAGGCTCGCCTCTGAAACGGAACAATTGAACTGGACCGACTTCGTATTCTACGCCTTGACGGCGAATCTTGTCATGAGTGCGAATTGGAATGAAAGTGTGAAGCGTAAAAAAATCATTTATCGTGTAGCCGGGTTCGATGATTATTTCTTCAGGCAATTTGAGGCTAGCAATGGCTTTAATGGTTATGTCTTCGCCGTAAGAAACTGTTTCGCCAGTCTGCAAAATTGGATAAAGAGCAACGTTCTCGCCAAATTTTTCTAGGAAGGCTTTAAATGGAGTTCGTGAAGGTTGATAACGCAAAAGTAGCATCCCAAGCCACGAAACAGTGATTGTTGACTGCCTGTTTTCCACAGAGCTCCAATCAGCGAATTTGACCCCCCAAAACATGAACTTTTCATAATGTGCGTTCACTATTTGCACGCTTAATTCTAGGCTAGGCTTGTCTTTGGCTGCCCTAATGTCGTTCAGTATGCCACTTGTAACACCGTCATAATAATCGCATACAGCCTTCTTCTTAACAACGTCAATGTAGCCTGCCCAGCAAATGCTTGGATTGTATCCCGCATAATCAGCACTCGGAGGAATCGTATTAATGAACTCGTAAACTTTTTCGCAGCTTAAACTCCAACCCTCGTAGGCATAGAGCCCAATCAACGCATAAGCGAATGGGTCATCGTAAACCTCGCCTTCGCTCGAGCCTAGCCTATGCCAATCGTCATCAGCAGGGTCGTAATATAGCCAGAGGTTTTCGAAGCCTTTACGGAGAAAAGCTACAGCCTTTTCCATCATCGACTGATATTGACTCTGGTTTTCTGCATCATGGCTGCAGAGCATTTTTAAACCGATAAGCCCGTAAATGCATTCAACATCGATTTGCAAAAGCCAATTGTCATTAATGTCCACAGCCCTTGCGAAGCCGCCGTAAGTTTGATTGTCTTGCATTGTTTTAAGGAATGTGGCTCCAGCGAGCTTGGCACTATCCAAGTAATCCGCGTCATTTGTTAGTTCATAAGCTTTCAGAAGCGACGGTATAGCACGGCAAGCATCAACACTGTAATAGTAATCGCTTGTCTCGTTGCTCTTGAACCCACCGTAAGCCTTTTTCGCGTTATCCAAGCATTGCTGAGTCAGAATAAAGTCAGCCAGCGAGACAATTTTGTTGTAAATTTCGGTTTTTCGACTTTCAAACCGCTTGTCTTCATAGGCTTCGTAGAGAAAGTCTAAGGCAAACGCGGCCGCAGCAACGCCGCGACCAAAGGATGGGTCGGGGCCTGAGTCGGGAATGTAATAGAAGTATGGCGCATAGTCGAGGATAAACTGCAAATAAACGTCAAGGGCAGCCACATTTTACACGCTCCCAACGTGAGGCTGCCTTAAACCATTCAGAAGTCGGTCTAGTTCAGCCTGCAAGATGTCAAGGGGCGGAGCCTTACTCAACACGCTCACGTTTTGATCTCCAACGCTGAAGTTTAAGCCAACTGCAGAGCCGCCAGTCAAATAGCAGATGGCATACACAGCAGCCAAAAGCGTGATAAACTCCTTTTCAGCATCACTGCAGTCGGTATAGTCTATTTCTTTGCTAATTTCAAGCTCAAGCGTAACCTCAGCTCGTTTAATCATCTTCAAAACCTTAGTGTCTGGAATATCAGAAACACCGACATTAATTGCGTCGCGAACATCATCAACGGTTACGCTTGCCAAACAGCCCCAACTCTAAGCATAAAGAAGAAAAGAAGCCAAATTTAAACAATTTTCGCAATAAAAAAGCAGAAAAATAAATGGATTAATGAAATAGACTTTTTCTAGAGTATTGGTTGTGATTGTTTCTTTTTCTTTATGTAAAGTAATGTTGGCAAAGTGAAAATCGCCAGTATCAGTAAGGTTAGGTTTGATGGGAATTCTGGGACTACTTGGTAGACGCAGTAGGGTTCTGTTCCGTCTCTGCTTGCGTTGTTTCCCACACAGTCGTAGGCAACTATCTTGAACCTCACCCATGTTCCAGCCAGCTGACCTGGTATTATGGCTTCGTAGAGGCTTGTCGACTGGTTGTAATTCATGGTTCGGTTTTCCCAAGTAGCTTCATCGTTTATTGTGAAGAATAATGTGGCGTTTTTTACTCCGCTTTCCAGGTCGGTGACGTTAACTGAGACTTTTACGTTTTGGTATGGTTGTACATCGCCTGCTGGGTCTCGGGTGGGTTTGTCTATTACAGGGATATTGCTGTCTTCTTTTAGTTCCATTGTAAAATTGACTGTTGCCCCTATCCTATCAATGTAATCATAAGCAGGGTATCCATCTTTGGGTCCCGAAACTGAACCAGAAATTAATCCTTCAACTTCTATGGTGAATGCGTACACTCCAGAATAGTTTGTTGTCAACATCCAATCTACCGTGGAATTGGCTCCAGCCTCTGAAGAGCCTGTGCTTACTGTTTTCTTTTGGTTTTCTCCTTGGGCTAGGGTTAGATTGGTGGGTAATATTATGGTTGCGTTGCATGATGAGGCAGGATAGTTGAACGCATAGAGAGGTGCTTGTGGATAAGTGATTGTGGCGTTTATTTGAAAAGGTGTTTCAGGCTTGAAGTAGGTTGGCGCTGAAACGTTTATTGTCCAAGGTAAGGTATAAAGTGCCCAATTGCCAGAATATTCCCAAAGGTTTGAAAACAGAGTGTAATTGAGGGCTATGTTTGGACCACCATAGGTTCCACCCCATGCCCATGGGTCGTGCAGAAAAACATGAGTTTCATTGTAGCCTACAGCAACGCGATAGTGACCTAAATGGGTGAGCTCGCTGTACCACATGAGCAGAATGAGCGGCTTGTCTTGGTCTATGTAACTCTTCAGTTGCGTCAAATCCATGTCGAAAGCTTCGAATGCAGCATAGCCCAACCTGCGTAGAGTGTAGCCTGTAATGTTTTCGTCGGGTATCTCTGCGCCCATCGAAGTGCTGAGGTTGCTGAAGTGTGCAGCTCTACGTAGCTCGTCAGTGTAAGTCCCGTCAGGATAGAATGTTCTTGCCACATCCGCAATCTCAGACTGGTTTACGTCTTC
>Ga0315308_1002576_pt1 | contig 10258 bp, 11 predicted proteins | sample TDP3_MG_FD_203078 | JGI IMG/M metagenome (GOLD analysis project Ga0315308, IMG submission 203078) | Freshwater sediment microbial communities from Lake Towuti, South Sulawesi, Indonesia - TDP3 | ecosystem: Environmental > Aquatic > Freshwater > Lake > Sediment | place: Indonesia: South Sulawesi...
TCTTAAGAAATCGAGAAAAGAACGCCGAAAACCATTTAGCACTGGCGAACTTCAACTAACTGCGATTGGGCCGGTCGTCTAGCTTGGTTAGGACATCTGCCTGACACGCAGAAGGTCGAGAGTTCAAATCTCTCCCGGCCCACCAGCTTCTTTCTTTTTCTTGTGAATCACAACCTTGGAGTTTCGTTATAGTCTCTATTAATGCGTTTTCCGTGATTTTTGAGATTGATAGTCCTAGTTCGTGAGCTTTTGTAACCCAGTTTGGGTTCAATTTGATCATAACGTTTTTCTTTCGAGCATAGGTTAGCATAGGTTCGCGAAGGTTTGCATAGGTTTGCATTTTCATTTTCCAACTCCTTTTTGATATCTCTTTGATATCCACTATATAATGCGCATAGAATGCTTTATAAAGATATCTATATGATATCTAACTGGCGATAACCTTGCCAAATCTCAGGCCTATGATCTTGAGATTACCCAAAGAACTAGACGACAAACTTTGGATTCCCGTGAAGAAAGGACGCGTTGTAACGAAAACCGAGTTAATCCGAAGGGCTATAGACGAATTCTTACAGAACCATCCAGAACTGTTTGAGAAATAGTATTGGTTTCTCCATTCCACTTAAGCGGAGAGGTCAAGTGCAAGTGGCCGAATATAACAAACAGAAATTTGACGAATTCGTAACAAATGTGCGCGATGATTTATCGATCCTAAGGACAGCGTTTGAAACATTACTAATGAAAATAAATGAAGATGCGACCACAGACAGCACGAGAGAATTTGCCTTTGATGTTTTCTTGGACAAATGCTTCGAAATTAACGGAAAGATAAGCCAATTCAAAAGAGATTTTTCTCTATATATAGATCAGAGTTATGAGATTGCACTTAGCAAACTGAAAGGAGTAATTGAAGCAATTTCGTATGGAGAAAGGTTCGAAGACAACATTGAGTTATTGACACGGAAATTCGATAACTACAACAGATGGCTAGCCAAGGCGTTGAATGATTTGAGACGTCAATTTTACATTGAAGGGTGGCGTTCTGCCAAGCCGATTAGACCGGCTAAATATTTGCTGCAGAAGAGAAAGAAGTTTGTTACTGCCAGAGATGAATTAGAAAAGGCGAAGGAGCTAATCCAAGCAGAAGAATCATCTGACGCAATAACTCATATTAGATCCGCGATTGAATTGGCGATCAAGGAGAAATTCGGATTCAATAAAATAAAGTCAATGAAAACGTTTGTCGTGGATGCAGAACAACTGGGGTTCCCAATAGTGTCTTACGATTTAATTTATCAGCTCTACGATTTCGGGAGTAAAAGACTTCATAGAGGCAGGATCTTAGAACCGTTTGAGGCCGAAGAAATTCTGCGCGTGACTTCTAGATACATTGAGAGACTTGAAATACTTCAAGTGCCCCAAGACAAGATTGTCGAATTCAGAGCAAAGTCAAAATCAGTTGAATAGACCAACCCATCTCGCATTTCAGTAGAGAATGAAAGCCGTCAGTGCCACGGTTATCCATATATACGGCACAAGATAGGGGCATACACATACACACATCGAATCTATTCCTTTAGTCGTCTGAAAATGATCGTCTGCTACTAGTGCGTGTGTTCTCTAACTGTAGTTTACGCATAAAATAGCTTTACGGCTCTAAGCCGTCTCAAATTCTTGAGCATTATGCGCTGAACTCACCTTCTACTATCGCTTTGACCCTTAAGGGTAGAATCGATTCCTTGAAGTACCTTATTTAGCGCCGACATTATCAACCAACATGGTTTTTCCAACACCAAAATATGCAGAGCGATAAAAGTTACACTAGGAAGACGCACAAAACTTTTAACGTTGCCCAACGACCTAATCATGAGCATATTTGTCATCGCAAGAAAAGGGCTTGAAATATATTCGGGATATTTGGAACTACTCTTCAGAATTACTTGCCAAATCAGATGTGTCTAGTCTAACCGTCAAAGACGTTCTAGGTTTTGAAGTCCCAAAAGGCGCAAACGCTTTTCTACCTCATACAAAATGCGTTCCAATAAGTGCTTTGTTTCCTTTATACGATATGTTAACCGTTGGCATTTCCAAAATTAAAACCAAGAGCCAAATTCACGACTACACAGGACTTACCTTCGACGATATTGTGACACTTGCCCATAAGAAAAAGCTTGTACTATTCATTGACGTCGGTTGCATCGGATGCTTACAAGATATGTCCGCCGTTGTCTATGATTTTGTGGATAATGATGTGCCGCTATTTTTTGCAGGCCCACAAGAAACTCTGCTAGCCTTAAAAGCCGCAGAAACCGTCGGAGTTGATCTGAAAGATGCGAAAAACATCGAGTTCGAGTATTCCGATTTGATAGAAACGAGCAGAACTCGGAAGATGCGCAAAGAAATACATGAGCTTGTCAAACGTTTCCCGCTATTGGCTGACTCTAGGGGTTATGTTGAAATTAAGGAAACTGTGTATCCACTCGAGATCTGCTCGAAGATAAAGCCAACAGCGAAATACTTGCGAGAGGTCATCGATGTTGGAAGGAGGGGGGCTTCTCGTGAATACCTTAAAGCTCTTGTAGAACGACTCTACATGGTTCCGAAATTTCTATTGTCCAAGGTGTTAAACTCCGCCCTATGCAGTAACGGAGGTTGCAAGTTCCTTTACGAAATTGGGCCCTTTAGGTCCTCATTGCGAAACCTTGAGCCGCCACATTACTTCGACCCAGCGAAACTGGAATTTATCGAAAAGAAACTACGCATAGCGTATTCTGAGCAAATCCCTTTGGCTGAATACGCTGAAGTTTTTGATTCAAAAACAAGTGGTGCGTTAAGAAATATCGTCAAGACAATAATGTCAAAGGGCACTGGGTGGAGGACGTCTTTTGTTGAATTGCAAAGTCTGGTAAATGAGTATAATGAGACGGTAAACGAATTGATATCGAGGAAAACCACAAGGGCAAAGATCGTATATGCAACAAGCGATATCCTCAGATCGAATATGGATGCGATCAAGATGTTGATGATGGGGGTATCAGAAAAATACCTGAATGTTCCGCAGAAGGCTTGGGATTGTATTGGTCTTCCAAGACGTTACCGACTAAGCGCCTTGAGGTGGTTGAAAGAAAAGGCACTCAAGCTCGAATCTCAACTCGTGGGCGTTTCTCCAGAGATTATCCATTTGTATCATACTCGAACGTGTCTAGAAGAGTCACAGCGAATACAAAAGTTTCAGAGTTAAGGTTCAAAGGTAGAGTCCAAATTTCTTAAGATGTTCCTTAACTGCTTCGTCTGCTACTAATTCCTGCGTTGCTCCATATCCCTACTCATATTCACGAACTCCAAACCCCGTCGAAATTCATGCGCATTATGCCGACTTTTCGCCCTCTACTACCCCTGTTAACCGCCTAAGAAAATTCCTTTCCTCCAAGGTTAAGTGCTTGCGAGGCAATATTACGTAGTGTCCTTTGCGTGCTAGGTGACTGAAATGAAGCCAAAGGAAGAAGACTATTACTCTCCTATAGTACGAAAGTTTACGGAGTTATTTGTATCAAAGGGATGTAAAACACACTTTGAAATAACTGCCGACAAAAAGTTTAGCAATAAATTGAAGAGTAAGATCTCTGACTATCGGCATATTATCTTTTACTTTCTAAAAGATGTAGCACCAGATATTGTGGGTTTTGTTGGCAAGGACAGCTCAACAGATTTCGTCATAATCGAAGTCAAAAATGAAGATATAAAATTGGATCATATTTACCAAACGAGAAAATACGCGGAACTTTTTGACGCAAAGTTCGCGTTTCTAATTTCAACGGAAGAACTCCCAGAAGAAATAAAGAGGTTATCAAAAGTCGTTTCTTCTTTGCTATCTTTGCCCGCTTATAGAAGCCTAACACTCGTCCAATTCGATGAAGGGACCAAATCCCTCAAAGACTGGTATCCTGAAAATCCATTCGAAATAGAGTATTATTGGAGATAATAGGGGTAAGGTTGTTCGAACAGCATCTGAGTAAGCTCACTGGACGTGAACCACTCTTAACCGTTCGAGAAAAATCGGTTCCTTGGTCAGTTAAACAGCGACTTTATTAACCAATATATTTTTTCCAAAACCAGAATGAAGAATGATATAGCAGTAACTAAGAACCCGTATAATGTATAGACATCACGTTTTGCCTCTATGTTTTCACCACCAAAGGCCATTTCATTTCGCAACGGAAGACCACTCCACTGAACTAAATCAACTTCACCAATCTCACTGACTTTGCCTATTTTTGGCATCAAAACTGAAAAAAGAACATACCCTTCACTCAAAGCAGTGAAGTCTTGAGGTTCTGTCGTGGTCTCTTGCAACGGCATAATTTCAGAAACGGAACCACCATAATACTCTCTTTGCTTCGTAGGATATTCAATTATTATTCCAAAGGGAAAACCTTGTGTCGATTTCTTTTCATCAAGGTTCCTGAAAATCAACGAAAAGCTAAATTTCTCGCCTTGCAAGAATCGCTTCGTCTTGAAGATTCCAAGAATTCTAGCTTGAGAGACTGAATTCGCTCTTATCGCTATCAAAATGTACGCCACTTATTGTGGGACTTCTTGCGAATGGTGCTCATAAAGATTGAACTCTGTAAAAATAGTCTTACTACACTTATACGACACCTGTATGGTATGACGGTTTTATAGCGAGGTGATTCTTGTATGCCAGAATGTCCGAGATTTCATACCCATTTGTGACCAAGAACTTGAAGCAATAGCAACTAAGATTCGGAAGGTCTAGCCGTGTGTTATTTCCGGCGGTTTTATCGAGTAACCGATTCTCTCGAATTGTTTGAAATATTTTTTAAGCCTTTTCAAATATTCTTTTCGCCTGTAGAATCTCTTGTGTTTTCTAAGATAATTTATGATTCTCCTTGGGGACCAATTCTCGATACCTATAGCATCAGGTTTAAGGAACTTGCTACGATAGTAGTCTTCTTTGGAGCCTTTGATGTCAGCCTTCTTGTCCTGTTTTACATACAATTCGTACAAGAGATTTGGGCTCTCCTTCTCATACTTTCCCCAACCCCACTCATAGCCAACAAGAGGTTTGGCAATGTGCGGACGCTTCTGTTTGACCAACTGAAATTCCGCGTTAGGTTTTAGCATTTCTCTCAGATTTCTTGATAAAGCTCTCTTTGATAGACCGACCTCCTTTGCCTTCAAAAGCTCGGTCCAAGGGGCCCAATGGTCCCTCTTGAATAGAAGATAGTTGTAGATCTTCCTTTGCGATTCCAGTTTCGTCTTCAACTGTTTTGTGTATACCAACTTTGCCCCCATACCTATACGTTCGCTTGTTGTGTGAAAAAGTTGTCTGAACGAGTGTGAATCTAGAATGGTTGAATGTCCTGAATGCGGTTCGGAAATGACTTGTTATTGCGGCATATGTAATTGGCCAGACGATGAATGTATTTGTGAGGATGCCGATAACGAGTATCATTATGAAAATGAGTATTTCAAGTGCCCAAAATGTGGTTATAGAGAGTAACTAAACTTCTCAGTTGTGCCTTGCCCTTATAGGAATATGGTAAAAGGGGATTATTCGCCATTCCGAGAGGTTTCAATTGCGTCGAAAACTGTATTGGGGTTGTGATTCGGAGTACCTGTCGTTCGGTCGAAAAATAGAGGACGACGTTGTTAACATTGGTTTTTCAGACGGTCATAACTCGAATTTCGCTTACCGGAATGCGGACGACGCAAAACGGTTCTTGGAGAGTAAACGGTTAACCCGACTTTATGTGTGGACGCTTAAACCTGAGTTTGGTACTTTCGCGTCTTGGAAATTGCTTGGGGTTGAAGAACCGACTGAGGCCGTTGACTTAGGCGCGGAGTCAATTCAAAGGTTCACTGTGATTAGATCGTCTGGACAAAAAACTCTCGCTCTCGATATTCAACCATTCTTCAAACCTTTGGGTTATGGTTCACTGGAGAAAGTCGGTCAGTTTCTGTCGGACTATTACAACGATTCGAGTTTGCATAAGGTTGAGGTTAGGCAAGATTGGTTTGGGGTTCGTAAACCTCAGACTGAGGATGAATGCAAACTGATGGATGAACGTGTTAAACAGGACGCTAGAATTACGAGTCGTGCGGCTGAGTTTCTTGAAACCGAACTTTTACCGCGTTTCGTCGATAAACCTGACCTAAAACGGTTCTATTCGTGGGGTACGATTGCAAGACGCTATTTTCGTTTTCCTCAAGTTAACGCCAGATATGGTAGGACTGTTATCGTCAAAAATTTGCATATGGTAGTTCACGATCTAGCGGAATTTGCTGGACGGAATGAGGCGTTTTCAGTAGGTGCGATTCCCTCAGTTCACTACTTGGACGTTTCTTCATTATATCCGGTTTCAGTTGTTGCTTCGGATGTCTCCGAATAACCGACGTTGAACCTATGAGCCCGAGTGAATTAGATTCAATTTCAAAACCGACCGACTTCTATCCCTATTGTTGGTTGTATGGTTCTTTCGAATCTAACGACGATCTCTGGGGTTTGCCGACTAGAACCGAGAAACGAAATTACTATGTGAATGGACGGATAGTCGGTTTATACCACACTTACGATCTTGAAGCAAGTAAGGCCAAGATTCACGAGTTGTTCTATGGTCTTAAACCCGTATTCTCAAACGACCGATCACTACATGACCGTTACGCTAAATTGACTATGCAGAAACTTGAAGGACGGTATGTCGATCTACTCGAAAAATACGGGATTAAAAACATCGCTAATGCGTCTCTAGGTTCACTCGGAATGTTCAGACCACAACCTAGTTCAACGTCGAATTTTCCAGCATATTCAACGGGTTTAGCTATGAGCCATCTAATTATGAGCCGAATTTTCGACTTAGCCCCTAAGCCGATTCACTACATAGATACCGACAGTCTGTTTGTTGAAAAACTGATTCAAGGCAAAATGTTCGATTTAACCGACTTGAACCAAGAATGGACAATACCCGTAGTCTTGGAATTAAAAGGGTTTGGAGAGCAACCGTACATCTTTCGCTCAAAACTATACTACTTGAATAAAGACGTTTGTGCAGTTCAAGGCGTAAAAATCGAATTCTCCGATTGGTTGAAGATCGTAACCACATTACCTGATTTGACAACTGCAAAAAGACAGATCAAAGGAACGATTAGAACTAAGTCGAGTAAGGCTAACGAATTGCAGTTTGGACGTTGGTATTATGAGATATTGGGACTGCGGTTAGAAGATTTTGCGAGGAACTTTCAAGCCGACGACAAACGTTGGAGAGAAACATATGATAGTTACAACCTATGTCGTGAAAAACGATATGTCAGTTCAAGGGCTTGGACGTCGAAGGAATTTTATCAGCATAAGGTTGAAGACGACAACGGTTTAGCGGTTCAATTTCCGGGCAGTAAGAAAATTTCCCGTGATTATATTCGCGAATGGTTGGAGAAATACAGTAAGTCAAAACAAAGGATTCAGTTCTGTATTGAGTGGAAGTAACTTCTCAGTTGATGTATTCCCTATAGAGAATAAGGGATAGAAAGGTTATTTCGCCTTTCCCTGAAGTTCCAGTCGAGAGATTGTTTGAAACAATATTACGATTTTCGTTTTCTCCCGCGTTTCTTTTTCCTCTTGAAATACGCTATGCCCACGTTATAATCTCCGACTGAGAAGCCAACGCCTCCGCCCCTTTTTCTAGGCACCCTTTTTCACCTCCAATCATTCCGGTTTAACCAGCAAGAACATAGTCGAGAATAAAGTGTGAAGCGTATCCAGACAAATACATCAGAATTGCCAATCCCTCAAGATTTTCATAACTTATTTGTGTAAATGGAAGCATAGGAGCTGTTGCAAAGAAGAGTATAATGTATATGCTCGCCAAAACCCCTAGTTTATGGACTATGCCCCTATGTCTCGGATTATCCGGTGGTTCGAGGGTTTCAGGGGTTCTTTCGCCCACAAAACTGCAAATGCTCACCAAAACTACAATAAGAATCAGAGAATGACGATAGAATATAGATGGAATAGTATTTTGAGATAACGCCAAAATCAGTAGGACAATCCAAGGAGATACAATTCCAACTGGAATATGGACGTCCCTGTTCGCCAACTTCTGTTTCCCAGTTCGTTAGAAAATACAACTGTCTGACTAACAAATCTTTTGATATGGTTGGTCGGTTCAATGTACGGACGGTCGGTTTAAGTCGGTTAGGGCGTTCTTTGTTTTTCCGAAAAAATTTGAAGTCAGCTTACGTTCTTTTTTCGGTAATTTGAAGTGAATATGGGTTTTCGTAACGACTGGTATCGGGTTCTTTGTTTACGCGAGAAAAAAATCTCGGCCATTGTTCATCTCAGACTCGCCTAGATTGTTTGGCCAACATAATAATTATTAGGGTTTGGAGATCAACTACATACAATGGGATGATAGATAGACACAAACGAAAAATCGGGGTGCTGGAGTGACGGGTACTCAAAACCGGTGTGATACGACCGCTGCTGCTACACAAGCATTTGATCCGGACGAAAATACGCTACTACTAGGAATGTTGAATCATTTTCGGGAGTTACTCCAAGCTCAGCGAGAAGTAACAGATCGGTGGTTTAGATACTATCTATTGATTGTCGGTATTCCTTTCATAGTCATAGGTGCGTTCTCTGGAAAAGAGTTTGAATTAATACGAGCGTTGATCAGCCTTGGTTTTATGATGGCCATCAGTCTATTCCTTTTCTTCGTTGGCTTGCTTTTTCTGCTTATGAATGCCCATCAAAGGATTAATTCGATTCGATTCTACAAGAGAATCATTGGCATAGAGAAAGCGGTTTATGAAAAACTCAAAAGGACCGAATCTGTCAAAGGGATGATAAAACGGTACGGCGCGGATTTTTACGTAGGATTAGTGCAAATTTTCGTTAATAGCTGCTGGTTCTTTGTTTTTATCTACATCTTAGGTCTGAGTTTTGGAATATCCAGTCAAGGATGTGTAATTTGTGCATTACTTCTCTTTTTTGCGGTTTTTAGCTCGCAGTTCATGTTGAGAGATCAGATATTGTGGAATGACGAAAAAGGGTAGAACAAATTAGAGCGTTGCCTTTTTAGAGGCGTCTAGTGAATTCGGTCTTCTAGAATTTCCCGTCCAAGAGGATTAGCACGATTCTTTACGGTTTTGCGCAGTCGCTTGAGTGTTGAGCCTAAAGAAAAGAGAGGGGTTTGAGGTAGTTGACTTGCGTTCTAAGTCACTCCTATGGTTAGGCTCGCGTTGTCGTAGATTCGTTTCAATTTCTCAGGCAAGTAGTCAGTGTAGTGTTTTGCTAAAACTGATTTCGGGGTTCGTCCACAGAAAGCGTCAACGTAACGGTCTGGTACGCCTAGTTCTCCAAGCTGGCAACAGAACCATTCTCGGAGAACTTGAGGGGTAATGTGTAGACTAGTCTTTTTGCTTGCTCTATTGAATCCTCTCCTAATCGGTGTCTCGGTGAACGGAAAAATGCGGTTATTGTCGGTATTTCGGTTTGACAAGTATCGTCGCAAATAACTCTGTGTTTCGATGTTGAAGAAGCTAACCCAACTATTCTTTGTGGTCGATGTTTGATGCGCGTTTTTCGGAATAATCATTCGTTTCTCTAAGTCTATGTCGTCAATGGTTAGGCTCAATAGTTCATTCCGTCTCATGCCACTTGTCGCATATAGCAGAAATGCGCTTTGATCTCTAAGATTGTCTAGCTCTTTGAAGAATCGTCGTAGATCATCTTTAGTTGGCACAGGTTTAGGAGTCCAAGTTTCTTTTGGAAATCGAAATGATTCGACAACATTCGGCATTTTTAGGAAATCTCTGAAGAAGATCTTAAATGACTTCAACGCGTTAGATTGAGTCGATTGACTCTTGTCTATGGTTTGAGCAAGGTAGGTTCGTATATCTTCGCTTGAAATCTGATCTAGAGGTTTGTTTATCGTGACTAAGAAACGCTTTGTCCACCATAAGTGCCCTTCAACAGTTCTCTTAGATAACCGCAAGTCGATTTCACAGAAACTCTTGAGCTTTGTCAGTAAGTCGGTTGTTGTGCAGGTTGGCAATCCGCAAGGATTGTCAGCCTGATCTGCCTGACACGCAGAAGGTCGAGAGTTCAAGTCTCTCCCGGCCCACCAATGTAGCCTCGCGCAACTTCTTGACCCATACACAAGGAATCTTACATATCTGCCAGATAGGAAAAGATACTTATTTTCACTAGGGCTTCTTTGGGATTGCGTTTATAATG
>Ga0315308_1002578_pt1 | contig 10250 bp, 12 predicted proteins | sample TDP3_MG_FD_203078 | JGI IMG/M metagenome (GOLD analysis project Ga0315308, IMG submission 203078) | Freshwater sediment microbial communities from Lake Towuti, South Sulawesi, Indonesia - TDP3 | ecosystem: Environmental > Aquatic > Freshwater > Lake > Sediment | place: Indonesia: South Sulawesi...
GGACGGGAACGACCCCTAAGTGTCGCCGTAGGCCTGCCATGCCTGTGCCGCAGACCGCTTCTGACCCGGGTTCAAATCCCGGCGACCGCACCATGCCTCGGGTTCAAATCGCTGCTTCCCTCGCCTTTGAATTGGCTCAGGACAACCGATATGGTGTGTGAGCTGACCAGAGAAAAGGTCGACATACAAGACTACCCGCACAGAATGGAACACGCACTAAGCCATCTGAAGAGTCATCCAGCAGCTTGGGAGTTCACAAAAAGACCATATCCCAGAACTCAGGCTTTCTCCCGGCTGACTTAACCTTCGCAGAAGCGGTACTGACCTCAGCAACTGGGAAGTTCGGAGACTCGATGAACGACTTCTGTTCAGCGGGATCGTTAGATTCTGTGTTCGTGGACTAGTCCTCCATGCTTCATCTATGCTTCTTCTTGTAGATGTCTATGAGGCATTGGACGGTCTGGTCGAATGACTCATCCAGCTACCTATCTCTGCGAGTCGATTTCTAGTCTCCCTGCAGACCCTGGGTAAAGTTGTCCTATCCATTACTGCGCTTGGCCCTAGGAACATGTTCGATATGCGGAGTATAATCATCGCTGAGGCGTCGTCCCTGTCTTGTTGAGGTTGAGCAAGTACAATTGCAGTCAATGAGGAGAAGGGTCGATGAACCTTTCCATGACCGTGGGGTCGCGTTGAACTCGAATTCAAGCGGTTTTCTACTTTGCCTGCAGAATGACCGTGAGAAGAAGCCATACGACCGGTAGCGTGATCGCCACCATCGCTAGTAGCGCAAGATTTCTGCCAGTGATCTCAGGACGAGACTTGATGCCTAGTCGTGTCTCTTGCAACGGTTGCTTGATGTTTCTCTGTGGTTGGCCGCAGATGTCGCAGAATCTGGCATTCTTCTCAAGATCGCGGCCACAGTTCAGGCAGGCTCTCACAGTTTCCATTGTCTGCCAACAGCCATATGATACATCTAGACTGCTTCGTTTCAACTCCACGTATCTCATTAGGTGATTCTTACCATAACGCACATCAAACCCAAGCTCCTTCTTTAGAATCTGGTGCGCCTCAGACTCGTTGAGGCCCTCCTGCAGAAAAAAGCGCGTCAAATTCGGCGTCTTCGCTCAACCACGTTTACGGCTGTGCTCGCGACTAGGCCAATCAACACATAGTAACGCAAGAACCGTTTGGAATCGCCGAAGATGAGATTACCGGTAGATCCCATCATCCAACTAGATCCTAGTATCGTTTGAGGCTCATATCGACGATCTTCTCAAGTTTTGATACCCATTCAGTCAGGAGAGTCCTAAGGAGCTTGTTGCTAAACTTGATGATGAGGCAACCATTTTTGTTGGGTATGTTTCTTGTTCGAAGATTCATGCCGATTGTTATCTGCATAGCTCTGTTAAGCGGAACGTCTCCGATATTTCATGAGGGAAGAATCATCGGTTCACAGGCTCTCGGGAACGCTCCCGCTCCCTCGCCAGTCGTCACAGCCTGCACATTGACTATTGATGATATGAGCCTGCGAAACCGGGTGGGACACATTCAAGTGCTCGTTTCAAACAGCACTCTGCCTCAGCTTTCATTTGCGACCTCTGTTTGGCTTGACGAGATCTATCTTCCCATACCTGTCTCAAATGTGAACGCAACTGATGAGAACGGCAATGCTCTTCGAGCTGAGTTATCTGAGTCTCCGCAGGCTTGGGGAGTCAAACGAGTTTGGACCATCACGAAAGGATCAGCGAGATCAGTGCTTTTCAGATACGACATATCGTTTGAGTACTATGTGGATAGGATCAGTTCGTATACGGGCTACATAGGCTCAGATTATGTTATGGGTGTCGGTGCCTTCACCTTCCTGGTTCCCGGTTTCACCAGTGACCGGATCGAGGTCAGGTTCAATGTTCCCCGTGGCTGGGCCGTTGCAGCTCCGTGGGAGCAAACAGGGGGATTCTTTTCCGTGAACTCGGTGGAGGACTTGGCTACGGCAACATTCGGCTTAGGGAACTTCGGCGGCCGGCCGTAGCATAGTAACCCACAACGAACAAAAAGAAGACTATCTTTGCCAGCCCGATCGGATCTTCCCGCATTGCTCATCGCAAATCAACATAGATCGTTATTGACCCGAAGCTCAGTAGGCTTCGGTGATTGCTTCTCCTACCTTAGAGAAATGCCGCCTTGAGCGCATAGGGACTGGATCGATTGGTACATGCCCAGCCTCAACTTCTTCAAGCGTCAAGAGGCCTTAGAACGATCCTTCCTCCTCCAACCTGGCTGGCCGTAAGATCATCCAAGGGGAAAGGGATCCTCGTTTAGTTAACCAAACCGTTTGCCCTTCGAGAGCAACCCTTGCAACTCAAACCAAGTTGTAAGCTCTGTCAGATAATACACGAGCATATATGTCGCGCCGAACGCTGAAAACCATAAGCAGCGGCCATGCGCCGCAGGCTTAGCAACAAGGGAGACGTAGACAACTCGTATGAACATAAGAGGCGTGAGAAGCTTCTGCGCATTTGCAACTCTATTATCTGTTATGATGTTGCTTGGGACTTCTCCAAATGCGAACGCGTCTGCGTGGGGTAGCTTGGTTGGGCATGTCTATGGATACGGTGTGCACGGCGAAACTGTCCCCGTAGTGTGGGCTAGGGTTTCAGCACGTCTGCCCAGCGGTCAGGTCTTCCAAGTAGCGTCAACCGGGGCTCGTGGGTTCTATCAAATCCTCTTGCCCCCCGGAACCTATGCCATAACGGCTGAGGCCCGGACCCTTAAGGCGCAGACTAAAATTGTCTCGATTTCCAGGGAGAATGCTCGCTGGGACATCTTGACCGAACTGGATTTCTACTTGATCGCTTCAGCTTAGACTCATCTACGTGACGCTAGTGTTCAGACTATGCTCAAAATACGAACTATCGCAGCCGATGCAGACTCAACATCTGTAACCTACCCTAGCTGGCAACGCTGATGGCGGGTACATTGTCCAGCGCATTTATGGGATTGACCCACCTCTTAGTGAGGCTCGCCTCCGCACCGGCCCCTAAGCGAAGGGCACTAGAAGCTTCTAGCGTCAATGTTTGAAGCAGTCCCATGCGATGATACTCTCTCAGAACGCCCATTTGCGTCTTCGTCTCGCAAATCTCAGACGTATTCGCATGGTTCTAATCCAAGACAGGGTTGCTTGGGTACAGCGCCACTAGCAGGTCAAGGACAACCGATCCACGTCTGCAACCGAGCCCAAGACGAGCCCGTAGCCTAGACTACGCAGCATTGTTCAGGAGGGAAGCGTGGTGCGGTCGCCGGGATTTGAACCCGGGTCAGAAGCGGTCTGCGGCACAGGCATGGCAGGCCTACGGCGACACTTAGGGGTCGTTCCCGTCCTAGACCAGGCTAGACTACGACCGCAGCGCTCTGGACGAGTCCAAGGCTCTATTTAAAGAGCCTCAGCCTTGGAAGGCCTCTTCAGTAGAGAGAGACCTAATCGCATAAGAGCCTTTTCTTCAGCATCTTGGCCCCTAGGAATCTGCTGAACAATGGGCAGAACCTGTGATGCGCACACTGTACGAGAGAAGTCTTTTAATATGATCGTCCTAGGTCTTTCTGGTCTCCCGCTTTGATTGCGCTATCTCACATATTGTTCGGAGCCATCATATGCCTAGCGCTTTTCCTCATTCTCAGAAAATGTGGAGTACGATCTCCTCCCGGACTGTTCTATCTTTTCACGTTGTTTATGATGGAGTTCCCAGACCTAGACCATCTTTTCGGAGCGGAAGTCAGAGTGGGCAAAGTTGTCCCGTTCACGTTCTGGGACCTATTCAGATGGGAACTAAGAACAGAGTACTTACCGTTCACCATTCTTCACTACTGGGTCTACCCATTCATCCTACTTGCTCTACTGGCATTGCCGCTGACATCCTCAAGGAAGATCAGATGGATTACGGTTGGAGCTTTGCTGGGTTGGGCAACTCACTTGATATTGGATGGAGTTTTGCGCTTCATCTAGGTGCGTTGGCACGCTGGGCTTCTTCTCCTCTTGCCCATCCGCCAAAGTCTTTGAGGCTTCAAACCATGTCCTCAACGGACTCAACGGCCGGCCGATGACATGTTGAAAAGTTTTGGGTGATGTTCTGGGGCTGAGGAGTCAGGAGGCTATGTTGGAGGCCCGGATTCTACTGGTCCATGTGAGGCCGACCGGCCGATTGGCTACGATTAGCCATCCGTACGCGACTGTCAAAATGTATCTCTGAATGCGAATGGACGTGTGTCGCGCTCTTCCCATCCGCCTTAGCCTTCTGGCCAAAGATGAATGGAGGTGAAGACAGAGAATGATCGTAGGCATCGACGTGCACAAGAACTACTGTGAAGCAGCCAGCATAGATGAAGACGGCAAACCAATCAAAAGATGGCGATTCAAGAACCAGAACGAAGCGATAGAAGAGTTCCTACCAAACCTTCCTGAAGGGACGAGGATAGCCATGGAGTCATGCAGCTACTTCTATCCGCTCTACAATCAGCTGGAACGTGGGGGCTTCCAAGTATGCGTAGCGCACCCATTGAAGGTGAAGCTAATAGCGGAAAGCAGGAACAAGAATGACCACGTCGACGCGAGTATTCTCGCTCAGTTGCTGAGGATGAACTGTTTGCCAACCAGTTACATCCCGCCGGAACTAATACGTTAGACCAGAGACCTACTCAGGTACCGCGCTGCGTTGGCTAGGCAGAGAACCCAAGTCACAAACCGAATCCAACGTCTACTTGAGAAGCGAGGCATCAGAACCAGTCAACTTGGCTACGGAGACCTCTACAGCAAGAAGGCTCAGGGGAATCTCGCCCAGCAAGCCACTAGCGGAGGAATCCGGGATACACACTGGAGACGGTAGCATGGGCGTTTATCGAGGTGGAAGGAAAATGACGAAAGACTACGAATTCTACGTGATAGGCGATCTAGAGGAGGACATCTACTACCTGGAAGGGTATGTCAAGGACCTCGTAAGCTCTCTTTACGGAGTCCAACCAAAACTGGACATTCAGGAGTGGTGTGGGAGTGCTAGGCTTAGGTTGAGGTCCAAGGCAGTTGTTACTTTCAAGCACAAGGTGCTTGGCCTGCCTATCGGACACAAGAGCAATGTTGCGTTTCCTCCGGTTCTCAGACGTGACCCTGAATTGGAAGCATCTTTCATCAGAGGGCTAGCAGACACTGACGGCTGTCTCAGCTTCGCGGACAAGGGGCATCTACATAACTACCCAAGAATAAAGGTAACAAATGTAAGCCGACGCCTATTGTCGTCCATTAAGAGAATTCTATCAACAGATTTTGGTCTGCGATCAACTCTCATAGAGGATTCTGCTAGTCGCGTGACCTATGAGCGCAATTATCCTACTCTTGCTCTGCAAATCCAAGGCAGAAAGGCAATAAGCATCTGGGACGACAGCATCGGTTTCCGAAATGTGTCGAAACTAACCAGGCTTCTAATTTGGGAGACATATGGCTTCTGTCCTCCTGGAACAAGCATCTCGCAGCGCCTAGCGGTCATTTCAGGGATTCTGCATCCAAAGCAGTTGTATTCTTCGTGCTTGAACCCTGTACCCGGGGAACCTGAGCGGGCTTCTCTCTTTGCCGAAACAAGTCGAATTCTTCGTCAACGATTCGGCGAAGCTGCAGCCAAACAGCTCTTGATAGCATCAGATTCTCAGAGGAACAGCAGAATGTTGGTGCCGAGGAGGTGATTTCTAAGGCCTGTTGTGCCATCGAGGATCATGAATGCCTCTTGTTTCGTTGAGACAATGCGAGAGCTAAGGCGTGCACTGAAGCGAGGTTACTTCTCGATCTATATTCGGAACCTGAACTTGGAGAGAAGGAGTTGCAATACAGTTTACCAGTAAGATCAGCCCCTTAAGGTCAAGCTCTGTGTCATATGACACAGTGAACTAGCTCATTGACTTCTTGTCTGTGCGTAAGTAGGTTAATCCACATTTCGGGCAGGAAAATGACCTAGGTAGGCCGGTTACATCGATTATGTTGCCGCATTGGCATCCAAGGTACTGCTTTGACTTTGTCGCTATTCTTCCTAAGAGTATTCCGGCAAGGAAGGCGATGGTAGAGCCGAAAGCCAACTGAACTCCAAGGTCATCTTCCAGTTTCCTCTTGGCTTGGGCCAAGCTGCGATACTCCTTTTTTGTGAGCTTAACGGTCTTCTCCCGTCCCATCCTGACACCACTATTGGTATACCGGGGGACCACCGCTTATAAGCTCGTTTGCGGTATACTACTAGTGGTAGTATGGTGTACCAAAGCGAGGTGATAAAGGAAGTTGAGAAACTCAAACGAACATGAGGAGATGATCACTGAGGTTAGTCTACAAGCACTTGCTCCTAACCCTTATCAAATCAGGGCTATAGATGCTTCAGATCCCAGTCTCAAAGAGCTGGCAGAATCGATACGGAAGACGGGGCTCATCGAACTTCCAATCATTCGCCAAACTGTGAAGGGATACGAGATCGCTACTGGGCACAGGCGGGTTTTCTGCTGTCGTAACATACTAGGCCTCAAGACGATAAAGTGTATGCTGAGACCCCTCACGGATGAGCAGATGGCGGAGGTCATCTTAGAGGAGAATCTGAAGCGCCAGGCTCTCAACCCGATAGAGGAGGCGAGAGGATACGCGAACTTTAGAGATCAGTTCAACTGGTCCGAGCAGAGGATCGCAACTAGATTCAATAGGACGCGGGACCTCGTGGCTCAGCGGCTTCGCCTATTAACATTCCAGAAACCAATACAAGACGCGGTTGCCCAAGGCCTACTCACGGTTTCCCATGCAGAGGCTGTCGCCATGGCACCTGTTCATAAGCAAGAGCAACTTGTGCAACTGGTTGTAGAAAGGAAGGTGTCTGTGAGGGAAACCACTGATATGGCAAACGAGCTCGTCAACCGCGAGAGGGCCAACCGGGAGGCATTGGAGAACATCGCCCTTCGCCTTCAATCATTGGATATGCAGGTAGCGAACCTTTACCAAGTGATAGCTAGACATGAACCGCTTATGACATTGTTCCAATTCCACCAACACTCATGGAAGGCGGATAGCTGCGTACACAGCGTGAACGGAATCTGCCGGGCATTCGAATGGAACCAAAGGCCGTCCTGGATAGAGAGATTGCAAGGAGTCAAGTTTGAGAAGCTCGAAAATGGACACTGGCACGTTCAAGCCTGCGGTCTAGTCTGTGCTTCCTGCAACGTCTACCAGCGCCGCACCACCTCAAGCTGATGAGCATGAACCATAGCTTGCAACCTCATTGAAGATCCTGACTGGGGAGGGCAAACCAGCGCGGAGGAAAGACGGAGAGATTAGGCTTCCCCGTGAGATGTTACTCTCGCAGGGTTGTCTCTTCTTCTCCTCCTCTTGATCTTGGCATCATCCGAGGCTCGTAACGACGATCTGCTCAAGTTTTGATACCCATTCAGTCAGGAGAGTCCTGAGAAGTTTGTTGCTGAACTTGATGATGAGACAACCATTGTTGTTGGATATGATCGTTGTACGTAGCCTTTTCTTGATCATGGGCTTAGTGAAGTTCTTCAGTTGAATCCCTGATTGTGCGCTCCAATAGGATTCGGCTTTCATAACAGATAGCCCCTCGTGCAACTCTACACGACAAGAAATCCTGTTCTTTGACACTCCAAGCGCAGACAGAAATCCGAGGAATAATCTGACCAACGAGGGTGAGCTGTTCACGAATTCTACTGACCTACCTTCCTCTCCTTTGTAGGTCGTTCCTTCTGCTGCGTACAGAGAGATTCCTGCAATGAACCTTGCCTTGTCGACGACACGATTGATGGAGACGCCGAAAATCCTTCCTCCACGTCGAGCTCCCGGTTGACACCAGAGGACGAGTTTCGCCCCGATCGGATGAATATGGAGAGGCTTGCCTTCTATTTCTTTAGGAAGCAAATCAAGGAGGTCGATACCAACCTGCTTGATGGACGCATGTTGGCTTTTCTGCTGCAAATCACGAAGAACTACGTCGCGAAAGTTCTCAACAGTTCCAAAGATTCGGCTGATTGATGTCCTGCTGGTTCTTGCGTGTCTCGCTATCAAGCGACTTGAGGCAAGAAAGTCTTTCCTAAGCAGCATGGCCGAAGAGTTAAGCAGACGCTCTCTTGTCGACGTAATATGCAAATCGTGGCGCCTTGCGCGATAATGATAAGTGCGGATGATTTAGGCTCGAGAGTTGATTGAAAGTACTGTTGAGATGGTGCCGAGGAGGAGATTTGAACTCCTGACAACCCGGTCTTCAGCTTCACCTGTCTTTTGGACTTCGGGTGCTCTCCCAGGCTGAGCTACCTCGGCCTTCCCTCGGCTTTCCGTCCTACCGAAGGAGTGTGTTAGGCTTAAAATCTTTGTCGAACCCGGTCCAGTAAACACAGATGGAAGCGATCGTTGCATGACGAGCTGCTCATATTGGTGATTCGAGTGCAGAAACATGGAACCACGCACTCTTGAAAGGGACTCTAGAAAAGCGAACTGCGAGTTCTTGGCTGAACCTATTGGAGACTTTGTTGTCGGCATGATGCGACATGTTTCGATCGTGAAGTGTGTGGCTACCGATTGTCTTCTGCCTTAGGCTTCTCCTGCGCCTTATGACAACTACCGTGACCATGACGACTACCCCGCAGATTGTCGCAATGACTGAGGCGACTGCCAGCCTTGTTGTGACAGGTTGAGGGAGCAATGTCTTGGATGGCGTTGTAGTCGTTGAAGTCGTATGTGTAACTGAAGCGTGAGGTGTCACGTCTTTCTCGTAGAGTAACAAGATTGAATCTACCCTTGACAGTTGCCTGTCGGCTTCAGTGCTGTTCTTCAGGTATTTCTCGAAGAATGCTGAGCTGTAGCTGTTTATCGCTCTGACTCGTGGGTCAGAGGCTTGACAGTCAGATATTGTGTTGTATTGTTGGCATGGCGTGTTTCCGAAGGTGAAGTGAGTAGTATCACGAAGAGCTGGGTAGTACTTTGGAGGGTTTGCGCGTTCGTAGAGGAGGCCGCGTGGATAATCCGGGTTCATGGGCTCGTCGTGATCGCCGTGCACAGTCATCAGAGGGATCTGAATCCTGCTTATCCGGTCCTCATAGGGATAGACTCCGGACGAGAGAGCCAATGCGGCCTTGACCCGTGGATCTCAGCTCTTCTCGTGGGTGGGCGCCGATCAGACCAAGTGTCGTCAACCCTCCTAACGAGTGCCCTGATATTCCGATCGCGTCACGGTCAATCGCACCGTAGAATTGTGAGTCCTTTCTTGTCCCTTCTTGAAGCATCACGTCGATGACGAAGCGAGCTTTGCCCAATCGAAATCTTTCCATATACCAATAGAACATTTCTCGGTCAGCGTTCATTGTTCTGGCAAACTCGCCAACAATTCTCAGAACTGTTACATGGTCCTTGACGCCTTGGGTCCCTCGTATTCTTTCGAAGGCTGCTGGTTCCACAAATCCGGGTGGAACCGTGTCGATGAAGTCTGGAGCTGCAACGATGAATCCTTTGCTGGCAAGATGCTCCGTAAGGCAGAGGGACTGTATCCCAGTAGAGTAGCCTCCATGATAGAATGCGATCAGAGGAAGCGTGGCGCCAGGTGCGGGCGGAGCATCTGGAGCAACTTGGCTTCTAAACCCATTGTTGTAGATGTAACTGCGTGTCTGACCAGAAGTGGGATACCAGATGGCAACCGTTATCGTCTCTCGGGCGTCTGCTTGAGCGTATTGAGACTCCAGAATTGTGAATCCTACATTGAACATCTGATTGGAGTTCGGATATGTGTATCCTTGGCATCGTAGAGCCAGAGTCATTCCCAGTGCAAGAAGAGCAACCACCATGAGCAGAGTACGCCGAGACTTCAAAGTACCATCCCGAAACACACTCTGGTTGGGGGTCTGTTGATAAAACCGTTACGAAAGAATGGGGAGGTTTCGTGTCCGTCAAGGGTCTCGTTCTCTCCATCTGTCAACTCTATCAAGATGCGGACCACAATCCGTCTTGACCGATATGGGAAACCAATTTAAGAATGGCCAAAGGCTAGGTACACGAAGTGGGCCGGTAGATCAGACTGGTATGATCGTCCGCTTGGCATCACGCCGGGCTGGACAGAATGCGGAAAGGTTCCCACGAACCCCGTAAGGACGCGGGTTCAAATCCCGCCCGGTCCACCATCACGCTACCTAAGCTTAGTCAAGTGAATTTGTGGGGTTCGAGAATTTTTCTGAAGTGA
>Ga0315308_1002579_pt1 | contig 10246 bp, 12 predicted proteins | sample TDP3_MG_FD_203078 | JGI IMG/M metagenome (GOLD analysis project Ga0315308, IMG submission 203078) | Freshwater sediment microbial communities from Lake Towuti, South Sulawesi, Indonesia - TDP3 | ecosystem: Environmental > Aquatic > Freshwater > Lake > Sediment | place: Indonesia: South Sulawesi...
TGAACCCTGAGGGAGAAAGCATCGACGCAATCTCCCGAAGGCTTGGAATGAGGATTCAGGATTTCCTTCGGGCGAAAACAGTCGCCCTTCCGATTTAGAATTAAAGGAGTTGAATGAATATGAGTCAAGAAGCAAGCGAAACATATCCAAGCGGAACCGCCTATATGGTTCCAGCTGAAGTTTGGCTGAAAGAATACGACGCAGCGCTCGGCAAATGGAGACGAAGCCTCTTCTTGGATCGCGTCCTGCTAGAGGAGCGTTTCCAAGAAACCGATAAGTGGACAGGTGAAGGAACCGGCACAGACTTCGTTGTGGACGGAGACTATGCAGGAGCAGAAGCCTACTTCAAGGACAAATGCTTGAAGATGCAGACCAAAACGACAACGCCAGCAGTAGGAGACTATGTGAAAGCGAAACGATCTTTCGTCATGGCAGCCGGAAAGAAGATAATGGTCTTCTTCAAGTTCCGGTTTGCGTCGAGAGCGAACACAGCCTACATTGAGTTTCAAGCCTACTACTATGACGCGACGAAGAGGCATGAAGCTAGAATCCGCTATGACGTCCAGAATAACAAATGGCAGTATCTTAACAGCTCCAATGCTTGGGCTGATTTTCCAACCTCGGCAACGCAGAAGCTGAAGGAAGGCAAATGGCATCTCCTATATTTCTCAGTCGATTTGACGGTTGGAAAGTATGGTCCAATGTGGTGTGCCGGATACAGTCGAGATCTCTCAGCTTGCAGCTACTACAAGCCCGACGACTCAAGCGACGAGTACGCTGAAATCGCAGCCAGACTTGAAACCGCAACAGCCAACCAGATAACCGGATATTTCGCAGACCTTTTGATTGCAGAACTCCCAGTGTAAGTAGGCTGATCCGTCTTGGCTGGAACCCTTACCAAACCAGAGGCAGTCATCGAATATAGTCAGGGCGGATCATCTTGGACTCAGATCCAGAATAAACTAATCAACTACGATATTCATTTGAGGGAACTCGCTGCCGGGATGAGTCAAGCCAGCTTCATCTTCGATGATAAAGGCAACACACTAATGAAAGATACCTTTCCGTTTCAGCCGACTGAGAAGGGCCTCTACTGGCATCTCCGGGCTCAAGTGAACGGTAAATATCTGTTGAACGGAAGAATCTACAAGATTCATCCTTCAATCGGAATGAAGGATACGATCGCGATTGAAGCAAGATGCTACGGCCAGGAGTTTCTCAGAAAATATATCGGCAAAAACTATAGTAAGGATCCTAAGAAAGCAGACGATCTGATCGAAGATGTTCTCAAAGTCTGCAAGGTTGTTGATGTCGACTACACATCCCCGCACGAGGGCTCACTGCCACTTCTGAACCCGGATTACACCGACAAATGCCCCTACATCAATGATGTGGTCAGAGAAATCGGTGAGCAGGTGGACTATTCCGCTTTTGTCCAAACGCAGGCTGCTGTGACGAAGGGAACTCTCTTATTCTTTCCGAAAGACGATCCTAACAAGCGCCATTCAACTATTCTAAAGAGCATTCTATATGACTCAGCCGATAGCATTCAGGAAGCAGATCTACCCCGAAGCATAGACGAGATCATCAACTGGATCGCCCTGGTCGGAAGACAGGCTAATAGTGAACCAGTGGACTGCGATGCTTGGACTGAAGATCCGAATATGAAGGGTTGGTATAGCTGCGATGGAGGGATAACTCACGTCACTTGGTTCGGCGACAATCCGAGTCGAGGAAACTATTCTGTTGGAGGGCAGACGTTCTCGAAGACAGGTGTCCACTTCAAGCTTTCGCTTCCAGATGTCTTCGGCGACGTCTTCGACTGCGTGGCTCGGAAAGCCAGCTCACTTAACTTCGATTTCATGGTCAGCCATGGAGTGGATATGCCTTACTTCATGCAGATTCAGCCTATAGTCATTCTTGAGGATACTTCAGGAAACAGGATTCAGCATCTACTCTTCAACCCGATTTTGAATGATCTGCCAGGTCGCACTTGGAGGATCGAGAATGTCCCGATCGGCGATGACGACTATATCTATTATCGGGAACCCGGGGAGAAGCCGACGAGTAAAAACCCGTACTGGTGGTTCTATAACGGAGGCACAGGACGCAACGGAGTCCCCGGCCAAGACTTCTTCTATTGGGATAAGATTCGCTTCATAGAGTTCGAGGACGTCAACAAGATTCGAGGAGTATCCACAAGCACTTGGCTGCGGATCGACGCCCTATGGTTCGGCCAGTCTTATCAGGCTACATACATCGCGAAGGACGACGCAAGCATCGCTAAATACGGTTTAGCCATGCAGAAGCCTATGAAAACCGAGCATGCCTCCTTAACCTCCTTGAAGGCCTACGGAGACGAATTCATCAAAGGAAGCAGCCGACCGACCTTACTCTTCAATATGCCATCGGTTGTACTGGATCCGGGACTTGAAAGCCTCTATCCCGGCTACTCGATCAAGGCCAATGTTCCAAGGCTCTATGTAAATCCGGAGCAGCCTTGGTTTAGAATTCTTGAAATTCACTACAAGTGGAGTCCTTTCCAAGTCTCATTTCAATTGATACCGTCAACGGTTACGGGGACAGCATAAGATGCCCGGAGACGACTACACCCGCTCAAGATCTCGTAAACAATGGACGGATAGAACCGAAGGTGTATTGAAGAATATCATCGATAAGCTCTGGGAATCAACTACGATCCCAAGCACACTCATCAATATTCCAGATTGGGTTCCTCAAGGCTTCCTCCTCACCGTAAACATCAACGAATTCGATCTAGTGAAAGACATCGCTCAAACATTAACGGTTTGGCTGACAGCTGTAAGCATCGGAAGCTGGGCTGGAACCGTTAACCTAACAAATTCACACGACCTCTGCTCGGGAGGCAGCGTCAGCCTTGAGAACAGCAGCTTAGTTTTAGATTCAGAGAATTTGACGCGGGGAACAAGAGTAACCATATCGATTCCTTCAAACTGTCCAGCTGGAAGCTATCATGTAACACTAACGGGAACCGGAGACTCTCTCAAACGGGAAGTCGTAATCACGATTCATGTCGGAGTAGCAGGGCTTCCTCCTGAAGGCGACAAATGCAAGGCAGATCAAGACTGCATAGATAAATATGGTTCAGGCTACCGCTGCGTTGACGGTCAATGCTTGAAGATCTGTGGAATCGCGGAGCAATCAAACTGCAACGATGACGACTGTCCTTCCGGACAGAAATGCGTCTGGGATGCTACGAAGCTGGCTTGCTTCTGCAAGGACAAGGACTTTCAATTGATCTGCCAGTCAAGCCTTACACTTTATAGAGGAATGTCCGGAAAGGCTCAGGGAACCCTCAGCCTCATCAGTAGAAACGGCTTCGCTTCAAGCGTCTCGATTACAGTCCGGGATCTCTGCCAACCTGAATGTATGAAGTGCGCCTATCCAGTCTTGAAGTATGGCTCGCAGTCAGGCAACATCGTCGTGGTTCCACTTGGAGCCGGAGAAACAAAGGATATTACGCTTGAGGTTACGGCTACGGGAGGAGGTTGCCCTACATTGACGACCTATCATTTGGAGATTGAGGCTTGGGGAGGAGGCAAAAATCACCGTTGCGTCGTGAATGTTGAGATTAAGTCACAGACAGGCGGAGGAATGGGCGTCGGCAGATTTGGCTCTGGATACTCGAATATCGCTTTCCATGTGGAATATTTCCTAGACTCAGGTAGAACCCAGAAATTCCTTGAGCACACCTATATTACGGGTTACCAAACGGCTCCGACATGGTATATGTCGGATTGCTTCATGTTCAGTATTCCCGGGAATTTCTGGTGGACGGCAACATGGGAAGGATACGCCGGCGTCTGTTTCAGCTTCCATTGCGTCGATGGTTATCAACCCGACTGGTGTGTTTCTTACGGAACACCCTCGTCCCCTTGGAATTCTCAATGCATCTGCGCTCCAAATCCATGTGGAAATCCCACTCAACAATGCACCGGAAACGGCTGTGTATGCCCGGAGGAATAGGAAATGCCTTGCTCGGGTTGCCCAGACGAGAAAGACGACATCTCAGTTGAGAACAGGATCAAAAGAGTTCAGTTTCTCGTGGCTGAAGCCTACGTTGAGGCTAAGATAGCTTCAACCAGAGTTCGATGCCAAAGATGCTTGGCGAGGCTAAATTTCCTGATTGAGGGATTGGAGATCCTCTCGAAGATGAACGTATTCGCCGATGCTTACAGAGAGACGACGGATAAATGGAGAAGCTGGATAACTCGGATGTTCGAGAGCGAGATCATGCCTGTAACCCAGCTGCTTGCCAGTCAACCTCAGAAGAAGCCTGAAGAGCAAAGTCAAGAAGGCGCTCAGAATCCATGAAGAAAGAGGTTTACGAGGAAACTTTAAGGCTGATCGACAGCCGAATCAGCTATCTGCTTAGAGATATTCAAATCGCTACGTCGAAGCCTATCGTTATCCGCACTCCACTTCAAGCTCCACTTATAGTCGATTCTTCCGCTGTCATCAGAAACTTGAACGCTGAAAGGCTTGGAGGACTAACGGTAAATGAGGTCTTAGCCAAGATCGCAACGGCAGCCGGGGTCAGTAGTCTAGGAGAATACGGGGACCCGACGACTCTAATTGGGGATGTCAAACTCGAGGAAGGTTCAAACGTCATCATCACGAGAGACGATGCGCTGAATGCCCTCATAATCGCTTCAACAGGAGGCCTAATCGTTCACGATAACGTATATCATGATCCAGATTACACTCCTTTCGGACACACTCACGTTGAAGCCGACATAATCAACCTGCTCCACGATGCTCTGAAGATTAAGGGGAAGACAGTTGATGATTCAGCGATCGCGGACAATAGGATCCTAGTTTACAAGACCGCGACTCAAACCCTCGTCTACGAGGATAAGCCTTCGGGAGGAGGCGCTGCTGCGGGCTGGCAGAACTGCATCTGCTATCCTTGGGCTGGAGTCGTTGTTCTGGATGAGGATCCAGATCTCACATATACAAGTGAGGTCTCGGAGAATGCTGGAACCTATGTCGAGGTCGCGTGGTTCGACTTCGATATACCAGCTGGAACCATAAAGTCAATTTTCGCTCACCTCATCTGGGCCATGAAGGTCACAGGCTCGGGAACAGGCCTTGTCAAGTGGCAGATCGCTTCAGGGTCCCACGCAACTCCGGGAGCCTACGTCGATATCACGGATGAGGTTTCAACCTCGGCAACCGCCTACGGCGATAAGAGCAGGAGCGGTATCGCTCATAAAATAACTAACTTGACCACAACCACACCCTTCACCATCCGATGCTTAGTCAAGAAAGGGACAGCGATGTCGGCTGAAGCCAAGGTGAAGTCGAACACCTATCTGAGAGTGACTTATAAGGTGAGTTGAGCTTGGCTTTCAAGCCCGAGCAGATATTTGGGCAACTGGTTCCTCCTGTCTCAATCGATGCCTATGCAGCTCTATCGGACTCTCATTACCGATCCGTAATCTTCGACGGAACCTACTACAGGGTCTTCTATAAACATGCGCTCTTCGGAGGAAACTACATGGACGTCTTCTACGCCACTCTCGATCAGTTCGGGATCATAAAGAGGATCGATAGAATAGGCTTCACCGAGAACTTGATTGTCTATTGTCACGATGTCTATTCATATCCGGGCTCGACCGAAATATTCCTCGGTTACTCTCATGGAAGCTTCATTAGAGGGCGAACTGGAACAATCTCAGGCGACACGATCTCGTGGTCAGCCCCGACAAGCTCAGCCGATAGAGGAACAGCGAGAACCTCCGTCGTGATGAAGACCATAGACGGATACTATTGGTTGGAAGAGTTCTGGCCCCACCAAAGCGATAAAGGGAGCACCCTCGCTAACCTCTTCAGCTCCTACTGCTCGGAATTCACGACAAGCTACGAGGTAACAGCGCAGTACGCGAGGTTGCCCGACACGTACATCCTCCTCATCTGTAGCGACTATGATGACACGCAGATAAGCTGGTACCGACATAAACAGAATGCTTGCGGAGGACAGAATAACTTCGCGGCGAAGACGGGGAACTACCATTTGAAGGGGAAACTGGGGTTGACAGAGGACGGGGACGGAAACGCCCATGCAATCTATGAGGACACCTCTGGTTATCTTCAATATAAGAAGTACACCTATTCTACCAATAGTTGGAGCGCTGCAACTCAGCTAGACGATGACGTTGAAAAGTGCTCTATCGGGATCGATGCCAACAGCGTGATATTCGTCTTCTGGACTCGACCCAGCCCCGACAACAGTATCTACTGCAAGATCTCGCTCGATAAAGGTGGAAGCTGGTCGGCTAAGCTCACTGTATTCACAGAGGCAAGCCATCCAGACTGTATTTCAGCCGAGCACAGGAGCCCTCGGGCTGGATCGCTCGGTTTAGCCTGGTCGCTGGGTAATGAGATCAGATTTGGAATCTATCCTCCGATTGACGGAACCTTTCACATCGAAAAGAATTGGTGAAGCCTTCTTGCTGACAATCTAAAGCCTAACACCGCGTCTGGGAATCGCTCTATTTTCTCTTCGATAATCAGGGCCAGCGGAAGCTAGGCTTCTCGTTATTCTATGATCTCGGCTTTGATCCATTTCTCCTCAGGGGTCCATGGAGGAGGAAATCTCTCGAAGATGAGGTATAGAGTTACGTTTCCGGGAATAAGGTATTCTTTAACAGCTATACATCTTTTCGCTGTTGAATACTCGATTGTGATGTATCCCTCTCCGCCATAGTTGTTCACGCATAGGACCATCTCTACGCTTTGATTCAAATCATATATTGTGAAGTTCTCCGATCCTGGAACAAGGTAGCATTTCGGGGAACCTAGGAATTCAGGCGACGAGGTTTCGGAAGGCTTCTGCTTCTCAGAGGGTGCGCTTAGAGTCAGAGCGACCCCTGAGTAAGCCGTTATAATTATCAGTAGGATTAGGAACGCCGCTCCCGCTTTGATTGCGGAACTGGTCCGGTAGGGCCCTCGATACTTCTCGACGACCACAAGGTAGTAGATGGGAAGGGCGATCGGCCAGAGGATACAGGTGAATAGAAACCATACTATGCATGCTCCATTCGATTGACCGCGTCCCTTAGCGTCAGAGGCGACCAAGACGCCTAAGCCTATTGGAGAGATCAAAGTCAAAACCATGAAGTCAGGTAGACCGAAGATCAATCCTAAATTCCTCGAGTTCCATCTTCTTTACACCCAATGGAGATGCGCTAAGATCTCAGCAGTACTCAGCCCGGCGTAACCACCACGACGGTCCCGGTAGCCATAACATTTCCAAGCCAATCCTTCTGATACTTGACTCCGATGATCGCATTCCCACCGATCTCCGTAGCTTTACGGATCAGGTCTAGGTTCACCTTCTCTGTCGCCTTCGAAATTCTAACCCAAGCGGTTCTGGACGCAGTCACCGTCCCTATAATTTTCACTATTCGCATCCCAGGTATAGATTCCGTTGTAGTTACGATCAATTAATTGAACTCCTTTCCACCATTTTTCGCATTCAGCGTAAGCTATATTCTAAAGAGTGAATTACTTTCCTTTCATTATAGCGGTTTTCAATTCGATGACTTCTAGAGGGCATTCTTTCCAATTATGCTCCCAACAGACTATGATGTCGCATTCTTTCGGATCATGTTGATGATTCTTGAAGTCTAAACTCTTAAATTCGAATTCTATGTTGACAGGTTCGTATCCCAGTTTCCCAATCTTCCTTCTGCCGAAAGCGTCCGGGAAGCCTTGCTGTACGCCTTCAATGTATTCGATGCCGAGCTCCCGGTGATACTTGGCGAAGAGGAAGATTACACCCAACTCATTGACTGGCTCATAGATTAGATCTGCCAATCCGCTTCTAGGACCTACTATCCTCTTTCTCCTCCTACCTTCCAGCTTAGGCTTCAAGCCTGTCCTCAAGGCTTCTAGGCCTCTATCAGTTATCTTATAGAGTAGAGGTACAGCTTCTTCCACGCAGCCCCACCGAACTAGCGGAGCAAGCCGGCCGGCGATGACCGTTCTCGGCAGATTCATTTCCTCTGCGAGGCTTGAGGTCATCCCGGGGCTTTTCTTCAGTTCTCCGAGAATCGCAAGATATTCTTCAGGAAGTTTCTTCTTGATCAAGAGCAGATTCCTCCCTAATTTCTGAACGCTGAAAGGGGATAAGTCTTAAGTACCATGCGATGGTACTTAATATTTGCTACATCTATGCTACATAGGAGTAGCATCGGGGAGAGACAGCTTTGAAGAAGATTCTGTTGATCTTTCTCCTGCTTCCTCTGTTCATGCAGCCAGCTTACGTTCAAGCAGCCGCGCAAATCTCGATAATTGAGAACCACACTAGCTTCCTTGACAGCCTTGGATACTTCCATGTTGTTGGAGAGGTCAAGAATACAGGTGATGTTCATACTCAATTCAACAAGATAATCGGAACTTTCTATGACAGCGGCGGCGAGGTTGTTGCGACGCAGTTGACCTTCACCATTATATCTGTTTTAGCGCCGGGGCAGAAGTCTCCATTCGACTTGCTTCTCTTCGATATAGCGCAATCAGCGAAAGTCTCCTCGTATAAACTCTTCGTAAGCTGCACTCAAGCCGGCCCATTACCTCAAGGACTTGAGATCGAATCGCATAGCAGATACTTGGACAGCATCAACTGGCTTCACATAGTCGGAGAAATAAAGAATATCGCTTCTGAAGAAGCAACCTTCGTCAAGATCGCTGCTACATGCTTCGACCATGAGGGAAGGGTAGTCTATGCGGGACTTGGATTCAGCGATCCATATGATCTTAATCCCGGTCAGACAGCACCTTTCGAGATTCTAATCGAATCCGACCGCGCATCCAAAGTGGCGACTTATGAACTTCAAGCTCAAAGCAACCAATACAACATTATCCCAGAGTTTCCGATCATCCCTCTCATCGCGGCGGTAAGCTTGGTCGCGACATCAATGATCTTCAGAAGAACGAGGAAAGGTCGAGATCGAGGTCATCTAATCATGACTGAGAAAGCCTTCCGGAAGATCTGGAAGGAGGCGGGGAACCGCCTAAACCTCAGGATCCCGGGAAGAGGCTTGGATCCAAGCTACTCAAGTATCCTGGGATCTTGGGGACGAAAGAGGCCGGAGTAGGATAGGAGAGGTGATGAGAGAATTATGAAAATCAAATTGGTTTTGTTGGCCATATCTTTGCTGGTTATGCTCTCCGTCTCCATAGCGCCAACATCTGCTCGAAGCCAGTTTACCGTACAGCAGTATCAAACTCAGTTCCAATGGCGAGCTTGGGCCTCATATGGCAGCTGGTCATACATAGCTCTAAACTCCCCAGTTTCAACTGAGTATGATCTTACAGGAAAAGTGTTGCACATGGCTTTCAGCTTCGCGCCTTCCGTAATCGATTTGGAAGGAGAGTCGTCGATCTACGTCTACGATAAAGCAAGCGGTCTCTGGATTCAACATGAAGGAACAATCGACTACAGAGTGCCCGGAGGCTATTATGACGACTTTGCGATAACAAGCTACTGGCGTGGATATCTCAAGTTTAATGGTTCTCCAGGCGAGGGCACATTCGACTATGGTGTCGCCTATCAATGGGTTTACGTGTATCTACCTGAGAGCGACACATCAGTTCCGAATACTCTTCAAGGAGCCCAATGGGATCCTGTGATGGAAGCATGGCTGATCGGATTCAGCATCTACATATGGACTAGCTCCCCATACGCGGGCACGATTCCATTCCAATTCGTAGAACCTGTGCCGGCGAGTGACTACAATCCCTTAGACCTTTAGATGAAAACGTCCTCTCTTTTTTTTAGATCCCGAAGTAGGAGGATAATCGGAAACATGGGAAATATCTTGAACGGCTTGGTTCTTCTGATCTTAGGTCTCATTCTCTGGATCTTGAGCAGCGTCGTCGAAGCCTTTATCACCTTTCCAACCGGAGGCCACACCTGGCTATTCTATGTCATGGCTCTCGGATTCTTCGTTATGATCGGAGGGCCCGTAGTATTCTGGGCGATCATCCCGATCAGGAACTGGATTCGAAGAAGGAGAACGAGGAAGGGCGACCTATGAGGAAAGGGATCCTCATTATCGGCATAGCTCTAATGATTTTCGGAGTCCTGCTAGCCGCCATCCCGGTCTCGACGCCCTATTCAACTGAGGTTCCATACGATGTAGCTGTACCCGAATACAAGTCCTATCTAGTGGGCACTATAACGACCTTGGGAGGGCCTGTT
>Ga0315308_1002582_pt1 | contig 10241 bp, 14 predicted proteins | sample TDP3_MG_FD_203078 | JGI IMG/M metagenome (GOLD analysis project Ga0315308, IMG submission 203078) | Freshwater sediment microbial communities from Lake Towuti, South Sulawesi, Indonesia - TDP3 | ecosystem: Environmental > Aquatic > Freshwater > Lake > Sediment | place: Indonesia: South Sulawesi...
TTTGCTCTAACTAATAGGGTGAGAAGAGTAAACAAATGTTAAAAAGTAACAATCTGACGCAGATAACAATTTACATTTTTCTAACAAAATGGGCAGCCGAGTTGAATGTAAACCATGTTTAATGTTCTGTTTTTTCTCTCCTTTTCTTAGCCTCTATCAAGTCCCTGCATTTGTCGGCGTACTCGCACCAGTCTAAGCAAGATTGAACCTTGCCTCTAGAGACAATGATTCCACAGGTTGGACACTGTGCCTCCTCTTCATCGCTCCATATCTCAACATCAGTGCCACATTTGGGACACTTTAGATATGAAGGCGTAGGTCTCATAAACTGGGATATGCCAGGACATGACGCAGGATTTTTCGACATGAAGGTCCAACCCTTTACATGATTTGTATGAGATTTAATACAGTTAAAAACGTTCCTTTTTCTCAGATTCAGTCGGTCTTGCCGCTAGCGGTTAGTTTTTTCAGTTGATTCCAAAGGTTGTCGCCTACGTAATGAATGTTCTTTGCGATTTTCCCATGCTGCATTTTTGATGCGGTTTGGGAGTCTGTGAGGGCGATGACTAAGGCTAAGGGTTTGCCATGGCGTTCGTCTGCAACGATTACATAGTCGTTTGTTTTGTACTCCTTTTCAATTCGGACAACGCCTGGCGCCATGACGTCTGCACCGTTGCAGATGTGGGGCACTGCACCCATGTTTACAACGATTTTTGGGAGCAAACGTAAGGCTTCTTCGAAGAGCAAAGTGGGTAAGAGAGTGCCGTTTAAAATGGCTAAGATTGGTTTGTTTTTTACGAAGAATATTTTAGCTGTTTGGGTTTCGGCTACTTCAATTTTGGTTTTGCGTCCTAAAAGTTGTTTGATGTCTAAGCTGAGTTTTTGTGAGAATTCGTCGAGTAGTTGTGTGGCTTCCCTCTCGCTTAGGAAGTGTCTTCGCTTGGCTTCAGACATTGTTGTCGGACTTCTTGAATTGCAACAACCTTTAAATTATATGGTTATCACCTATAAAAGACGAGACGTTTAGAAATTTGTGAAGAAGGCGTTGTCTATGAGCGAAATGACTACACAGATATTGGAGGAAAGCCTCGGAAAGACTGTTCTAGTTCGCTTGAAAGGCGGCAAAAGCTTACGTGGAAAACTCAAGGGTTATGACCAACATTTGAACCTAGTTTTGGAAGAAACTGAAGACACAACGAATGCTGAGAACGTGAAGAAGCTGGGAGTGATCATTGTTCGAGGCGACAACGTCATTCTTATTTCTCCACCTCCACGCCAAAGTGTATAATTCGACGTGATGAGTGAGACTAAACTATGCCAAAGACTAGTAAGGGCACGCCTTCAATGGGTAGGCGCATGGGTAAAACTGTTCATATCCGATGTAGGCGATGTGGCAGAAGAGCATACAATGTGGCTAAGAAACGTTGTGCCGCCTGTGGTTACGGAGAATCGCCTCGGATTAGACGTTATGCTTGGCAGAATAAAAAATTGACCCGAGAAAGACTGCGTTAAAAATTTCTTACAAGTTTGTTTTTATGCTTCGGCTTTGGCTAAGAGTTCTCTGGCGTTCTTCAGCGCCAATTTGTAAGCTACAAATGTTACTACAACGGCTATGACCACGCTTATTATAACACCTTGGTAAAGGGCTATTGCTGACTGCGTAGAACTGAAAAGAATAGATGTGGACGCGTAAGGGATGAGGGGAATCAGTATGGCTATGGCGGTTAGAAAGCACGCAATCATGTTGATAAAACTCCACTCGACTCGTATCATTCGAGGTCGGGGCAACTCAGTGAAGTCAGCGCCCCTTATGCCATTTGCCAGAGACACTGCGCCTAAGGCGAAAACTAGGAGAATAGACTCGGTTAAGCCTATGATGATGGCTCTAACTGAAGGGTGAAAAAATGCTACTCCAACAACTCCGGTTGCTGCAGTGACTAAAATTGAAAAGAAAACTATGAAAGAATACTTGCTTTTCACGAAGTTTTCAGCAGAGATTGGAGAGGAGTAAATTCGCCATACGGCTTCGCCTTCTTCACCAATCATCATGCTGCCCATAATTGTAACCATTAGAGCACTGGGCATAAGAAAAACAAGAGCGAATAGAAATAGAGACGCTTGAATTGGCATTGGTTGACCTGTTGCGCCTAGAGACTGCATCAACGGCACAATAATAAGCACTATGGGCAACACGAAAATGAACATCAGTTCTCGGCGACGCGTAAACGCTTTCAAATCCTTTCTTATCAACGCAACCTCAACTGTGGAAAAACCGAGTTTACCAAGCAAACCAGTTCGTGGAGCGTAGATTCCACGTGAAATCGTTATGGCTGGCGGTTCGTAGAGTCCAAATCTTCTGTTCAGTATCACAGCTGCGTAGAACAGACTTGAAATGAATAAGAAGGAAAGAGCCATGAACACGAGTGCTTGTGGAAATAATCCGTTTGTGAAGGAGCTTAGAATCATCCCTAGCCACACAAACGGTACGAACCACACTGCACCTTGAGCCGAAGCGACTGTTTGTACCAAAGCTATGGCTCCTGTCCCTGAAGTGATTAAAAAATAGACAATGTAAAACACTATGAAGAAGAGAAGCGACCCTACGAATCTGACCCAGACAGCCGCTCGACCTGACGATTTGTAAACAGCACCAATAAACCTGACCTGTAAGATTCTGAAAATTTCTGTGATAGCGCTTGCCATGAACGCACTTGCTAAAAGGGCAAAGGAAGTTAATACAGCGTAGGCAATTTGTCCCATGAAGACAGAGAGTACAATTATTGCTGAACTAATGAAAACAATTAAAATTATAGGAAAGCCGAAAAGGTTGGCTAATATTGACGCTAATGTGTGTTCTTCCCATGTTATGGGCAACCAGTAGGGTGCTTGAACCGAAAATTTCACGCCGCTACGTTGAATTTGCTGCATCATTGTAAAAACTAAGCTGAAAATCAGAACCAAAGTTGGCAGTGAGAGGAATAAGTTCAATACGCCTTGTTGAAACAGCGCCCTCAACTGTGGGTCTGCCGTAACTGAAACTGTATTGTAAACGAACCCTGCGATTGCTCCAGCTGCTAAACCTACGGCGAGGGCGCCACCGTATAGCAGGTACGTGAAGAGTCTGCTCTCTCTGTACCTTGTCAGTCTCTGCCCTCTGATGAGTCTGCCCGACTTCATGTCTACACGTATCAGGTGAGCCACGTTCTTCCAGTTCATTTCAGAAGTTCCTCAACCACAGCTCTTATGTCGCCTGTACCTGTTAGCTTCAAAAAGATGTCTTCTAAGCCTGAACCTGGCATGCTCGCCCTTTGCCTCAACTCATCCATGGTGCCGAGTGCCAAAAGTTTTCCTCTGTACATTATGGCTATGCGGTCACATAATGCTTGAGCTATTTCCAAGACATGGGTTGACATTAGGGTTGTTACTCCCTGCGCTTTCAATTTGTGGAGAAGGTCTTTGACTATTCTTGCAGACCTAGGGTCTAAGCCGCTTAGCGGCTCGTCTAAAATCAATAGTTTAGGTCTGTGCAGGAAGGCTGAAATCAACGCGACTTTCTGCTTCATTCCCTGCGAGTAGCTACTTATCATGTCGCCTTCTCTGCCCTCGAGTTCAAGCGCTTTCAAGTATTCGTTAATTCGTGCTCTCTTCTCTTCAGTTTTCATGCCGTAGATGTCGCCTATGAAATCCAAGTATTCTATTCCAGTCAAAAACTCGTACAGACGCGGCGACTCAGGAACATAACCCACCTGTCGCTTCACAGCAACAGCGTCTTCTTGCACATTGATTCCCAAGGCGTTAACTGAACCCCCGTCGGGCTGAACCAAACCTAAAAGCATCTTCAATGTGGTTGACTTGCCAGAGCCATTTGGACCTAAAAGACCGAATATTTCGCCGGGTTTAACGTTCAAATCAACATTGTCGACGGCTAAAATCTCACTGTACCATTTGAAAACACCCTTCAATTCCACCGCTGACGTGTAGTTCACAGTCATGTGCAACCACATTTGCAAAAGAGAACTGGAAAGATATTTAAGTGTTGATTTTTGCTTGTTGGAGAAAATTTGGCAGAGAGTTTATGTCTCTGATAATGAGGTCAGGTTTCTGCTTACTCAACTCTTCACAAGTGAAAAGTCCAGAAAAGACAGCGATGGTTTTTGCCCCAGCAGACTTGCCTGCTTGAATGTCCACTATGGAGTCGCCGACTATGGCGCATTGGTTAATTGGCACACCGAGTCTTTTTGCAGCGGTCAAAAATGCATCTGGGAAGGGTTTTGGCTGTTTCACGTCAAGCGCAGTGACCATGGTTTTGAAGTATTTCATGAAGCTTAAGTGTTTGAGTTCCTCTTCCACTTGTTCTCTAGCAACGTAGCGAAGGGTTATGAGTGCCAGCGGAAAATGTTGCGAAAGCTTTTTTAGAGTTTCTTTAGCGTTTGGTAGAGGCTTGCTCTTTGTCGATACGGCTGAGTAGTATGCGTTGAGGTAGGCTGGAAGAAAATGCTCTTCCACTTCTCTCTCCATATGAAATTTTGTGAATAGGTCATCTATTGGAAGGTTCTGCTCTAATCGACGTGCAACCTCGAAGGCGGTCTTAACATCGTCACGGTTGAGTCCAATGGCAGCGAAACCTGCTTTTCCAGCCTCCCTGTAGGCTTCGGTGGAATCAACCAGAGTGCCATCTAAATCAATGAGCAAGGCTCTTACTTTTAGTTTGCGCCGAAACATTTCTAGACGCCAACGGTAGGTTCAAATAACCTCTTAAAGATAGTTGTGTCCAAAAAGTATTTAAAACCTAGAATCTGGCGATATCTCCCGCAAATTTCCCCCTTTCTCTTTTTGGTATTGAAAGGACATTGTGAATTTGCGAAAAGGAAATGTGTGTGAACTGCGCATTTTGAGTTGGTGTGAGTTTGAGTCGGTTAATTTTTGCGAGGATTTTGACTGATGTTTTAACTGCTACAAGTTCCGACCTAGTTCTTAGTGAGGGCGATAGGGAACAGTTGTATCAGGAGCTTCTCTACTATTTCGGTTTGGTTGGCGGTTTGAACGTTTGTGAGGCTCTAGAGCATGCTTGGCGAGATCCCTACAACAGAAGCGAGATAGAAGACTTCATTATTGCTTGGCTCAGGAAAAGGGCTAAGAAGAAAGAAAAAGCCCCAGCTGGAGTGGTCTAGAACCCGATTGCACCGCACATTCTGGGAAAAGGCATGGAAATATTGGATACGTTCGCCGAAATGTTCACGATGATGGAGATATCTCCTGCGTAATCCTTTTTTTCTCATTTTTTGCGTTTTATGATGTATAGCATGCACTTTTTGTGTGGTTTAGCCTAGGCTAAGTGGTGAAAAGTCAGCTACTTTTTTCCAAGCCAACGCGTAAAAGAAGCATATAGATAATCTCAGAGCCAAGGGATGATAAGCGTATGCTCAAAATTTAGATATTAAATGCAGAAATTAAGGGAAAAGTATTTAAAACCATAAAAGTGGATTAAAGGCAACTTCAAACGGAGAACTAAGGCGATGGCTAGAAAAGCAAGGATTCGCTTGACCAGCACCGACTTCAAAAAATTAGAAGAGGTCTGCGGTGAACTCAGAGCCATCGCTGAGAAAACAGGTGTCAAAATAACTGGACCTGTTCCCTTGCCCACTAAGCATCTGCGTGTGCCTGTGCTCAAGAGTCCTTGTGGAGAGGGCACTCAAACATGGGACAAGTGGGAGATGCGCATCCACAAACGATTAATAGACATAGATGCCGAAGAGCGGGTTATGCGGCGTATCATGCGAATTCGTGTGCCCGAAGAAGTCTACGTGAGCATCGAACTCTTGTAAGAATTTTTCACAATTTTTCTGCGTTAAAGAGTAAAAATATAATCGAATGTGAAAGCAGTCAATAAAACAGACAATGCGAAAGTCATACCCCAAATTATCTTGTTCCACTTAAACACTTTCAAACCGTCAAGCATGGCTATTGGTATGAGGTTGAACAAGGCTATCCAAGAATTGAACGCAGCGCTCAACATAGCAACTTTGAAGTATTGCACGGGTTGCGCTGGCAACAAAAATGCAACGGTAAGCGAAATCAATGAAAGCGTAATGTTTGTCAACGGACCCGCCACCGAAGTCTTCCCAACAATGTCTTTACTTGCAGAGCCAACAATCATAACCGCGCCTGGTGCAATAAATTTGATGGGCGAAACCACCGAAAACAAAGTTAGAAGAGCGCCAATTAGGAACAGTCGAAATTCAGCCCACAATCCATAGTGTTGAGCCACCAGTTTGTGGGCTATTTCATGAAGAAGAAAAATCGATGCAAACATCAGCGCAAGTACAACCAAGATGACTGGGTCGGTGTACTCGATGTACCAATAATCAACTCTAAAAAAAATTGAGAGCCCAACGCCCATCACCAACAACGCGCTTATTGTCAAATGCTTGATTTCGGTGGAGCTGAACCCAAACTTGGCTAACCGAGGTGGCGTATAAGTGACTTTGTATTCGAAAGGTGCTTCTTCTCGTGGAGCCCTTGCTTTTTCAGCCATTGTGCATGCATGGTTTTCAGGCAGTCTGTGTTCAGTGCAGAAGAATCCTTGACAGTATTGGCACTTGAAGGGTAGGGCTTCGTCTTTGCCGCAATATTGGCATTTCACTGTTGAATTCTCAACTCTGCTGTTTAGCCTTGTAGCTGTGGCTTACCTCTTAAATTCCATTCTTCAGTTAAAAACTTGTCCATGCGAAGTTTCTGGGCTAGTTTTTGTTCGTATGTGGTGAGCGCCTCTTCTCGAAGTTGCACGTTCAGCGCTTTTTCAAAGCCTTTCACCAACGCCTGATAAGCTTCTTCTGTGGACACACTTTTTTCAAGCTCGTTTTTGATGGAAGTCAACTTTTCTCGAGCCACACGCAGTAGAAAAGTGAACATTTTCTCTAAGTCAACTTCAAGCAGAAACGTGCCATGTTGAAGAAGCACGCCGCCTTTGTGAAACTGAGCGCTTCCAGAAATTTTCTTTCCCTGAATGGTTATGTTGGGACAGTTTTTTGTGTCGCCTGGGTTGAAGTCAGCCTTTACGCCTAGAATTTTGGCTGCTTCTATTAATCCATTGCATATGGTGTTGTAGGCTTGAAACACGTCGGTGGTTCCGAAATCTTCCTCTTTAGCTATGACGCTGTATGTGACTTCGCCTTGGCTGTCATGGTAAACTGTTCCGCCGCCTGTAATCCTTCTGACAATGTCAACGCCCTGTTGTCGACAGTTCTCTATTTGAATCTCTTTGGAAACGTCTTGGAAACGCCCAACTGAAACAGCTGAGGGCTTCCACTGATAGAAGCGCAAAGTGTTGGGAACCAAATCCTTAATTCGAGCGGTGACTATGGCTTCATCAATCACCATGTTGGTGAAGGCATCGTTTACTTCCAACTTCAGCAGTCGCCAAACTGTCATTTCTCGTTTCACTTCGCCACACTAACCCATGTCCACTTTAGTTAAGAAATATACTTTTAAATGGTTCTTAAACTTGTTAACCCTTAATGAAGGAAACCACCGACAATGAGTCTCAAAGATGAAGTGACAATTCCAAGAGAAATACTGGTGATGCTTCTCGAAAGTGCAAGAACGCTTCATCCAAAAGAAACAATATTTCTTCTGAGGGGAAAGGCAACTAAAAACTCAATGATTATTTCTGAATTGATTATTCCTCCAGCAGCAACGTATGGAAGAGGATTCTCTACTTTCCCAATGAATATGTTGCCCATGGATTTTTCTTTAGTTGGAACCGTTCATTCGCATCCGTCTGGAAGTTTAGCGCCTTCGTTGGAGGACTTGAACAATTCTATGGGAAGAATAATCATTATTGTTGCTTTTCCGTATCAAGGAATAGAAAACGTAGCGGCATACAATCGAGACGGAAAAAGACTGACTCTGCAGGTAACGTAACCTAACTGGTCACTAATCTTTATGTATCCAAGTTCTATCTTCGGCGTTGAGTAAGCTTAAATATGGCTGAAGGCTGTTCAAAATAGCAGCGTTGCAATGCCGCCGTAGCTCAGCTCGGTAGTAGCAGCTGACTTCTAGCGCTATAGAAGGCTGAAGCTGTTAACCAGTTGGTCGTAGGTTCAAATCCTACCGGCGGCGCCAACAATAATTTTACCGAACAGGCGACACTTCACTTCCGTTTTCTAAAGACTTGCTGCCTTCAACGTCGAAACGACATTAATGAGCTAAAACCTTTTAGTTCTCGGGTATTTCAATACATTCAAAGGGAGCGTGCTGAGCATGCCAACTATACATGTAGGCCATATTATTCCCTCTACTATTGCAAGGGATCATATTCTGAAGGCGATGCATGAAATTGATGAACTAGGTGTTCCTGACCGTCGAAAATCAACAGATTACTGCCTGATCCAAGAACAGAAGCACTACCCACCCAAGTATGTGATTTCTCTAGCAGCTAAATATGCCATTGGTAGAGAGCTTAGACCTAATGAATTCTACGGGGGAGAAGGCTCCGGCTGCGCAAACGTGTTTCTTAGAAGTAGAGGTTTCGAGGTTGTTGAATGCAAATGCGATAGAGTTTCTATTGTCGAAACACGTGAAGCCATTGAGGCAAGAAAGCCTATTAAGGAACTTAAAGATGGAGACAAGTGTTGTGGCGATTTGTTCAAGGAATTCGTGTTTGAGGATCTTGTGGAGGCCAAACCCCCTCCAGAGAAAGGAGTGTATGTGATAAGAATAAAGAACAGGAGCGACAGTCTGCCCGAAGCCATGATCAGTGAAGCCAAACAGTTGATAGCAAAAGTGGGATGGAAAATGTTGGAGAAGAAAATGGTAAGTCGAATTGAGCGTTTGAAGAGAATTAGTCAATGTCCAATAATCTACATAGGCGGTGCAGGAACCCAGCGTGGAAGCCGGAATACACTGAAGGGACGTTACACCGAGTTCTCTGGACGCCATACAGCCATGTATCCAATTTGGATCTTACTCTACTTCGGCTGGAAACTTCAGTTCGGATGGAAAAAGACAAAACAGCCAGAAAATGAAGAAGTAGAATGCAAAGAGAAGTATCGAAAAGTCCACCAAGGCAAGCTCCCTGCTCTTGTTGAACAATAGTATCATAGAAACCAAAAACCAAGGCTGGAATTTTACAGACAAAGTGGCGGCAAGGGTATCATTTTATCAAACCGCGATATCAGTAATTTTCAGATACTGCTATGAAATTTCTTGTTAGTCATCTCTTCCATTGCAATATTCAAACTACGGTAAAAGTGCAGAAAGACCTTGTCTCAAAAAAGCTAGGTAATCAGGTTTATTCTCTAACTCTGTTTTACAATCAGCGCCCTTCTACGGGTCATCATGACCCCCCTCCCTAGGCATTTAAAAAGAAACAATTTTGATAAAAGAAAGTTTGATTCTCAGTAAAAGCCAGTGTTCAGTTAATGAGCGTGATTTTTCATTCAGTTTTGGCTATGAATAAGACTATACCTAAAATTATGATTGCTAAAGCCAAGCCTAGAAAAAATACAGATTGAGGGTCAAGGCTTCCAATGTTGGTGTAAGTTGTATAGAACCAAAGCGCACCCACTGCAATTAGTAGCAGACCAATAAGTTTTTCCATGAACGTTAGACCGATGGGCGCTTCCTTGCTCATGCCTTCGCAAACAACTCCATTCATTTATGTTATGGCTTAGATAGGTTTAGGCAAGCAATATTTTAACTTTATTTAAGACGCCTCTAACTTGGCTGGCAAGTATTCGTCTACAATGTAGGTGAGCCCATATCGGCTGAATGCCTCTTGCTCCGCCTTCTTTCTGATTTTGAAGAATGTTTTGATTTCTCGTTGCCACAGTTCTTCTTTGTATCTGGGGTCTTTCTGCAATTCATATAATCGTTTAATGTCCATGTCGGTTAAGGGGTCGCTTGGCAACTTATAATCCACAATGTCGGAAGCCCAAACACCGCTCCATTTAGCGTCTGGCGTGGTCAACTCACGAAGATGAGCAGCATTGGCTGAACCAGAAATAATCACCATAGCGATGTGCATTCCCCAAGGGTCACCATCAGTGAATATGTAAACTGGCAAATTAAGCTCCTTATTTAACCTTTGAATAAAATGCCTTGTGGCTCTTGGCGCCTGCCCAGCTGTCAACACAAGCAACGAGTTATGTTTCTTGTGCACGTTTTCTTCTATGAATCGGGTGAAGAGACCGCCCTTCTCTATGGCAATTACTATATCGGCGCTTGTCTTGACAAACTCG
>Ga0315308_1002584_pt1 | contig 10238 bp, 6 predicted proteins | sample TDP3_MG_FD_203078 | JGI IMG/M metagenome (GOLD analysis project Ga0315308, IMG submission 203078) | Freshwater sediment microbial communities from Lake Towuti, South Sulawesi, Indonesia - TDP3 | ecosystem: Environmental > Aquatic > Freshwater > Lake > Sediment | place: Indonesia: South Sulawesi...
AGAAAAACAGGAATGCAAGGAAAATTGATGAGATGAGTTTTGACGATTTAGCGGGCTTCTTTGAAAAGGAGAAACATGAGGTAGGGATTCACCAAGTCATAGACCCTGAAGCCGTGCGCATATTACGGAAGAAGAGGATAAAGACCGTTGTGATAAACGGATTCAAACCAGAGAACGTGCTGTCAGCTGTCAAGGGCAAGAAGATTGGGACGCTCATTTCCTGACGTAAGCCTTCATCATAAGGGTGTAGGTGTACCGCAAGTTTTTAGTCCTCGCCAAGAAGCGTTTTTAGTGTGAATCAGGCTTTTTCTGGCCTCGCCGAACTGTGGAAGAAGGAGACCGGAGAACCTTGAGTCACCCGCGCAGAAGCGCAAACGCCTAAAAGCGTTTGATGCAGACTCGGTTCTGCAAGCGGTTTCTCCTTCCTCCACAAAGGTGTCTGTGCTTTCTAGGAAAACCTGTCAATGCCTTCTTCTTTTTCGGGGAGAAACCTTCTTGGCGATTGAGAGCTTTCAGTTTAAGGTTTTCCAAAATACTGTGTTAGTTTCGTCTGAAGTAGAGCGTCCTGCAATAGCTTGCTGCTGGCTATCCACCTCTGCAGTGGTATCTTAAACTGGCTTGCTACCCGAGCTAGTGCCTCATCCAATGTGTTGAACTTCAGCGGTGTCTGCCTTACGGCGTTGCGCACGTTCTCCCTAACCTGCCAAACTCCAACCGGCATAATGTAGCCTGGGTGCGCTTCGCGCAACACAATTACAGTTGCTTGTCTTCTCTCTTTCACTAGCAGTTCGCCGACAGCTAGCCTGGCAGCGTAGTAGCAACCTCCAATCTCTGCGTAGGTTGTTCGGCCCTCGTAGCCCTCGCAGTCAGAGTATAGAACCACGCTGCGTCCATCTGGGTTCCAGATAGTGCCTGGGTACCAAGCTTCCAGTGCTTCGTAGCTCCAAGCCTGTGGAAGCATCAAAACCTCAAAGACGTTGTCCAAGTAACGCGATTCATACACGCGATACTCGTTGATTTCAGGAAACGTTTTAATCTGTTCCATGAGGTCTTTGCTCAGTATGCTGTCCACCGCAGTGATGCTCCACCTTGTAGGCACGAGACGTCTATTCTGCTTCAGCCCAAAAGCACCCACACTGAAGGCACGCTGAATCTTGGTGACCAGAACCCTTTTTTCGTACAGTTCGCGAACTGCGCTTGCCGCCTTCAAGTCCGTATCGTAATACGCTTTCTCAACTTGAGGATCCCAACGGCTTGCGGTAACTCTCAGGTCTCGCATAGGTGCAGACGGTCCAAACGGTTGAACCTCGTCGTCTAAGACTAAGCTACGCCGAGGAGGCTTCCTCAAGGCTAATTCAACATCAACTGGATTGACAGACAGAGCCAAATCGCGAGTCTTATCCATGAGCTTGCCGGCTTCCTCGAATCGGCGCACATGCACCCTGTACTTACCTCTAATAAGCATGGAGCGGAAACTAACAATTTCATCCATTGTCTTGCCAAACCACAACTCGGGCAGATCATAGAGACTCGTGTCCTCATGAAGAGGTGGAACCAGGGGACCAGCGTACACGTAGGGATAGCCTATTCTGCCGACAAAGACACCAGGCGGAGAGGCACCATCAATATCTAGACCTTTGATTAGAGGCATAGTTTTGAGGTAGAAATTAGCCCTTACTAATAATGGACAACGGGTCTTCCCACAAAGAAATTTGCCGCCCTTACAGGCCACGCATAAGCCTTTGCCCCAAGCTACGCCTTGAGCCTTGGCCACGAGGAAGGCTGGATTGTAATTCAGATCGGCTGCGAGACGAGCGTTGTCAAGAAGCTCACGTATCCAAAGGTTGTCTTTCCCAGGGGGCTGTGTGGCGGTTGGCTTCTTTGGAGGTTCGACCAGCGGTCGCATTGTGAGTTCCAACAAAAGATACAGCGCAGAGTCCTTAAAAACGATTGACCTACAATAGGACTAGGGGACCCGTCTTGGACTTTACTCAGCTGTTAGAAGAGCTTATTCTTGTTCTTGTTTCTGTAGAACTTGCGGAACTAGCATACCATATCTACAAGATGAGAAGCTACGAGAGGAAAATAGACCAACATCTGAGCAAAATGGACGCGCACGTTTTAAAGATGGACTCACACGTGTTGAAAATGGATCAACACCTTCGCGAACTAGAAATCCGTATGACAAAACTTGACAGAGTTCCCACTCAAAGCCACGAGGACCGAAAATAGGGGCTTTCATGCAAAAAGAGCGAACTGCGCAATTAAAGGTCCAAACACCGAGGCCACAAGTGACATGACAGTTATCATTGTGTTGAGTGATGGCCCAGCCGTGTCTTTAAACGGGTCGCCTACAGTATCACCTACAACCGCGGCCTTGTGAGCGTCTGAACCCTCCCCTCCGAAGCCGCCTGCCTCAATGAATTTCTTGGCGTTGTCCCATGTGCCGCCCGCATTTGCCATTAGTAGCGCAAAGATTATTCCCGTTATGATGCTGCCCGCGAGGAAGCCGCCCAATGCTTCTTTGCCTAAGAGGGATCCTACTACAATCGGTGCGACGATGGATGCAACACCTGGCAGTATGAGTTCCCTAAGGGCTCCTTTCGCTGCGATGTCGACACACCTAGCATAGTTTGGCTTAGCCTTCGCTTCAATCAGCCCTGGAATCTCTCTAAACTGCCTCCTGACCTCCTCGACCATTCTGAAGGCATTTCTGCCAACGCCTAGAATCAACATGGCCGAAATCAGCGGGGGCATCATGGCGCCTAGGAAAATGCCTGCAATAACCCGTGGGTCAATCAAATTGATCGTGTAGAAACCTGTTTGAGGGTCGATGGGTATGTTGACTAGTTCAGCGTAGGCAACAAACAAGGCCAGAACTGTCAAGGCCGCCGCTGCTATCGCGAAACCTTTCGTGATGGCTTTTGCCGTGTTGCCTGCGGCGTCCAGCTTGTCTGCAACATCTATCATTTCTTTGCCTGAACCAGCTTGTTCAGCAATGCCTTTTGCGTTGTCAACAATTGGGCCGTAGGCATCAGCCGAGATTATCATTCCAACAATGGATAGCATGCCAACCGCTGAGACTGCTACACCGTAGACCGCGAACTGAGTCCCGTGAACCCCAGCCAAGAACCAAGCCACTATAGTTGCGATGCTTATCCCGATTATAGGTGGCACAATGCTAATCACACCATATGAAAAGCCAGAGAGAATATTTATTGCTGCTCCGGTCTTCGCAGCCTCAGCCGTCTTCATCACTGGAGATCTGTCAATGGAAGTGAAGAAGTCGCTTGTCATGCCGATCACGACTCCCGCAACTAATCCAGCAAGAGTCGCATAGAAGATTCCGATTTCGAGACCTAGCGAATAAACCATGATGAACGCGAAAATTGCGAAGACGATGGTCGTTGCAAAAGTGCCCCTATTCAATGCTGCGCCGGGATTGCCTCCTCTCACCCCAATTGGGACAAAAAGCATTCCAATCACTGAAGCGAATATCCCGACGGCAGCAAGAAGAAGCGGCAGAATGACGTAAACTGGATTCTCACCTGCTAACGTTGCACCAATAATCATCGCCGCGACGATGCTAGCAACATAAGAGTCAAACAGGTCTGCGCCCATGCCGGCAACATCACCGACGTTGTCGCCTACATTGTCTGCAATAACCGCTGGGTTTCGTGGATCGTCCTCTGGAATGCTGAGCTCAACTTTGCCGACAAGGTCTGCGCCGATGTCAGCAGTTTTCGTGTAGATTCCTCCGCCGGCCTTTGCAAAAAGCGCTAAGGAGCTGGCTCCGAAGCTGTAGCCCAGCACGACCTCAGGGTCTTGAAACGCGTAATACATGGCGCTTACTCCAAGCAAGGCTAAACCGACCACGGAAAGCCCCATTACTGCGCCGCCGTAAAACGCCACTGGAAAAGCCCTGTTGAGCCCCTTGCTTGCGGCGTTTGTGGTTCTCACGTTTGCCTTCACCGCCACCTCCAGCCCAAAAAAACCTGCTAAAGCTGAGAAGACTGAGCCGACGACGTAGGCCAGTGGCATCTTATAATCTCTGAAAGCGATACCCAAGGTTACGGCGATTATCACGACAAATACCGCAAGGGTTTTGTCCTGCCTTTTTAGGTATGCGTTAGCACCGTCTTTGATGGCCTCAGAAATCTCTTGCATTCTTGGGCTGCCACTGTCTTGCCGCGTCACGTAGATGTACAGATAGATCGCGAAGAGTATTGAGACCACGCCAGCGATTGGCGCAATAATCAACCATTCCATTAATGCTCTTCTCCACATGAAACCGGCCGTATTTTCCAAATGTTATTATTCTCACGCATATAAGAAAATCGTTATCGCAACTCTTATATTCGCAGCGCTGGTTTTACATGAGCTTTCCAAGCGAAACCGAGGGTCAGAGCATGAATGAGAAACTTGCGAATCCGGCACCACTTGGACTGTTGGGATTCGGGATGACCACGGTGCTCTTAAACCTACACAACGCTGGACTGTTCCCGTTGAACAGCATGGTCTTAGCTATGGGCTTAGCCTACGGAGGACTTGCCCAGGTACTCGCTGGAATCATGGAGTACAGAAAGGGAAATACCTTTGGCACTGTAGCCTTTACCTCTTACGGACTGTTCTGGTGGTCCTTAGTGCTGTTGCTGATTTTTCCACGAATATTTCTGTGGCAGACTGGCTCACCCTCTCCGATTCAAACCACATCTGAAACGGCAATGGCAGCTTACTTCTTCATGTGGGGGCTGTTCACCTTCGTTATGTTCTTTGGCACTCTGAGAACAAATCGAACGCTTCAATTCGTGTTCATGAGCCTAGCGATACTATTCTTCCTGTTGACAATCAGAGACGGCTTTAAGATAGGTGGCGTGTATGCTCAGTTTGTCGGGATAGAAGGCGTAATCTGCGGCTTGAGCGCCGTTTATTTGGCACTTGCAGAGGTATTAAACGAAGCTCACGGAAGAACAGTCTTACCGATTGGCAAACTTGCGAAGTAAACATGGAAAAGGTGTTAGACGAATTTTCGCTCGTAATTATCACACTTTTCCCGTTCCCCTGAATCTGTCCGAAGATTTTATTAGGGAAATCTCGCTTTTCATGAAGCTCCGCAAATGTAAGCTGAGGCTTACTGTATGTCAAAAATGATTAAATGGGTCAAAGAAGACCCCCATAACAAACTGATATTCTGGCCAACTGAGAAAATGAAGAAACGCGCATGGATAGGCGACGAGAGCATTTACAGGGAAGCAGCTAAGGACCCTGTAGCCTTCTGGGCGGCCAAGGCGAAGGAAGGACTGGACTGGTTCAAGGAATGGACCGAAACGTACTGGTGGAAACCGCCCTTCTTCAGGTGGTTTGTGGACGGAAAAATCAACGCCTCCTACAACGCCCTAGATAGGCACGTGACGACCTGGAGACGAAACAAAGCTGCCATCATTTGGGAGCCAGAGCCACCCGACGAGCAGGGCAGAGTTTTGACCTACTACGACCTCTACCGTGAGGTTAGCAAGTTCGCCAACGTTCTGAAGAGTCTAGGCGTCAAAAAAGGCGATCGCGTAGGCATATACTTACCCATGATCCCTGAAGTTCAAATAGCCATGCTTGCATGCGCCCGTATAGGTGCTGTTCACAGTGTTGTATTTTCAGCCTTCAGTGGGCAGTCGCTGAAAGACCGCATGGAGGACGCTGAAGCCAAGGTCTTGGTCACAGCAGATGGCTACTATAGAAGGGGAAAGGTCGTTGACCTCAAGACTCAGGCTGACATAGGTATTGAAGGAACCACGATCAAGCATGTTGTCGTTGTAAAGAGGGCAGGCAACCAAGTTAACATGGTGGAGGGCAGAGACTTCTGGTGGCACAATCTAATTGAGAAAGCAGACTTGCATTGTGAACCAGAACCGATGGATAGCGAGGACATGCTCTACATACTTTACACAAGCGGCACAACAGGCAAACCTAAAGGCATAGTGCACCACACAGGCGGATACTTGGCCGTTGCCTACTGGACAGCTAAGTGGGACTTCGACCTGCACGATGACGACGTCTTCTGGTGCACAGCTGATATCGGCTGGGTCACTGGGCACACTTACGCATGTTATGGGCCACTCCTAAACGGAGCAACAATCCTAGTCTATGAAGGCTCTCTGGATTATCCTGGTTTTGACAGATGGTGGGCTGTTATAGAGAAATATGGTGTCACAGTGTTTTACACGGCGCCCACAGCCATAAGGATGATATTGAAGTGGGGCGAGGAATGGCCAAGGAAGCACGACTTGAGCAGCCTCCGCCTCTTGGGCACAGTCGGTGAGCCCATAAACCAAGACGCATGGATGTGGTACTTCAAACACATCGGCGGCGAAAGATGCCCAGTTATCGACACATGGTGGCAGACGGAAACAGGCGCGACTCTCATTAACTCGCTGCCAGGCATCGGACCATTCATTCCAACAGTGGCTGGCAGAAGCTTCCCAGGAACAACGCACGACATCCTCGATGAAACGGGAAAGCCTGTAAGCACAGGCGAGGGTGGATACCTCGTGCAGAGAAGCCCGATTGCGCCCGGCATGTTGCGAACAGTTTTCAAGGACCCGGAGCGGTACAAAACGCAGTATTGGAGTGTTTACGGTCCAGAGATCTACTACACAAGCGATGGAGCCATACGCTGGGACGAGATGGGCAACATCAGACTGACAGGCAGAGTGGACGATGTCATGAAGGTTGCAGGGCACAGGCTGTCTACAGCCGAGGTTGAAAACGCGTTGACTCAGCACCCAGCGGTTGCAGAGTGCGCTGTTGTCGCTGCACCTCACGAAATCAAAGGTGAAGTCCCAGTGGCCTTCGTGACACTGAAGGAGGGCTTTACAGCGTCGACTTCTCTAGAAGCCGAACTTGTACAGCAGGTGGTAAAGGCTATTGGACCGACAGCCAGACCTGAGAGAATCTTTCTGACAGATGCCCTACCCAAGACGCGCAGTGGCAAAATCATGAGGCGCATACTCAAGGCTTTAGTCAAGAATGAGCCTGTTGGCGATACAACTACGTTGATGAATCCTGAAACTGTTGATGAGCTCAAACAGAAGGTTACTACCAGAGCGTAAGCTTGTCGCCCCATTTTTGCCGCCTATTAAATTTATGCTACTTGTGAATCAAATGTAAGGTATATATGGCTGATTGCCGCAATTATAATTAAATACTGTATATAGTCGCATATAATCTGGGAGAGCCTAGAGTTGAAGTGTAGATTCTACAAGAAAGAGAAAGGTGAAGTTAGAAGGAATTTGTGCATGGCGGAGATGGCGGTGCTTGGAGTTGCTGGAGAGACCCAGATTCTCTCGGACACAGAAGTGATAGACGTTTGCCTTGCTGAGGACGCCTTCAGAAACTGTTCGCGTTTCCAATGGGTTGAAAGAGAAAAAGACAAAGAAATGCTGAAAAATACGTTCTAGCCTCAGCCCCTTACCCTTCATTTATAGACGCTCCACAAGGGCTGCATTCTTTCTTGATTCTGCTAGGTGGTTTTTATAGTGAAGAAAGCAATTTAAGGAGTCATCTCTCTTTAGCATAAGGGTTTACCCACAAAATCATTAATGAATAAGCTGAGAGGCAGTGACAAATACCATGAGTAATGCATGGCACGCCTTGGACAAAGACTCAGTCCTTGGGACCTTGAAATCAAATCCAGATGGTTTGAGCTCTGATGAAGCCAGACGTCGCTTGGACGAATATGGGTACAATGAGTTGAAGGAGAGGAAGAGAAGAACAGCCCTTCAGATGTTCCTTGAGGAATTCAAGGACATATTCATCCTCCTCCTTATTGCAGCTACGGCGTTCTCGGTTGTAATCGGCTATTACGAGTTATCACTCAATCCTGAGTTAGGGTTCCTCGAAACATACGCAGACGCCATAACAATAGGCATCATCGTCGTGCTTGTCGCCGTCGCAGGTTTTATCCAAGAATACCGTGCGGAAAAGGCCATAGAGGCCCTAAAGAGGCTTGCTGCACCCAAGGCTCGCGTTCTCAGGGACGGCAGAGAAGCCATGGTGTTGGCAAAGGACGTTGTGCCCGGAGACCTGCTACTCGTTGAGGCTGGTGACACTGTTCCTGCGGATGCACGAATCATTGAGACGGTTGAACTGAAGACAGATGAGGCTGTTCTAACCGGGGAGTCCACGCCTGTCGACAAGAACTTAGGAGTGCTCAGACCTGAGACGCCAACAGCTGACAGAAAGAATATGCTCTTCATGGCCACCCACACTATCTATGGCAGAGGAAAAGCTGTTGTAGTCTCAACAGGCATGAGCACGGAGTTTGGCAAGATCGCTGAGCTTGTTCAAGCCGCTGAAGAAGAAGAAACTCCTCTTCAAAGGAAACTGGACAGTTTTGCAACGAAAATAGCCAAAGTTGTCGTACTGGTTTGTGTTATCATTTTTGCACTAGAAGCCTTCGACGTAATAGTGACAGGAATCTTGGAGCTGGAGGGATTCATTCAGGCATTTTTGTCATCAATTTCTCTGGCGATTTCTGCCGTCCCCGAAGGACTCCCGGCTATCGTAACAATTACCTTAGGCTTAGGTGCACGCGAATTCGCCAGAAGAAACGCAATAATTAGGCGATTGTCTTCAGCCGAGAGCCTAGGCGCCACCACGGTCATATGCTCAGACAAAACCGGCACCCTGACGAAGGGCGAAATGACGGTTCGACGGATGAATATCAGCAACAAGATTATTGAAGTCACAGGTGTTGGATACGAGCCAATAGGCGACTTTCATCAAGGCGCCAGCTCAGTCAACGCTAAGGATAGTCAGGACTTGTCCCTACTGCTACAAATAGGCGCGTTATGTAGCAACGCACAGCTCGACAAGAACGAGAAAGGCTTTTGGAGCATAATTGGAGACCCCACGGAAGGAGCGCTGATTGTCTCTGCAGCTAAGGCGGGATTCGAAGAAAAAGAATTAGAGAAGAACTATCCACGCGTTGCTGAGATTCCCTTTACGTCGGAAAGAAAACGGATGACAACAGTTCATTCTACACCCAATAGGGAGCGTCTTGCCTACATGAAGGGTGCTCCAGAAATAGTCCTCGACCTATGCAATTATGTTCTTGAGGATGGCGAAGAAAAGAAGCTCACCACGAGTAAAAGGAAGAAAATTCTTGAGATCAACGAAAATTTTGCCAGTGATGCCCTTCGTGTGCTTGGAATGGCTTACAGGAGGCTGCCAGCGAACCTGAACGAACTCAACGAGAAAACCGTCGAAAGTGACTTCGTTTTCGCGGGTTCACAGGGAATGATTGACCCGCCCAGACAAGAGGCAATTGCCGCTAACCAAACATGTCAGAAGGCTGGAATAAGAACCGTCATGATAACTGGAGATCATAGGTTAACAGCTATTGCCGTCGCAAAGGAAATCGGAATCCTGAGAGAAGACAGCATCGTACTTACTGGAGCTGAACTGGACCAGACGAGTGATGAAGACTTCAACAGAGTGGTGGAGAATGTGGCGGTTTACGCAAGGGTTTCGCCTGAGCACAAACTACGCATCGTCAAGGCATTGAAGTCTAAGGGCGAGATTGTGGCCATGACAGGGGACGGTGTAAACGACGCTCCAGCGGTGAAAAGCGCCGATATAGGCGTGTCAATGGGCATCTCCGGAACCGACGTAACTAGGGAGGCTTCAGACCTAGTGCTGACCGACGACAATTTCGCCACAATAGTTACGGCTGTGGAGCTCGGCAGGGCAAGTTACGATAACATCCGCAAATATGCAAGATTCCTCATAGCCTGCAACTTTGACGAACTGCTTGTTATTGGAACATTTGCCATACTTGGCGGATTATTCGGCCAGTCCTTGTATCCATTGCCACTGCTGCCTGCGATGATACTGTGGATAAACTTGGCTACAGACGGCGCGCCAGCTGTGGCACTGTCAATGGATCCACCGGAAGGAGATGTTATGGCGAGGCTTCCGCGAAAACCAAACGAGGGAATACTGCATGGAATGGGCGCTTTCATACTTGCTTCGTTCATTCTACAGTCAATCGGCACCATTGTTGTCTTTTCTTTGGAATACTACTTGTTTCCAGCCCATGGTTTTGGCACTCCCGAGACACTGGCTGAGGCACGAACTGCTGCTTTTGTGCAAGCAGCCTTCTTTGAGCTGTTTGTTGTTTGGAACTGTCGCTCTGAGACACGTAGCGTTTGGAGAATGGGTCGCTCCAGCTTTAAGAACAAAAT
>Ga0315308_1002585_pt1 | contig 10237 bp, 10 predicted proteins | sample TDP3_MG_FD_203078 | JGI IMG/M metagenome (GOLD analysis project Ga0315308, IMG submission 203078) | Freshwater sediment microbial communities from Lake Towuti, South Sulawesi, Indonesia - TDP3 | ecosystem: Environmental > Aquatic > Freshwater > Lake > Sediment | place: Indonesia: South Sulawesi...
GTTTTTAAGTTAAAGTGTTATTTCTATGAATAAAGAGAAAACCTCTAAGGGGCTGTCGGCTAGCTTGGTCTAGGCTATGAGCCTCGGGCGCTCGTGACCCCGGTTCAAATCCGGGCAGCCCCACCATCAAAGTCAAATGGGTTTTGAATTAAAAGCTAAGTTTGTGTTTTTTGTTGGTTGGCTTTCTTTTCTCGTTTGAGTATTTCTTTGGCTGCGATGATGCCTGATACTGATGCTTGGATTAGTCCTCTTGTAACGCCTGCTCCGTCGCCTATGGTGAACATGTTGCGTATGCGTGTCTCTAAGTGGTTGCTTAATTCTAATCTTGATGTGTAGAATTTTACTTCTGCACCGTATAGTAATGTGTCTTTGCTGTTGAGCCCAGGGGAAACTTGGTCTAAGGCTTCGAGCATTTCTCTTATGTCAGCTAGGTAACGATACGGCAAGACGAAACTTAAGTCGCCTGGTGTAGCATTTTTTAAGGTGGGCACAACTAGGCTACGATTGATTCTTTCTTCAGTGCTGCGCCTTCCCATTTCTAAGTCGCCCAGACGTTGAATGATTATGCCGCCGCTTAGCAGGTTTGTTAATCTTGCAATGTATTTACCGTAGGCTATCGGCTCACGGAATGGCTCAGTGAAGCGTGTGCTCACCAGTATGGCGAAGTTTGTGTTGTCTGTTTTGCGTTCAGTATAGCTTTGCCCATTAACTGTGATGATGCCCTCGTAGGATTCGGTTATGACTTCGCCTCTGGGACACACACAAAACGTGCGCACATTATCATCGAATGATTTTGAAAAGTAAACGAATTTTGGTTCATATAGGGCTTCGGTTAACTCTTCCATAACAGAGGCTTGAACTTCGACTCTTACGCCTACATCAACTGGATTGTTAAGTGTTTTTAAGCCAAGTGTTTGAGCCTCGGTTGTGAGCCATTCAGCGCCGCTTCTGCCAGGCGCAACAATAACATACTTGCCTTGAAACTTCTCACCTTTTTGGGTTTCTACACCTTCCACCATGTCGTTTTTAACTAGCAAGTTTTTGACTTCGACACCTGTTTGAATTTCCACCTTGTCCTTTAAGTGACGACGCATATTTCGTAGGACATTAGCGCATTGTTCAGTGCCCATGTGACGTATTCCTTGTTGTATGAGCTTAAGTCCTGCAAACGCTGCTTTGCGTTCGATTTCTCCGATTTTGTCTGGATCTGTGCCATAAACGTGTTCAGGTGCGCCGAAATTGCGATAAATTGTATCCGTATAAGTGATGTACTCAGCTAGTTTTTCTTTGGTTATATAATCGGTTAGCCATCCGCCCACTTCAGTTGACAAGTCAAGTTTGCCATCGCTGAAGGCTCCAGCTCCTCCCCAACCTTGCAATAGGGTGCAGGGGTCACAGTTGACACATCCGAAACCTCGGCTGGCTGGACAACGACGCTTTTCTAAGTCGGGTCCTTTGTCAAGCATGAGAATGTTGAGTGGTGATTTGTTGTTTTTGGTGAGTTCTAGAGCGGAGAATATGCCTGCGGGTCCTGTGCCCACGATGATGATGTCGTAGGGTTGAGGCAAGACAAAGCACGCCCTATCGTCTTATCAAAGCCCAAAACACAATAACACAACCAAAATATATGCTAATCGGTAGATGAATTGTGGAGCCTCAAACTTGAAAAGAGCACCGTCAAGCGTTAAGGCAGACCCAGACCTTGTTAGATTCATATCATCATTGAAAGAAAAATCCTACCTTCTGAAAATTTTCAATAAAGGGTTAGATAAGTTAAAAGAAAATATGTTTGCTGGAGACAAAATTGAGAAAAAGAAATTTCCAAAGCATTATGTTCAAAAGTTTCAGATAAATAACCTCTACAAATTGAACTTAAATTCCAGATATCGCCTTACCTACACACTTATCGGAGACAAATCTGGTGTAGCAGTCGTAGTTTTGGAAGTGTTAGATCATAAGGAATATGAGAAAAGATTCGGTTACAGCTAACGGAGTCTAATGCTTGTCTCCAACAGCCTTTTCAACTTAGGATTGTCGGGAAAAACCCACACAATTCGACGCTCATCAAAAACAATTTTGTTGGAGCCTTCAAGATATTCAAGTATCCTAAGAAACGTTTGATATTGAATCTGCTTTGGCAAACTTTTCAAAAGCTCCTTCTTCGTTGGATATGACTTTGCCTCTCTAATCGCGTTCTCAACCATCAAAATAGTATCCAGTTGTGGCTCGTGGAGAATAGTTTTTGAAGCCATGCACCTCACCCACAGTCACTATTGAAATTTCAATTATATAAACTTATACAATTATCCAACATTCAATTCACAGAAACCCACTTCAGTTAGTAAATTTAAGGAAAACTTCGACTAATAATTGAAAGGAGTGACAGACGCCTCTAGCCTAGCCTTTGAATTCCTTTAACAACGCGACCAAATTTGGCGCTTTGTCACGCAGGTATTCGTCCGCTGTTACCAACTTTACTTTATCCTTTTCAACCATGGCTAAATAGGATGCGTCGTAAAAAGTTAGGTTTCTATTCTTTGATATGGCACACGCGTTTTTTAGGAGTTCACCATCAGACCAAACGTCCACAAGACCAATCTGAAGATCAACGAACTTTTCAATAAACTCACACGCTTTTTCAGACGTAATGCGCGGATGCCTCCAGAAAATGTTTCCCAATTCATAAACTATTAGTGAAGGAGCCAACAGCGATAAGCGTCCTCCAACATGGGCATTTATAACTTCCAAAGCCTTATCGGAATAATCCTCTTCAATGAAGCATTTTGCAACCACGGAAGCATCGATCACGTAACTTTTCACATGTTTTCCCTCATCCGACGCAAGGTCTCAACGCTGCTAAAGCCTATTTCTTTTCCAGAAACCTTGTTAGCCCTTATCCATTTCATAGCTTCCTCAGACCTTCTTCTCCTCAATTCTTCCATGATGGCTTCCTTAACGAAAGTCGAAACCTCGAAACCCAACTTTTCTATGTCCTTTTTAATCTCCTCGGGAACCCTAACAGCGATGACAACATTCTTCCCCAACGTTTACACCAATGTTACCATTTTAGTAAACAAAAATATAAACATATTGCTTAAAGGTCTCACCAGCACCTTTCAAATGATAGTTTTCATATTTGGAGCCTATTAGGATCCTAATAGACGGGTCTAGACCCCCCTCTACCCGTCTCTCTGTCTCTCACTCACTAGGTATCACTTTCTAATAGAGGGGCTAGGTCACAAATGCGCACACATAAAATCTGTTTAATTATCTGGCTCTGTTTTTGAATCAGCAGTTTTCTACGGGTCATCATGATCCCCCCCCTCTAGTCCAGATAACGAGACGAAACAATTTATAGGCTACATAACAATTCATCAAGAGAACACAAAAATAACCATCTGAGAGATAATTACCCATGCCTGTTAGACAACCAATCGTATGCGTGCTTGGACACATAGACACTGGAAAGACCCTCCTATTAGACAACATCAGAAAAAGCAGTGTTCAAGCAAGAGAAGTAGGCGGCATAACCCAACACATAGGCGCCAGCTACTTCCCAGCTGAAACACTCAGACAACTAAGCCGCCCATTAATCAAACAATTAAAAGGCAAAATAACAATCCCAGGATTACTCGTCATAGACACACCGGGACACGAGGCCTTTGTCAACTTACGCAAAAGAGGAGGCGCAGCAGCCGACATAGCCATACTAGTAATAGACATACTACGAGGCTTTGAAGCACAAACCCACGAATGCATAGAAATCTTAAAAGCAAGAAAAACACCGTTTCTCGTAGCCGCCAACAAAATCGACCGCATTCCAGGATGGATAAGCAAACCAGAACAACCATTCTCAATGTCCTATCAAGGTCAAGACACCTATGTACGCCAAGACTTAGACGAACACTTATACACAATAATTGGAACATTCTCTTCACAAGGCTTCAGAGCAGACCGATACGACAAAATAACAGACTTTACAAAGACAATAGCCATAGTGCCCACAAGCGCCAAAACAGGCGAAGGAATCCCTGAACTCCTAACCGTACTCATAGGTTTAACACAAGAATACATGCGCAAACAACTAAAAGTAACAAAAGGACCAGCAAAAGGAACCATACTCGAAGTCAAAGAAGAACCAGGTCTTGGAATAACCATCAACGCCATAATCTACGACGGCATCCTACAAAAAGGAGACACCATAGTTGTAGGAGGCAAAGACAAACCCATAGTCGCCAAAGTACGCGCTGTTTTGTTACCCAAACCCCTAGACGAAATAAGAGACCCAAGAGACAAGTTTTCATCAGTTGAGTCAGTCTCAGCCGCAAGCGGAATCAAAATTGCAGCTCCCAACCTAGAAGGCGTCATAGCAGGCGCACCATTATACGTGGTTCCATCAGAAGAACAGGTGGATGAATACGTAAAGATGGTCTCCGAAGAAGTGGAGAAACTCAGAATAGCCACAGACATTGAAGGCATAGTCCTCAAAACCGACGCCTTGGGCTCTCTCGAAGCCATCGCCGAGATTCTCAAACGAGAAAACGTGCCAATACGTTTAGCTGATGTAGGCGATGTTTCCAAACGAGACATAACTGAAGCATCAGTGGTCAAAGAGCATGAACCCCTCTACGGCGCCATCCTAGCGTTCAACGTGAAAGTTCTGCCAGACGCCCAAGAAGAAGCACGAAACAAAGGCGTCCAAATTTTTCAACACAACATCATCTATCATTTAATCGACAACTACACACAGTGGATGAAAAGCGAACAAGAAGCACGCATACTGAAAGAATTTGAAAGATTCATCAAACCAGGCAAAGTGAAGATACTTCCAGGCTACATTTTCAGAACCGCCAAACCAGCCATCTTCGGAATAGAAATCTTAGCAGGAACAATAAAACCCAAATATCCATTAGTGGGCAATGAAGGACAAGACCTAGGCGAAATCATGCAGCTCCAAGACAAAGGAAAAGCCATACCAGAAGCCAAAGTTGGAATGCAGGTGGCGGTTTCTTTGGAAAAACCCATAGTTGGACGACACATCAACGAAGGCGACATACTGTATGTTAAAGTGCCTGAAGCACACGCCAAAGCCATGCTTTCCAAATTTCAAACACGCCTATCAACTGAAGAACTAGACGCTTTAAACGAGTTTGTAAACCTAATGAGACAAAAGATTCCATTCTGGGCAGCTTAAATTGCATTATAAATCCTTGCATAAGCGTTTGTGGAATGTTGAATTACATTTATTATTGCTTCTTATAAGGGCAAATGAGTAACTCTTCATATAGTTTATTAAGTATTGCGACATTCTATTCTTGTAGATGAGTCCAGACGCTAAATACCGTAGATTAATCTGTGCGTTTCGTTAGGAGGTGAAAGAGCGTGGAGCAGACGCCTCATGAATCCAATGTAACGGTTGAAAAGAAGCCCTCAGTGTTTCGTGAAGTCTATCCTATCGTAGAGCCTACAGTTTACGCAGCTGTTGTTCGTGACCCAGTGACACAAAAAATGCGGTATGAGGTAATTGAGCCCACGCTGTTAAAGGAGGAGCAACAGTATCTGGACGAGATAAAAACACTTTTGATGGAAGAATTAAGCGTCAGCGTCAAAGACCTAGAAACACATGAGAAAGCCGTGGAATACCTGAAGAGCAAGGTTGCCGAGGTCATCAAGGACTATAAACTGAAAATTCCTAAAGAAACTGTTGAAAAACTGATGTACTATATTGTGCGAGATTTCATTGGCTATGGAAAAATCGACGCTCTTATGCGTGACCACATGATTGAGGACATTTCCGCTGACGGCGTTGACATCCCTCTTTATGTTTGGCACCGAGAGTACGAGTCCTTGCCGACCAATGTTGTATTCAAGAGCGCTGACGAACTGAACAATTTCATAATTAGGTTGGCGTTTCTGTCTGGGAAACAGATTTCCATTGCATCACCTATGCTTGACGCCTCGCTTCCAGACGGAAGTCGTATTCAGATGACATATGGAAGTGAAATAACGAGGCGCGGGTCAACTTTCACTGTGCGTCGATTTAGGGTTGACCCGCTTACAATTTCTGACTTGCTGACTTTCCATACCTTGTCTTCAGATATGGCTGCGTACTTTTGGTACGCTATTGAGAATAAAGCGTCGGTTCTTGTTGGAGGTGGTGTTGCGACTGGTAAGACCACGATTCTCAACTGTTTGTCCATGTTTATCAAGCCTGAAATGAAAATTGTGAGCGTTGAAGATACAGCTGAACTCAACTTGCCCCACGAAAACTGGATTCCGTCGGTTGTGCGCAGTGGCGCGGAGGAGAAAAAAGCTGGCGCCATCACCTTGTTCGACTTGTTGAAAGCAGCGGTGAGACAGAGACCTGACTACATTATTGTGGGTGAGGTTCGCGGTCAGGAGGCGTACACTCTGTTTCAAGCTATGGCTACTGGGCATTTAGGTATGTGCACAGTTCACGCAGAGTCAGTTGATTCCGCAATCCATCGACTAGAATCCGAACCCATGAATATCCCCAGACCAATGATTAGCATGATTGACGCCGTGCTAGTTCAGGGAAGACTTGAAATTGGTGGAAAACCAACTAGACGGTCTCTTTCCGTAACCGAAATTGTAGGCTTAGACCCAAGAAGCAAGGACATCTTGACCAATCAGGTATACAAGTGGGACGCCAGAAACGACTCTTTCATCTACTCAGGCCGAAGTTATGTTCTGCAACGCACCATGGAGAAAACTGGACTAAGTGCGCCAGAGATGCAAGCAGAGATTCAGCGAAGGAAAATGGTGCTCGAGTGGATGGTGAAGAACAAGATTCGAAAGTACACCGATGTTGCTGGGTTAATTCGTGAATACTATGCGGACCCAACAAGAGTTTATCGCAAAGCAAGAGTGGGCGTGCAATGAGCAAAAGCAAGGTGAGAGAAAGTTTTACAAGAGTCCTTCAGCGCCTTAAGAAAGCGTTTCGCCCCCTTTTATCTCTCTCGCTGAAGCGTTTGAATAAAGGATTTGGAAAGGCTGAGAGCGGTTCCACAAAGCCACATGTTTTTGCGTATCGGGTTTTGGGTCACAGAATTAGTGGATTGCTGCCTCTCTTTAAGGATGTCGACGTGAATCTTCAGAGGTCTAGAATGGGAGTGAGCTTCAGAGGTTATGTGAGCCTCGCTGTTTTAGGAACCATGCTTGCTTCACTTTCGACTCTAGCTTTTGTTATGTTATTTGCCGCTGTGCTTTTCCGCTTGTCCGTTTTTTCTTCTATGCTCTTTGGGATAGGTGCGACTTTGTTCGCTGGAGCATTGACTCTCATTGGCTTCTATGCATATCCCATTTTGCGGGCTGACACCCTGAAACGAAGTTTGGAAGAGGAGCTCCCGTTCACATCGGGTTATCTTGCTATTTTGGCGGGCGCGGGAGTGTCTCCAGCTCAAATGTTTCGTTCTCTTGCACAGATAGACTCTTCGTTGGCGGTTTCTCAGGAAGCAAGGCTCATAGTGCGAGATGTGGAACTTTTTGGCGTCGATGTTGTCACTGCTTTGGGCACAGCTTCAAAACGGACGCCTTCTAACAAGTTTAGGGAGCTTCTCGAAGGCTTTATCGCAACTGTTCATTCAGGGGGAGACTTAGCCAGGTATCTTTCTGAACGTTCTCGACAATATATGAAGTTAAAGAGAATTGCTCTGCGCCGCTTGGCTGACACGCTTGGAGTCTTGGCTGAGTTTTACGTTGTTCTCCTTGTCGCAGGTCCTCTTATCCTCGTAGTAATGTTAGCTGTGATGGCTATGTTGGGAGGCGGCAGTATAATCGGATCGCTCGACCCACGTTTGCTGCTCTACCTTTTAACTTACTTAGGCATACCAATAGGGTCCCTAATGTTTCTCATATTGCTTGACATGATTACTCCGAAGAGGTGACAATCCATGCCTAAAGTTGAAAAATGGGAAAAGCAAGTCGCTTGGGGCGTGTCTCTCACTTTAGCCTCGATTGTTGTGGCTACCGCTTTCATAAGGCTTCCAGGCTTAGCCCTCTTCGACGAATATATTTTGCTCGCTATAGTAATTGCAGTTTTTCCAGCTGCGGTGCTAGACTACGTGGATTATCATTGGAGACGCTCTATAGATGAACACTTGCCTGACTTGTTCCGAACAATTGTTCAAGCTGAAAGCACCGGGATGACTTTGCCGCAAGCTGTTGAGGAAGCGTCAAAACGGCGCTATGGACCTTTAACTGCAGAGCTAAAACGCATGGTTGCACACATGTCTTGGGGCTCTTCTTTCGAAAAGGCGCTGCAATCATTCGGTGAACGTGTAAGCACCTCTCTAGTTAAGCGCAGCATCCCAATAGTTGTTGAGGCTAGTCATTCTGGCGGGCAAATTGAAAAAGTGTTTGATCCACTGGGGAGGTTTGTGCAGTCTTCGTTGACGGCAGAGAAAGAGCGTTCAGCACAGATAAGACCATATATTGCCATTGTATACGTATCCTTTTTCGTTTTCCTCTTCACTGTCATAATGTTGTTCAAAACCTTCTTTTTGCAGATGGCGGAACTGCCAGCTTTGCAAACCGCCCTTCTGTCGATCACAGAGGCAAGGGCTCTTTTCTTCCACATGAGCGTCGTACAGGCTCTATTTAGCGGTCTAGTCGCCGGAAAGATGGGTGAAGGAACCGTGAGCGCCGGCTTAAAACACAGTGTAATTCTATTGGTGGCAGGCTATTTGGCGCTCAAATTCTTGATGTAGGTGACTGAAAATGAAGAAACTGTTGAGAAGTAAGAAGGCGATAACTCCCGTGTTAAGTAACGTTTTGATGATGCTCATCGCTGTGGCTGGCATGTCCATTGCCATAACTGCGACTTATGTTATTTCGGGCAATCTTCACGATATTATGGGTGAACGCTTCATTGTTGAGGATGTTTGGTTCAGAACCAGCACGATTGCGATTTATGTCCGTAACACTGGCAAAGTGACCATTAGTTTTGCCGCTGTCTACGTGAACTATACGTCGCAGTCGTTCACGGCATTGGAACTAGAAATTGAAAGTCACGGTTGGCTGAACGTCACTTACAGTTGGAATCCGAGCGGTTTGTATCACATTAACATTGTATCGAGCAAAGGGACAAAAGTTGCAGACTACTACAGGGCTTCTGCATAGACTTAGACGTGATCGGCGAGGCGTCAGCAATATCATAGTGATTGTACTAAGCTTCATAGTCCTAGTTGTCATAGTTTCAAACGTCGTCTTGTGGAGCTACCAAATGAACCAGCTCGACTGGGAAAAAACCCGAGAGAAAATCGTAATCACAAGCGTAGAGTTCATGCGTCCAAATTCTGTTCAACTCACCTTTGAGAACCAGGGACCGTCTTCAGCGCATTTTGTCTCATTGTGGATAAACAATTCCACATTGCACGACCACAGAGACATAGATGTTTACGTAGATTCTGGCGAAACAACAACCTACACGACTACTTTTGGGTGGAGGTCTCAGAATACGTATACGTTTAACGCTGTGACTGAGAGGGGAAATATGGCGACTTTTTCTGCCGCTTACACTCCAAGCATGGGAGCAATGCTTGCTTATGGAGAGGGAACAGTTGCCTTACCTATACCTATACCTAGATACAGATTGTGGAATGGGGTTTCTTGGGAAGCCGAAGCAAGTGAAGGCGCAGCAAGTACAACCATCAGATGGATTGTTTTAAAATCGTGTCCAACTCGAAACGAAAAAATTCTCGGAGTCTTGTCTTCTGCAGGTTATCTTGACGTAAGTGTTTGGAATGGTGACACCCAAACTTGGACAAGCCCATTGAGAGTGGCAAGTGTAGGCGCAACAATCAACGCTTATCGACTGTTCGACATCGCCTATGAACAAAACTCGGGTAAAGGAATAATCGTTTACAATCCAGCTGCAACCGGAATCGACCCTGAATATCGAATCTGGAATAGTTCATCATGGTCTTCGGCGCAAACAGTTGACATTGGCACAACAGGTGTGGTCTACTGGATTAAACTCGCGGCGAAGCCCTCCTCGAATGAAATCGCTTTGATAACCTTGGATGCCAACAGAGATGTATATGGCATGATTTGGAACAGCACAAGTTGGGGAAACGGACAGCTACTTGAAAACAACGCTGCAATAGACGTCGAAGAAGACATAGCTGTTGATTACATGCAAGTTTCAAAGCAAGCCATGTTCGTTTGGGGTTCAGGCACACAAATGGAGAGCAGAGTCTGGAACGGAACCTCATGG
>Ga0315308_1002586_pt1 | contig 10236 bp, 9 predicted proteins | sample TDP3_MG_FD_203078 | JGI IMG/M metagenome (GOLD analysis project Ga0315308, IMG submission 203078) | Freshwater sediment microbial communities from Lake Towuti, South Sulawesi, Indonesia - TDP3 | ecosystem: Environmental > Aquatic > Freshwater > Lake > Sediment | place: Indonesia: South Sulawesi...
CAGATCTGTCCCGAATAGGCCTTCTGTCTGACCGAAGATTGCGCCGATCACATCTGGCTTCTCAACGACGCCATCAACCTCGAATTTCGCCTTGACGACGTACTTGGAAGTGGGGGTGTACTGTGTACTTTCCACCAAGTTCTTCACCTCCGACAATTCTTGTTGAATGAACCTGTGCCGTGTAAGGTTCAGGTATGTTTTACGTTACTACCGACTAGTGCAAAGCGCTGTTGCCTTATATCAAGTTTCTTTACAAGGACCGCCGCCTGCGAATGAGTGCCAAGGTTCTGTCAGTAAAGCATTTGTATGTCGAAGCTCTCTTCAACGATTTGTCTCTTGGTGAATCGAACTTGACCTTGAGAGTTGGGATCAACGGCTTTGGAAGAATTGGCCGAGTCTTCTATCGAGCTGCCTTGAAGCATCAAGCGAAGGTCGATATTGTTGCAGTGAACGATGTGATTGACTCCAAGACGGTGGCGCATCTTCTGAAATTCGACTCTATACATGGAAGGCTGAATGCGGACTTGAAGTGCACCGACGACTCGTTTATGGTGAATGGCAAAGAGACAAGAGTCTTCTCGGTAAGAGACCCGAGTGGAATTCCTTGGAAACAACTCAACGTCGATGTAGTCCTTGAGTCTACTGGCCTCTTCACTAAGAAGGAGGACGCGTCGAAGCATATCTCATCTGGGGCACCGAAGGTGATCATAACTGCCCCATCGAGGAATGCCGATGTGACCGTAATTCCTGGAGTAAATGATGAGGAATATGATGCGAAGACTCATTCGGTCATATCGATGGGTTCTTGTACCACTAACTGCGTTGTTCCTGTTGCCAAGGTCTTGGAGGACCATTTCGGCATCGTTCGGGGCTTTATGCTGACAGTTCACGCGTACACTAACGATCAGAGGGTACTGGATCTTCCACATAGGGATCTGAGGCGAGCCCGAGCGGCAGGATTGTCGATAATACCGACGACGACAGGGGCGGCTGTAGCCGTTGGTATGGTTCTTCCAAGATTGAAAGGAAAGCTTGACGGTGTGTCTCTGCGGGTACCAGTTTCGAACGGGTCAGTTCTCGATATGACAACTGAACTTGAGCGAGGAGCAACCGTGGAATCGGTAAATGAGGTATTCAGGGAGGCGGCGGATGGAGAACTCAAACCGATCATGGAGTATTCAACGGATCCTCTTGTTTCGGTTGACATCATAGGGAACCCTCACTCCGCGATATTTGACAGTCTTTCAACGATGGTAGTTGACGACAAGATGACGAAAGTTCTAGCTTGGTACGATAACGAGTGGGGATACTCATGCAGGCTGTTGGATCTATTGGACATAATAGCGAAGAGCTAGGCCTTCTGCGACAGTCCATTCAGGGAGTTTGAGAGTAGCCGCCGTGTTTCCTCTGCTCGTATCCGCTCCACATATCCGAAGAGATCTTGGATCGTTCTCGCGTCCTGCCTAACCAGAGCACCGAGTCTCTCTCGAAGCACGTGATCAGCCCTTATTCTGAGATGGGCAAGCTCCTCAACTATCCGGACTGAAAGATCTTTTCCCTCTCTATCGAAGTCTGTGAGAACTATCGCCTTTCTTGCGTCAATATCGCCCAGAAAATCGGCGAGATTCTTCCTCGAACTCTTCAGGCAAAGGATTGGCCCTGTCAGTCCCATTCTGCGCAAAGCTGCTTTGTCCTTTCTTCCTTCGACTATGATGACTGCTCCAGAGCTGGATTCGCTGGCTATCCGCCATAGGATGCTCTCTAGCTTCTCTCTCTTTCTCTCTCGACTTGACATCGGATCTCCTATCTCGTAATCTCGACCTTCTTCATCGCATCCAAGTTTCGTGGATTATTCTCAAAGAATCTTCTGACCGGCTGAAGGATGCGAGTCAGGGACTCGGTCACACCTCTCTTCAGATCAAGAGGATGCAGTCGCATGCTGGTGTATTCCTGTTCAAGCTGAGCTATCGATTCAAAGTCGATTGGCCCACCGTACTTGTCAGTTCTGGGAATATGAATCGTGCCTTCCTGAGGGAACACTATGTATTTGGTGATCTCAAAGACCGGGTTCCCTTTTGTGATTCCCGGAGGGCAGTACGCAGCTCTGATCTTGGAATCGATTTCGTTTGGGCTGTCGTGGATGAGTATGACGCTTCCAGCGATGCTCTTCGACATTTTCGATCGGATCTTCAGATCCATCTCAGAATCTTCGTCAAACCTTTCAGTTCCTGCGGTTGTGGGTTCTTGCAGCCCTGCGAGAAGCGGTGTGTGCACACATATCGGCTTTTTTCGACTGATCTTCTCCGCGACATCTCTGGCGAGCATGTGCGCCTTGCGCTGATCCATTCCGGCGCATGCAACATCCAGATCCATGTGAAATATGTCCGCTGCTTGCATGCATGGATATATCAACGCTGCAGCTTCTACATCTGAAGCTTCCATACTCCTGCCCATGATGGGTATGGTCCTCCAGATTCGGTGAATCGAAGATAGCTTCCCGACACGTATCACCTTCTCCCAATAGTCCCTGTCGCCTGCAAGCTCCGAAGCCCAAATGTACTCGGCCTTGTCATGTGGAACCCCAAGCGCGGTAAAGCAATCCTTGAAGTATTCTCCGCATGTCCGAATGTTCTCCATGCTCCCGCCTAGTTTGTTGTTGATCCAAGAATGCCAGTCGGCGAGGAATACGATGAAGTTGAAGCCTGCCTTGATCATATCCTTGATCTTTGCGCCGACAACCAATCCCATTCCAATGTGCATGAATCCTGAACATTCAAACCCCCAGTACGCCTTCGGTCTTGTCTTTTCTTCCAGAAGTGCCCTGAGTTCAGAGGGGGTGACTACTTCTTCGGCATTCTTCAAGACTAAGTTGAGTTTCTCCTCGATATCCAAGGCTGAGATCATCTCTGGGGAAAGCTGCTTCGTCATGTCATTGTTTTAAGTTGTATGTCGCTTTCCAACTCATCGTCTCGAACGGCGATGTCTTGCGAACTGGGAGCGTGTCTGAACAGTCAGGCCCGCTCTGTTGCCTACAACACTAACACCAAGCGTCATAGGGGGGAAACTCCCCACTCAGTCGGCTCTCTCGGAGGTAGGCACGTTCTCGCACATCGCGGCCGAGCAGTTCAACTCTTCCTATCTCAGGAACTGCGAGCGCGAGGTTAAACATTGCTTTCCACATTGGCGTCTCTCCGGTCAGACATCAATCTCTCAACGTCAAGTTCAAAGGCGGCGATCGGGTTCTCCAATCCGAATCGCTCAAGGATCGCAGGTTCGACTTCCCCAAGAACTCCTACCTCGTTGTTGTGAAGAATCATCGTCGCCGCTCTTCCACGAATGAAAAACGGGTGATCCAGCTTATCAGTTGACCACTGTTCCACTCTCAGATTGCTCATAAGGGAGTAGGCGACGGCTTGAGCATCCTCATAGCTCACTGAGTAATCGCATATCGCTCCCGACAGTTTTCTTCGATTCACAGTTCTAGTAGCCATGCTCTTATCGACCAGAACTACGTCGCCGCATTCGAAGACTCTCTGAGGATATTCCACATGCTTGTTATAGCTTAGGAAGTTGAGAATTCCGGGAAGGAGACGGTTCCTGAGGACCGAATATTCCAGCGATATTGGGTTATCTACCTCGACGACTTCTTCGGCTGGCGCGTTCATCCTTTCAAAGAGGATTTGGGGGCTGGTCATAATGAACGTGAATACCTCTTGGAATCCGAAACCGATCATGAGATCACGAACGATTCTCGAGAATACTGTAATAGTTCTCTCACGGCCAATCGTAGCAGTCAAAGGGATTTCCGGCTTGAACTGCCCATATCCATGCGCGATCGCAACATCTTCGATGAGATCTACCTCATGTAATAGATCTCTCCGGTATGCTGGAGCAAGGACTGTGAGAACGCTTCCGCCGGTTCTTACTCCATACCGCATCTTTCTTAGCTGACTCGCGATCTGCTGGCTCGTCAGCTGAATTCCAAGAATTTCATTAGCAAGTTTTGGCCTCAGCTTCCATGTCTGCGGAGACAGGTCAGGTGTTCTAGTCTGGCCTTGGGGAGAGAACACCCTCACGTCCTTTATTGCGGCGCCTCTCTCTGCCAATGCAGTCACCATTAGTATAAGGGCATGATCCACCGACTCCCTGTCAGTACCGGTCACATCTAGAAGGATATTTCTCGTCTGGTCCGTTACCTTCGTGAGTATTCCATTGATTATTGGAGGCAGAGACAGCACGCTTCCCTTTGAATCGTAAAGGAGAGGGTATCGAGGGAAGTGTTTGATTATGTGGCCGTATTCTCTTCCCTTCGGAGTCAGCTCCAAGATCTCTTTTCCGTTCATGAGGCGAGTCTCATCCAGTGGAATGAATTTGATTTCCTCAGGTTTCACGCCGGCGTAAGTGAGCTCGTGGGTTATCGTGTCGAGGTCGTGGACACCGATTGAGACCTTCCGTCGGTTCCTTCCGTATGTCGCGTGTATCTTTTCCTGCATTTGCATTGTCTGCCTAACAGCATCGCCAGTCAACTTCACTTCTTCAACAACAGCAGACGACATGTAAGGCCTGACGCCCAGAACGCTTCTGTCGATCCTGAGCGTTACGTCGCTCCTGCCAACTTTGAACTTCCTCAGTCCCGTCTCTACTCCTAGCAATCCTCTCAACTCTCTTGCTATTCCCTCAGCGCTCAGGAGGTCAGGACGGTCCGAGGTGACTTCAACTGCCATTTCGTCTCCGGTTAGGCTTGCGTGTCCGCACTTGGTTAGATTGAGAGCCTCCGATAGTTGCTCTGGCGTCATCTCTCTTCCTATGAGATTGCACATGTCTCCGACTGAGATAGTAATCGTAGGCATTGTTTCACCTCAAGGGTTTCATCCTGAGCCAGTCAAGCCTCTTCGAATATAGCTCTCGAATGTCGTCTATCTCTAGCGCGATCATAGCTAGTCTGTCAAATCCTATGCCCCATGCTATTACCGGAAAATCAATTCCGAGGGGCTTGAGAACCTCGGGGCGGAACACACCTGAGCCCACGAACTCAACCCATCCGAGCTTCGGGTGCTTCACGTAGGACTCGACGCTGGGCTCGGTGAATGGGAAGTAGTGGGGCCTGAACCTTACCTCGCCCAACCCTAGCGTTGCGGCGAATTCTCTCAGGAAACCCAGTAGATGTCGAAGATTGATGCCTTTGTCCCCAACTATGCCGTCGAGCTGATGAAACTCCATGGCGTGAAGCGCGTCTAGTACGTCAGGCCTGAAGATCTTGGACAGGCAGTACATCTTGATGGGAGGTTTGCGATGAGTCGCCAAGTATCTAATTGAGACTGCGGTTGTCTGAGTTCTCAGAACGAGCCTTCTCGCAACATCGTAACTCCATTCATAGCCCCATCCGGTCGATCCACTGGTCCAGCCGTCCTTGTGTGTATGCTGCACCTTTTCGGCGAGATCGTGGAACTCTATGTCTCCTTGCTTTGGGTGCTTCACTCTGTAGCTGTCGTGTATTTCTCTTGCAGGATGATCTTGAGCTTGAAACAGAACATCGAAGTTCCAAAACTCGGTCTCGACAAAGGGGCCTTCGTACTCCTCAAAGCCCATGGCCACTAAGGCCCTTTTCGCCTCATCTATGAATTCAGCGAAGATATGCTTCTTTCCGGGATAGAGCTCCGGGGGTGAAGCCGAGATGTCGTACTCCCTTAGCTTGATGTTCCGCCATCTGCCACTCAGTATGAGATCTGAAGTAAGAGCGGTTACCTCTTCGGAAACTTTGACTCCTTTGTTGACGATGTCGAGGCCAGAACTTGTGAGTTCCAAGTTCCTTTCGATCTTTTCGTCAAGATCGACAAGGTTTCTGCTCTTCAGCACAGTCAGGGTAGACTTTAGTTCATTCGGAACATCTTCGACCTCGACCTGCTTCTTTTCGTAGATAGTTCTAAGGAGCAACTCGTCACCGGTTTCCTCAGGCTCTCTTTGGACTGAAAGAAGGAGTTTGCCATCCTTCTTCTTGATCTCTCCCCAACCTTTCCTTCGTATCCATCCTATGGCTATGGGAAGCATATTCCCGGGGATCTTGGCCTTCCTGCTGAGTTCACTGACATCTGCCTCGCCACCGGCCTTAATGGCGGTCTCAACTAGCCTTCGCTCAGGCACTTTAATCTGGGCATAGGAGATCCCTTCCTCATTCAATCTGATGAGGGTCCTCTTTCTTTCCAGTATCTTCACTAGTTTCTTCTCTTGGAGATACAGTGCTGCGCTCATTACAGATGATGGCTGCGATGCGCTTTCTCGAGCCACTTGCTCTAATGCCCCTTTTCCGTGTATGCGTCCGAGCGATTCTAGCAGTCGTGCTTCGTTGGCTCGAAGTTCAGTCAAACCTAGTGTTCCTCGAACAATGATTCCTCTCAGTTCGCTTTCAACGCTTATATTTATTTCAGAAGGCTCGTTAACTCTACGTCGATTCACGCCGTGGGAGGTCTGGTTGCGTATGTCAAAAGGAATCACACCCTGGGAGTTTGAGCTGGAACATGTGGACTATGCCAGAATCGCCCAAGAGTTCGGACTGCAACCCATGACGCCCGAACTGCTGAAACGAATGAAGAAACCTCACAGACTATTCGCGAGAGACATCGTCTTTGCGCATAGGGACTTCGACCGGATACTCAATGCACAGGAAAGTGGGGAGCAGTTCGTGGTACTGACCGGAATGGATCCATCAGGAGGTTTTCACTTCGGTCACAAGCTGATCGCCGACCTCATGGCTTGGTACCAAGGACAGGGAATAATGCTCTACATTCCGGTATCAGACATAGAGGCACATGTCATAAGAGGAATTGACGAGGAGATGTCCAAGCAGATAACTGTCAACGAATACATCCTCAACTATCTCGCACTTGGTGTTGATCTAGTGAATAAGGACAGGTGCTGTCTCTACAGTCAATGGAGAAACGATCTGGTTCGGAACCTTTCGATTAAGGCTGCGTCTAAGATTACACTTAGTCAAATGTATGCCATGTACGGGTTCAACAACTCGGACAATATGGGCAAGATCTTCTTCCCCTTCATTGATGCTGCGGATATCTTGCATCCTCAGTTGCCTGAGCGTGGAGGTGTGAAACCGGTTCTCGTCCCGGTTGGAGTTGACCAAGACATCCATTTGAGACTAAGTCGGGACCTCGCTCCTCGCTTCGGAATGATAAAGCCTTCCTCAATCTACACAAAGATGATGTCCAGTCTGCAGGGTTCAGGAACAAAGATGTCGAGCAGCAAGCCTGAGAGCGCGATCTTCCTCACGGACAGCGTCGAAGTCGCAACGGAGAAATTGAAGAATGCCTTCACTGGGGGACGCGAAACGATTCAGGAGCAGAAGAGGATAGGCGGGCAGCCAGAAAGATGCGTCGTCTACGAGTTTCTTCTCTTTCATTTTGAGGACGAACTATTGGAAAGCACGTACAGCAGATGCACATCTGGAGACCTACTATGTGGCGAGTGCAAGGCGGCGGTTTCAGATAGAATCGCGAGGTTTCTCGTTGAGATCCAGAGAAAGAGAGAAGAAGCGAAGTTGCTTCTTCCCAAGGTGTTTGAGAACCAGTTGCTCTGGTCCATGAGGCAAACTGCTTGATCACCGACGAAGCCTCCGAACGCTATAGGAAGGCAGGAAGAATTGTTGCGCATCTAAGAAAGCTAGTGCCCGAACTGGTCCGAGAGGGCGTCAAAGTGGTAGATATTTGCGAGAAAGTTGAGAAGACGATCGTTGAGCTGGGAGGGAAGCCTGCCTTTCCCTGTAACGTTGGCTTGAACGAGATCGCAGCTCACTATACTTCACCATTTGGAGACGCTTCTCGCATACCAAATGGGTCGATCGTGAAGGTTGACTTTGGAGCTCACGTTGATGGATATATCGCAGACAGCGCGGTCACAGTATCGCTCAACCCCAAGTTGAGTCCAATGGTTCAGGCTGCAGAGGAAGCGTTGCGGAAAGCATTGGAGATTGTTCGCCCTGGAGTTAGAGTCTCTGAGGTGGGGGCGCTCATTCAAGCAGCCATTGAGAGGAGGGGATTCAGGCCGATACGAAATCTGACGGGCCACGTAATAGAGAGGTACACGGTTCACACGGGAGAGGCGATACCCAACGTAGGCAGTGTCTCTGGCGGAAAGCTCAAAGCAGGCCAGGTATGTGCGCTTGAGCCTTTTGTCACTTTCAAGCTGGCAAAGGGCGAGGTTAAGGATGGCGACAGGGCGTACATTTTCAGATTCTCTAGGCAGAGGGGAGCCGGCACAGAGGAAGGAAAGCACCTAATTGCGCATATAGAAAGAGAATTCAGGACCCTTCCGTTTGCCCGGCGTTGGCTTGCAGGGCTCGATTGGCTTCCGAACGCAGATGCAACATTTGCTGAGTTGATTAAGTCTAGATGTGTCTCGGGATACCCTGTCTTGGTGGAGAGAAGTGGGGAACCTGTCGCCCAGGCTGAACATACTGTTCTGATTACAGAAAGCGGATACGAAAACTTGACGGCTTAGTCTTGCTTCTTTCTTGGTTCCTCTTGGTAGATCTGACTGATGTACATGGGCTCGCTGCATTGCTGACATTTTCCAGTTTCCTTGAACACGTAGTCTCCGGCGGAGAAGTTTCGTATTACCTTGAAGCTGCACTTTTCGCACAAGGCCACCGTTAGGACTTTTGCGCCGAGTCTTGGAAGAATGGACACTCGTCTTCTGATTTGTGTCAGGGAACTGAGCGCAAGCATTATTCCGATTAGGCTGATGAACATGGTATAGTAGAAGCTTTCCATGTTTCCTTCTCTCATTGAGAGAAGGCCTGTGTAGAGCATCCACACGGAATATCCCAGAACGGCGATGCTGAATGCTATCATCAGGTAGAGGTACATATTGCTGGGAGATCTTGCCTGCATTCCTCTCACCTATTGGCCGATTCCCACAGTATTTCCAATCCCGGCCACGATCACTGTGTCTCCTTCTTTTGTCCGGTCAAGAATCAGCTTCTTGATCCTTGCTACAACCAGCTCCGCAGCCTCCGAGATCTCTTTCTTCATCGGAGAGATGGCTTCCAATATGCTCTCTTTGACTATTATGGCGTACACGGGGATTTTGTGCTTCACTGCTACTTCTTCTATCTTGAACCTTTCCGTTCCCGGGCCCCCTATGGCCGCGCCTATGCCCTCGCTCAGATCTCCTGTTTTGTCTCCCTCGAGCTTCAACGCTGCGTCAACCATGACTACCATCGCGATCTTTCCTTTGTTCTGACCAATGATCTGTCTTATCGCATCGCCAGGCGTGCCCACATTTCCACCCGGGCCTTCGGCCTTGAGAGGAATTACTCTTCTTCCCTCTATCATTGTATCAGCGGCCACAATATCACGGTCGAATTTTTTCTTCTCTTGGCCTCGCATGAGCCTAGCCGCCACCAAAGCCCCTGCCCCGTCCCCTATTGGCTGACCCTGTGAGAAGGCCTTGGCCGCAGCCATTAGGGCCTCTGCTTCCTGCATTACGAGAGGAAGGATCATCTGGATTTGCAGTATTATGTAGAAACTTGAGGTCCGTTTTCCCAGAAGGTAGAAATGTCGTACGATTCGGTAGATGGTGTTCATCGCCTGCGAAGCTTCGATCAAGTTCTCAAGGTTGTTTACTTGAGACTCGTCTGCCTCGGGGGCGATCTTCTTGACATCGTCCTTGAATTTCATGTCTCGAACATTGAGGATATGGTCTAGCTTCCAGACGAGTCCTGCCGGATCCATTCCTTCTGGCGTGATGAGAAACTGTTCAAGCATCATGTTCAACTCAGGTGTGGGATCTTCCTTTGGCTTGCCGATTTCCTTCAGAGTCTTGAGGCTCAGGAGTTTCGTTTCGTTTCTCATGTATTCAAGCCGCTTCACGACTCCGTCAACCTCCAAGAGCATGAGACGGACTTGGACCTTTTGCCCAAAGAACATCAACAGAATGAAGGAAAGGTACATGAGCACAGAGATTATCGTGTTGAGATCTCCGGAGGGCCCGAACGGTAGACCCGTAGCTGAATACAGGGGAATCAACTGAACTGGCCTCTAGCGAATCTTGCTATGACTGTTTAGGTGGCTGTTATAAACCTTAATTGGACAGTCTAGTGGAGCTGGCAGCGGTCCAGGTTTGGCATGGGCTTTCGCACCATACTACTGCCTGAATCGCCTGGGAGATTCACTGCCGTGTTCGAAATGGGTACGGGTCCTAGCTCCCAGCTATGGCCGCCAACTC
>Ga0315308_1002589_pt1 | contig 10233 bp, 15 predicted proteins | sample TDP3_MG_FD_203078 | JGI IMG/M metagenome (GOLD analysis project Ga0315308, IMG submission 203078) | Freshwater sediment microbial communities from Lake Towuti, South Sulawesi, Indonesia - TDP3 | ecosystem: Environmental > Aquatic > Freshwater > Lake > Sediment | place: Indonesia: South Sulawesi...
CAAAGCAGTAGTTTTGTTGTCTTCATCATCACTCCTCCTTTTCATTATTGGTATATTTTTACAGCCCCACCTCGGCTGTTATTTCCAGTATGTATTACGACTCACTATTTAAGTCTTACGATTGAACAGTTCTGCAAGAATACAACAACAATTTCGGATTTAAAACGAAACTATATCACTTGGGAACCGCATTTAAAAAGGACATAATCTGTGAAAAATACTATGAAATAGAAAAACTCTTCATTTCCTCACAATTCTAATCAGTTCTTTATTAACCAGCAGTATGAACTAGGAGAAAGTAAATCTTTTCTGCGCCGAACACCACGTTTCCTCTATGAAAAAACACAGCAAGAAGAGTTGGCTCAGATTTCTTGCATTAATCTATGGCATGACTTTCTGTTTTCTTCTTGTAGCGGCTTTAGTGACTGCTTACATAGTGTCGCATCCCGAGCTTGGCTTGGCAGAGGGGAACCCTTCTATACATGCTGTTATGTCAGAGTATGGGCTAACAGTCGGCCTTCTTCTAGCCATTCTATACAATTCTGCAATCATCTTCCACGCCTGGCCCTTCTTCATTTCATATCTCATGCTTAAGAGGAAATACAAACGGAGCAACATTCTCGCAGACTCTGGTGTATACTCGTGGATGTCCGCTTTTGGACTGTACGAACTCATATTTTGGTTATTAAACGCGGTTAATGATGTTTCTTGGCTTCTTTTCCACTCATGCCCCTATGTTATCATCGCTACGTTGAAATTATTGAATAAAAACTTCTTCAGCTTAACGGTAGCAAGTTTTTTGGTTGCTTGGGTGTTTGCTTTGACCGTTCATTGTTATGAGAAAAAGAAGCGGATTGAAGGATTTATCGGTCTGGAAGCTTCTTAAGAAGGGTGAAAGAACAGATATACCTTATGCGGAACCACAGAGAACCTGATAGTCGTAAATCAAAATTGGTTTTGATTTCGTTTATTTGAACCTTTCTTTTGGTTTCTTAGACTTTTCTAACTAAGATTTTTCCATTCTCCTCTATCCAGAATATTTTATCTCCTCTCTTAACTTTTAATTTATCCATTATTTCAACCGGAACTGTAACTTGTCTATTGGATGTTATTTTGCTGATCTGAATGATTTTCTCAGGCATGGAATCTCTAACCCTAACATCCGTTAGATAAAAGCCTTTTGTTTTTCAAGGTTTGGAAGGAAAAGAATGAAAAGAATTATATCCATACTCGGTGAATAGTTATAACTACGGATTAGTTACGGAGGATTTACCGATGAGACTTCTTGACGTGACCCGCTTAACTCAGAGGTTTCAGACCACGGTTCCGAAACTTGTTAGGGAGATCCTGAACATCAACAATGACAAGGATAGAATTGTTTGGATATATGAAAATGGAGAAATAAAGGTTAGGAAGGCGTAAATCAGAGTCTACGACTGCCACAGAGAACATAAGAATAACATTATTCTTACTGAAGAAAGTTATAAGGATTAACTGTGCTTGTTATACTAACGGGCAGAGAACCTGATAAGAGTAAATCAAAATGATTTTGATCGGCGTTCAAAATGTCGTTAACCGTTCTTTTTTCCTTTTTTTCTCCTTAAAATGAGATCACTGAACAGTTTCGTTCTGCTCACTCTCTTTCACCAATACTCTACACCTAACCACTCATTCCATTCTTTCATTAGTTCTACGAGCCGGAGTGAGTTTAGCCTCCAAACTCTCTTCTCTTTGAATACCATTCCCACTTGTTTTAGCATGTTGATAGCTGATGAGTAAGTCCATTGTGTGAAGTCCTCCGGCTTAATCTTTCTATTATTAATCAAATCAAAAATTACTTTATCTACAATAAAAACCAACATAAGGCGACCACTTTCACGTGCACTCAAATTAACTGCCAAACGACTCATCACTTCATATACGAATCGTGCACGATTCAAGTTTTACTCAGGGTCGCTAATGCCTTTTCAGGCTCAGCTTCAATGTCTACGGCGTTTATGCCTTCCTTTTCAGCCACCTGAACAAGCTTGACATCTGCGCTTAGAAGAAGGCTACAGTTAGCTTCTTTTGAGGTGGATATCTGAAGAGCATCAGCTTCATATATGTGGTGTTTCATCACCAGCAGCCAAGAGTCGACGAGAGACTTCGTGGTCATCGGAAGTATCTGAAGCGAACCCAACCGAACCATTTTCGTCGACTCTGAAATGAAGTCCAGCAAGGCCGTCTTAAGCGCCTCCTCGGGAAGAAGACCCCTAGAGACATATCTGTCAAAGACCCCGAAAACCTCTCCTATATTCCAAATTGAAAATACAAACCTTAACTCTTCAGTCTCAGCCTTTGCGTAGACCGCGTCAACAACCTCGGAGCCCCTCTCCTCAACATACCTCTTCACAATGCCGCTTGAGTCCAGATAAACGAGCCTGACGCTCATCCCTCATCCCCCTAACCTCTTCACCAGCCGACGTTCCCAGCTTTGGTCGCCTCTCCTGAACTTCCCTAACCGACGGATATACACTGGTGACGAACCCCATGGCGTCGGAGAAGCCCTTCAGCAGCTCAACCGCATTAAAACACTTGATGGCCTCCTCGACGGCGAGGCTGGTCATCCTTAGGCTTCCATACCTAGAAGAGACGGTTTTCTTAAACTCATTCCACGTCTCCTCATCGATCACTATGGTCGTTTTGACAACACCCATACAGTTCACCACCTAGATGGCAAACCATCTAAGATATAAACCTTACTGATAGACACCATATTAATCTACAAGCCTTGCCCTCTAGAGAAACTCGACAACATTATCGAAGTTGCCTGGACCAAATTAACGAGCTAATCTCATTTCACCAAGTTTATGAATCCGAATCCTAGACTGTTGAGTTCGCCGAACCCTGCGTCTAAGCCGAACTGTATTATTTTCCGCTTCTCCCCACTTAAATAGTTAAAGATGAACCTCCACAAGGAGCCGCTTGAACTAAACCCTGAAAGAATCTCTACTCTTCTCTTGAAAAGTCTTGAAAGTTCCCTTATCAACTCTCTGTTAACTCTACCCTTCACTGGAGTCTCTCGACAAAAACTACAAGTTCATCTTCCTCGGTTTTTATTTGAAATTCCCTTGAGTTCGGCTTAACGTGCACGTCCAAGACTATTCCTTGAGCAGTTTTCCGCAGTTTCATGCTATTGCCACAACTTTCTAACTCTATAATTTTCTAAACAAAGAAAGAGTTTTGAAGTTTATAAAATCTCAACCCTTTGCGCGCATTTAAAGTTTAGGTAAGTATTTGACCTTTCTCACTTTAACACTTGAAGAATAACCAAGCGTTTTCTTGTTTTCTAAACTTTATTAAGCAGTATCTCCCAGCTAGCTTACCGCCGTTCATGTGGATTATGACCTCGTCTTCCATCCATTTTTCAGTTTTGTACGTTCCTCTGTCCCAGATCTCCACGGTGCCAGCTCCGTATTCGCCTTCGGGGATGAGCCCCTCAAAATTCCCATACTCAATAGGGTGATCCTCCGTTTGTACAGCAAGCCTCTTCACACCCTTCTTGGTCGGAGGCTCCTTTGGAACAGCCCAGCTCTTGAGGGCCTCATCCCTTTCTAACCTAAGGTCATAGTGGAGACGACTTGCGTCGTGTCTCTGAATAACGTAGATGTTTCCCGTCTTCTCATGGACTTCGCCCCGAGGTTCACTGGTCTTCTTGAAGTTCCCCTTTTCCCAGTATTCCTTTAACGACATAATTAGACCTTACTCGGCGGATTTAAGAAAGACTAAGAAACAATAAGCCTTTCCGTCTATTAGCACGCGCACTCAAAAATGCTTTGGGAATCACAAAATTTTCTGAAAAATAGCCGGGTGGAAATAAAATCGTCGAGTGGTGTACCTGTACGGAGTTGCGAGGAGACATCTCCACTTTCAAAAGAAGCAAGGTTTTTGTAGCGTTTACAATAAAGAATTGTTTAAGAGTCGAGGGAGAGGAGAAACGCGAGATGGAAAAGGAAGAAATTGTAAGGGTCGCGAAACAGAACGTTGAAGAGGGTGAAAGCTGGCACAAGAAGGTGAATGTCAGAGAAATTGTGTTCGGTTTCAACGACGGTTCTATCTCAACCTTGGCACTCCTCGCAGGCGTCACAGGCGGCGCCCTCGCCCGAGGTCAAATACTGGTCGCTGGACTTTCTGGTGTGATCGCTGGAGCGATTTCTATGGCTATAGGCGCCTATATATCCTCAAAATCTGAAATAGAGCATCACCAGAGCGAGATTGAACGCGAAAAGCAAGAAATCGAAGAGCTGCCAGAAATCGAACGCGAAGAGATCCGTCAAATCTACGTTAAGAAAGCAGATTTTACGGAAGAAGAATTGAGCCTGATCGTCAACCGAATAACAGGAGACAAGAAAACATGGCTGGATTCCATGATGAAAGAGGAGCTTGGGCTTTTTGAAGAAAGGTTTGAAAGCCCGGTGAAGGTGGGCCTAATCATGCTGATCGCTTTCATGGCAGGAGGACTAGTTCCCATCACACCTTTCCTTCTCATATCAATCCCTCAAACAAGCTTCTTAACAGCCTCTATCGTGACCTTCGCTTCTCTTTTTACAATAGGAGTTTGGAAAACATCCTTCACCAACAAACACTGGCTGCTCTCAGGAGCAGAAATGGTCTTCGTCGGGATCCTCGCAGCAGCGATTCCCTATCTAGTCGGAGACCTTCTCTTACCATCAATCCTTTCACAAATAGTTGGTTAAGCGAAAAAAAGCGCACGATTTTCTGGACGCACAGGTGCCGGTCGATTTTACAGAGCTTAAGTTGCTTACGTCTTACTATCAGGCTTTCATGAGGCCTAGTGTCCCTGAAACTACACCGCTTAAAAGTATCATGAACCCCCAAGATACCCTAAACAACACAATAAGGGAAACAAAAGGGACCATGGAACAAAAACACAGGCTAAGACCACTTTCCCAAAAATATTTGGATCCTATTAGGCGAGGTATGTTGAAAACTATAGGGGGTAGGTCTGTGCGGTTTGCCGACAAAATTGAGCAATCGCGGAAGCAGTTTGATGGAACGCATGACGGAAAAACGTAGGGGAAGGGGGTAGGTGAAAAACTTAACGCAAAAAATTAAGCTTAGTGATCTTGGACACCTATAAGCACTATAATACTATTCATTCTCTCTGCTGTCTTCTTACTACTGGGTTTCAAGATGTTCAAAAGTCCTTAACATATTTGTAAGGTCTATGATTGGAATATTTAGTAGTTTAAATAGACTGGTAGTGAATTAATTTAGTAGAGTAAAGGGAATAACGATGGGTAAAAGAAATAAGTCATACGGGCGTTCTAAAGCCAAAAAAGTAACTCCGCCGAGAAAGAAAGAAGAAAGAAAAGTTGAAAGAATGGTCGAAAAGGAAATAGAGAAACGAACTCCTACCTATCGTTATACTGGAAAATATAAAGGAAGAGGCAAGCGGAAACCGAGGGAGCCGATTTAGGAAGGAATTACCTTAACAAAAAAGTGTAGATGGACCACCACCTGTTTTGTAATAACCAAGATCTGGAAGAAAAAGCCGTCAACTTGTAGATGCTTTGTTGATGGTGTCTGTATTTAAGTTCAGAGAAGCCCTTCTTCTTCATCTAAATACTCGTCATCTATATCATCATAACTGAACTCGTCTCTCAATGCTCCACAAACCTCATATTCCCACCTGTTCTATCATCCTCTTAACAGTAAATTTTAACACGTTTCCTCTTCGATTACCACTCAAGATCAGTCTTGGCAATCTTCTGCCAACAAGATTTACATATGGGAATCGTTCTACCCTCGTAGACTATGTATAATTCTATGTCTGGGCTTTCACATATGGGATTCCAAGGATTTTGACAATACTCACTTGGAATCGCCCGCTTAGTATTTGCTTCTTTAAGCTTACTAATCCACATATTCACCTTTGATGTCAAGTCCTCGATCTTCTTTACGGCGGCCAAGACAAGCTCGACTGAAAATAGTCATTTATTTAGTAAAATGGGTTATGAACCAGAAATACATATGATCAAAACCTAACCAGAGCGTCGGGAGAGATTTGAACCCCCACCACAGTGGAGATATCTCCCGCAAAACTCCCCTTTTTTCTGTTTAGGGGCTTACTACGAGGATTCCGGATCCTCTTTTATCTTGGTCTTAAGACGATGGCTGTTACTTTTACTAGCATAGCGAGGGTGGATAGAAAGACAAAACACATTTCGCATAAGCCTGTCATATCTCTGACCAGACCAGCCATGTAAGGACCGAAAAACATTCCCATGCTACCGACCATTGAGAGGATACCAAAGCCTAGTCCTAGATTCTCGACGCGCGCAAGACATAAATTTGCTTAATAAGAAAACTCGATTCTTAGCATTAGCGAGGAATCGTCGTGCAAAAGAAACTTTATTCAGGCCCGGTTTTAGTGCTGGGTGCAATCCAGCTAATAGAGTTTATAGCTTACAGTATTACGTTTTCTTATTTTCCCCACTATGCCATTTCTCTAGGGTCTTCTGTGGCTTCCGTCGGCTTGTTTACTTCAAGCTTCATGCTCATGGCAGCCTTGCTGTCACCAGTCTTCGGGGGCTTGTCAGATAAGGCTGGAAGGAAGAAGCTAATGTTACTTGGTCTAATCGGCGATGTGATTTTTGGAACGTTGTCAGGTTTGGCTCCCTCATGGGAGTGGCTCTTACTAATAAGAACACTAAATGGAGCCGTGAGCGGCGCAGCCACTATTTCAGCCCAAGCGTTGTTGGTTGATTTGGTGCCCAAGAACAGGAGGGGTGAGGCAATGGGCTTTGTCATGGCATGTGGAACGATCGGTAGAAATATTGGACCAGTTTTTGGGGGCTTTATTCAGTGGCGTTCTGAAGCGGAGGGACTCAGTCTTCTCGACAGTTACAGGATTCCATACTTTGTTGACGCGGCTCTAGCTGTATTGGCAGTGCTATTGGTGTGGTGGAAGATCAAGGGAGACCGCATCACGGTCGTGAGCGAACAGAAATCGGAAACAAGAACAGAGAAAGTAGAGATATCATTATCGTTAAAGATCCTGTTTGTCTGCGCCATGATCACTGGGGTCGGCGTTGGATTCATAATGCCGATCAGTGCCCTGTTCTATACCGACAAATTTGGAGCCAAGCCATTTGAGATCGGGCTTATTATGAGCCTTTCGGGCTTTGTAGGCTTATTCGTAGGCTGGATCGCTGGAAAAATCTCGGACAAGGTGGGCAGAAAGCCGATGATAGCTTTAGGTGGGTACTCGTCACGCTTAGCTACGATCGCTCTTCCATTCACTGCTGACTTGGGCCAGGCTTCACTTCTTATGCCTATACAGGGTTTAGGGTTCAGCGTAGATAGAACAGGTAAAGAGGCGCTGCTGGCTGATCTCGCACCTGTGAGGGCTAGGGGCCGTATCTTCGGGCTATATAGGACATTTTTCGACATTGGAGACATCATCGGCCCCATAATGGCAACATACCTCTATAGTGTGTACAGGCTTGAAACGTTCCAAGTCACAAACTTAATCATTCCCGGATACGCCATAACTTTCTTTGTAAATGCCTTTTTGGGCTTGATCTCCACCACCATTCTACTTGTGTTTGTTAAAGAGCCGGAGCGCGCGCAAAGGGAATAGGTCATATACACTTTGCAAAGTGATATTTATATTATCCTCGATGCGGCAAGATCGTGACTCGCGCCCCTTAATGGATTCCCTATTAGAGGAGATCTTCTTGGGCGTTTTCGTGGGGATTATCGTGGGTGTGTTGGGATTTTATCAAGGAAATTATCGCTTAATCCAACTTAGGTAGTTTTGTTCATACCACACTCTGGTTACCTGCACATGGACCTCTTTCTCGTAGGGATCCTCGTTGTAGAAGTGGAGATACCAGACCTGGTTCACGTCCTCTGGTCCTATGCTACATCCAGCAGTTCCGGTGCTTCCTTCAAAGAACCAAACTTGACGCTTTTCAACGGCAGTTCCGTTGTGATATTCAAAGTATCCAAGGGAATCTTCAAAGACGACCGCCTGCCACGGACTAAACTTTATAGAGCCGCTCGAAACATTGAACGTGACATCAAACTCTTCTGCCGGAGCACACAGATAGAAAGCTTTGAACTTCTGCTCTTGTCCTCCAATCTTGAAGGATGTAGTCAATAAGACCTCGGTTTTCTTTGTGTAACCCAAAGCATTCATGAGGATAACAAAGCTCGCAAGAAACACCATTAACCCGATTATACCATATGCCAGAGGCCTTTTTCTCGACATATAAGTCAAGAACATGTAAGGGATAGTGTTTATTAAATCTTACGACAGACGCTATAGAAATCTTACATGGTCAAACGGTTCAAAGCACAACGCCAAGAGAGCTTACCTGCCGAATCACAAGCAAAGGACTTTCCACGCTACACATTTTTGAAGAATTGTTCAAGCGGGTGGGAGGATGAGTTTAGAGGAAATTTTCTTGCGCACCATTGCTTGCATCGAATTCATCTCTGTGATTGCCGTAGGCTTCTTAATTTCATGGTGCTATTTCAGGAAGAAGACATAACATGATTGAGTTTTGGAATGTCGTTATCGCTTCAATCGCCGGCGGAGTGAAGTCAGTCTCTGGAAGTATTTTGGGGCTGGGAGCTTCAGTGGCTTCTTGGGTCGGTCTCCCTGCGGGACTCCCTCCGAAAATCAGGTAAGTTTTTCTTCTAATCCTTGAAGAAACTCGTGGATATTTTTCCCTAAATCCTTTGGATCATAGCCTCCCTCTAGCGTGGCAAAGGTTGGCAATCCTAGGGACCCTATTTTCCTGCCGATTTCTCGGTAGCATTGAGAGCTTAAGCCTAAGGACGCGAGAGGGTCGTTTTCGTGGGCGTCGAACCCCGCTGAGACGGCGACCACTTCCACGTCTTTCATATCTATCTGGCTGAGGGCTTTCTCCAGGGTTTTGAGGTACAGCTTGTCACCAGCGTTTCTGGGCAAGGGAAAATTAAGACAGTTTACCTCGGACCTGAGACCGGTTCCCGGATAGTGGGGGCTTCGGTGCAGGGATATAAACCTCACCCTCTCGTCTCCTAGAAAGATGTCTTGAGTCCCGTTTCCATGATGGCCATCAATGTCTACGATCAAAGTGTTTTTGCCTAGGCTCCTCACAGCGATGGCGATGTTGTTGAAGTAGCAAAAGCCCAAGGACGAACCACCCAAGGCTCTCCCAGAACGCCCCGCGTGATGACCCGGAGGCCTCATCAAGGAGAATCCGTTCACCTTCGCAGCTAGAATGGCGCCGCCAGCCGAAAGTCTCGCGTACTCGTAGACGTTCTCGTAGGGCGGGGAGTCTGAGTCCCAGAAGTTTCTCTTCCTTATCCTTTCTATGTACTCGGCCGTGTGAACCCTCGAGAGGTCCTCGTAGGAAGCAGGCGTAGGCTCGACGAACACGTAGCCCTCACCTTTAAGGAAGCTGTGAGTCTCCCTAACTCTATCTGGGCTTTCGGGATGCCACGGTTCATAATACTCCAAACAACGCTCGGAAAACACAATCTTCATGGACAAGAATTTGTAACTTAAGAAATATGTGTTTTTGGGAGATTTCCGATGTGAGTGGTGACCGAGAACATGGCCTATTGATGGGCTTCATCAAACCTAGGTTCAAGCTTCGCTCCCTGAACATCCCTACATACGATGAGATTAACGCTTCTAGCAAAACATCATGAACGCCTTGAGAATAAGAAATATATTCCTGTTCAGTATTACATCAGAATACAAATGCGAGGGGAAGAAGTTGGGCGTTGAAATCGAGAATGTGAGGAAAGACGTCCGGATGCGCGCTGAATCGGACCCGATCATGTCGAACGCGTGGCTCCTCATTTACCTAATACCCATCTTAGCTATAATCATGGGAGTTCTATCGGTCCTTTTCATAATCATCACAGGGGCAATGCCTGGTCCTCCAAGTCCCCCCGCTCCCACTGCTCTCGCAGTTTTCCCCCTTGTTATAGTAGCAGGGTTGCTAGGCATAATTAGCTTCATAGTCTCTATAATACTAAGATACAAGCTCGTTAACAGGAGAAACACCCATTTTAAAAGGCAGTCGTTCCTTTATGAAGACCTCATAAGTGCGGTGAAAACCATAGCAGGGAAGAAGGGAGTTGACATAACAGTCGGGTTGTCAGCCTGCGATAGAACCGTAAGGGAAGCTAGAGCTGAGGAAACCGAAAAAAGCGCTGTGCTTTGGG
>Ga0315308_1002590_pt1 | contig 10232 bp, 9 predicted proteins | sample TDP3_MG_FD_203078 | JGI IMG/M metagenome (GOLD analysis project Ga0315308, IMG submission 203078) | Freshwater sediment microbial communities from Lake Towuti, South Sulawesi, Indonesia - TDP3 | ecosystem: Environmental > Aquatic > Freshwater > Lake > Sediment | place: Indonesia: South Sulawesi...
CTGCTGGGCCTGGTTACGTTTGGCACTGCCACATCCTTGAGCACGAAGACAACGAAATGATGCGGCCATACGAAGTTCAGCCAGCTCCATAAGAAAAGCGCAGAAGAGCAACTGCACAACTCCCCCCTTTTTTCTTTTGTTAATTGGATAGGTCGATTTCTTACGGCGTGCGTTTGGAATTACTCTTGACCATCGCCGAGCAATTTTGCCTGCGTTGAGGGCAGCAATCGGTTCTCCATCATGCCGAACATTGCCAATATGCGTGAGGCCGCCGGTAAAACTTGATTGGTCACGTAATATTCGGTGTCCACCTCATCATAAGAGGCTAAAGCATATGGTCTTGCCTTTTCGTACAGTTTTCCCGCACCCATGGTTATAACGTAGCCTATCTTGTCACCCATGGCGAGTTCATATCCTTCCTTCAGCAACCTTCTTGCTGCTTCAACATGAGGCGCCTTAACCTCGTACTCTTCAACCTTCTTGGTCAAAGTCTTCCAGATTATCAGGTCGCTGTAGGGGACTTTCTTTCGTCTCAGATCTGCGACATATTGACGCACAAACTCAGCAGCTTCATTTGGCGCCTGCTTCTTCAGGATTATCTCCAGCACTTTCTCCTGCATGTCTTTCGCGCAGGCAGCCCAGTCTCCGCGAACAACCTCAAGGCCAACGATATCTAAGCTTCCATCTGGCAAAATCCCACAGTATTTCTTTTTGGCTTCAGTAAACAAAATGCGCGTGTAGACTTTATCTGGCTTTATGTCGAGCCCAAGTTCTCTGCCAACCGCGTTAGATACCTTCTCGATTTTGGCACGGTCATTATTGACAAAAACACTGTCGGTGTCGCTGTAAACAACCTCCAGCCCTATTCTCTTAGCTGTGTCAATTGTATTCAGGATGATTTTTCTGCCCCAAGCCGTTGCCGCCTCGGCCACAGGTTTGACATACCAGCGGGCTCCAATCCAGCCTGTGTATCCATAAGCCGCGTTCGTGATCACCTTGACCGCTTTCTGACGCGCGTCAAGAACCCTGTACTCAGCGCCTTTCGGATCTAGTTTCTGAAGCTTCGGACGGATCTTGTCTCTAGACGCGATGAGACTTGACAAAACCTCCTTGTAAAAGCCCGATGGCTCTTTACGGAAACGATGCTTGACCTCGGGAGCCACGTTGACTCCAGCTTTTGGCTCCGACTCTGAAGCATGAACATACGTGTCAGGCGAAACATTATAGACAATCATGATGCTGGGATACATGGCCTTGAAGTCGAGAACCGCAATGTCCTCGTGCAGGCCTGGTTTCGGCGCTAGAACAACAGCGCCAGCGTATGGTATGTACGGACGCTCAACCCTTTTGGGCATGAGCTCACCGATTCTGAAAGCTTCGCGCATGAGGAACCATTCGATTCTGAAGCCCACAGCGGCTGTTCCAACATGGTCAAGAGGTAAACCAACCAAACTGGACAGTTGCATGGCGAAGCCCAGCATGGCCTCTGATACGCCCAAAACCGATTGGGCGTTCTCTTTAGAAAACTGAAGCAGCCGTGGACGTTTCTTGGCGTCTTCCCAGTACAGAGGAAAATCGATGTCGTCAATCACTGTGCGCTTATCCAGTTTCATGACCCCGAGGAAGTCCGCAACGTTCTCTAAAGTTTTCACTTTAACTTCGGGCAACTCGTCGGAGAAGTCGAAAAAGTCTACGTTTGCTCGACCAGTAATAGAAACATGTCCATAAACGCTCATGTGCGGCTCAGTGTTAGCTCTGTCCACGAATAGGTCCAGGCCAAGTTTTGTAGCCCGTGTTGTGAGGTAAGACCAGTCTTGACGGTTTGTTCCGTAGCCAACGATTATGTCAGGGTCAAAGTCTCTTATGTATTGTACGAACTCTTCTAGTACAGGTTTGTCGTCTGCATTCTTAGCTGCGAACTGTTTGGCGACACCTTTGTTGGTTGCAACAGAGATTATTGCGATTGGGTTTTTCTGAGGTCTAGGTGCTCCCTTCGGACTGTAGGCTAGAGTGGAAAAGCCTAATACTTTCAATTTTGGCATCTCAACCTTTTCGATGTTTTTGGGAGCTGATTTAGCAGTGTAGAGTTTGTCGACCTGCACGCCTAGAGTATTCTCTGCTTCTTCCACCTCTATTTCATGCCAACCGCATGGTGAAACGGAGTTGTCAATGAGGTAGCGCATAGAGTAGCGGATGTCGTCTTCAAGGCTCTCCTTCACGCCTTCTATCTTGGCCGTTGTCTTGGCATATTTCACAATGACGCTTGGGTCTTCACAAAACACCTTGACAACATTCAAAGGTTTCCCGAAATACCTGCGCCCCGTCTGTTCAAGTTTGACAACTGATGGAAACTCATTAGTCTTCCGCGAGTCTATCTGGTCAACGACAGCCTGCGGGTTTTGTCCCTCTTTAATGACAAGATAGAAATAGGAGGTGAAATTGTGGTCAATTATGAGGATTCGTCTGTCTCTGTCGTCTATGCCCCAGATCCAGACCTCGGGTTTGTGGTCTCTCACCTCATAGTTGACGTCTAGGAGCCAGAAAGTCGTCTTCATTCGCCCATGACCTCAATCAGAGAAGGAGGCGACACGTTTTTAACGCTTTTCAGCAATGAGAAAAGGAAGACCTGCATTGAAGATTCTAGAAATGCATCGCAAGAAGGGCTTTGCCAAAGTGGTGCCCCAAAGCCTAGACGACCTATGGCACCTCTACAACATAATCTACAAAGGAGACCAAGTGTTCGCCAGAACCACAAGAATGATCAAGATTCAGGAGGAATATGCTCGACCTCAACCCGGCAGACGGATAACCGTTTCTCTAGGCCTGCAAGTTGAGAAGGTCTTCTGGGACAGAAGCCTAAACCGCCTGCGCGTGCATGGAGTAATAATCGACATTTCTGAAGCCATTGGCGGCAAGGGCACCCACCACACACTAAACATAGTTGTTGATCAACCGCTAACAGTTGTAAAGACCCAATGGTTGAAACATCAGATCGACCGACTGGAGAAAGCCAGCCGCGTCGAAACCCCGCTGGTCTTACTCGTATCGATTGACGACGAGGAACTTGCGATCGCGGTGTTGCGACAATATGGCTTAGAAGCCAAAATGGAAAGAACGGTTCAGATACCAGGCAAGCTTGAGGCTGATAGAAGAGATGAAGCCTTGAAAGCTTTCTTTAAGGAGGCGTTGCAGTCGGTGAGTGAAGCTTGGTCAAACCTCAAGTGTCCAATAGTTATCTTGGGCCTCGGCTTTGTGAAGACCGACTTCGTCAGATACGTTCAACGCAACTCCCAAGAAGTAGCCGACGCCATAGCAGACGTCAAAAGCGTCAACAGCTCAGGCCTGACCGGAATCAACGAAGCTTTGCGATCAGGCGTCTTAACAAAGACTTTGAAGAACGCCAGAATGGCTGAGGAGACACGGCTAGTAGAGGAAGTGCTGGCCAGATTAGGGAAGGGAATTGCCAATGTGGCTTATGGATTGGAAGAGGTGACTAAGGCAACGCAGTATGGCGCCGTGGACAAACTGCTCCTAGTCGACACCTTGCTGCGTGAGTCAACAGATGAAAAGCGGACAGAATTGGAAAAGATAATGCGAGAAGTGGAAGCGAAGGCTGGACAAATAACGGTTGTGAGCACCGAACACGAAGCAGGCACAAAACTGCAAGGATTAGGCGGCATAGCCGCGCTCCTTAGATTTCAAATAGGTTGACTCAGTAGGTGAGGAATCCAGCGATGTTTCCACAGGGTTCTCGAAAAGTGTTTGCTTTTTTGTGGGATGTTGACGGCACGATCGTGAGTAGCGAAAGGTTTGCTTATGATGCTTGCAATGAAGCGTTAAAACGTCTTGGCAAACGAACTTTCACTCCAGAAGAGTTTCGTGAGTTGTTTCTATCCGACTACCGAACCCACCTGAAACGTATAGGAATAAACTCCATGCAAGAGGAAAAATTTTTTGTGAACATGTGGAATTCCAGACTTGCTGTAGATAAGCACAAATTTAAGCTACATGAGGGCGTTCTTGGCATTTTGACGTATTTGCACAGGCGAAACTATAAGATGGCGTTGGTGAGCGCCACCTCGCGGTTACAGCTTCAACGCTATTTTAACCTTTTTGGAATCGACAGATTCTTCTCAGTGATTATTGCTCGTGAAGATGTTGAAGAGCAAAAGCCTTCAACGAAGCCTATCTTCCAAGCAGCAGAACGATTGGCTGTCTCTCCCAAGGACTGTGTTGTAATTGATGACGCGGATGATGGTATCATCGCTGCAAGGAAGATTGGAGCAATAACGATAGGAGTAACGTGGGGCTTCAATAGCCACCAAAGAATCTATGATGCAAAACCTGATTTCGTCGCGGAAACCGCAGATGATCTCTACAAAATAATAGTGGAAAAACTAAAGTGCTAAGAATCAATTCGTTTATTCATTTTCCGAAAAGTTTGAGCCGCCTGCGCACCGCAGGATTCTCATCGGCGAGTTGTTTCAAAACCATTTCAAACGTTTCATCTGGACTCAGTTCACGTTCGATGAAAACTCCTGTTCTGCCCACTTCATCTCGGTGAAGCAGAGCGTGCACTCGATCGAGCACCGTTTCAACCGAAACGTCGAGCAGCCTAGCTACATTCTCTTCCCTTCCAACTATGGCGCTTTCCACATGCCCACGCTCTCTAGGTTCGATCAACATTAGACGCTTATCAACTCCAAGCGCGCGCTGACTGTTCTTGAGTGCCCGAAGCGTGACCTCGCCGCCAAACCGATAGAAGTCACGCTCGACAGATCGGAGTTTCATCAACGGAAAGGAAACGACACGCTGAGGGTCTAGTTCAATGTAGCCTTTAGCCGCGTAAGAGGGCGTTGCCTGCACAAGAATCCGCCTGTTAATTGTCAATCTGGCACGTTCAAGCGTTGACTCGATTAGGAAAGAGCTGGGCGGGTCTGGCACGAAAACATCGATGTCGCTCTTAGACGACACATCTCCACGCGCAATGCTTCCGTGAACGATGCAGAAGAGACTTGCCTTCTCCAGCGGCTCCATTATTTCAACCGCTTTGTTCCTCAATTCGGAAAGCAGTTTCCAACGGTTTTTGGCGTAAACAACTTCGATGCGTTCGGCGCGTTTCAATGGTTTCTTCGCCATTTTCACGGTTCACCGGCATTTGCTAAGGAAGCGTTCAGCCATTCTAAGTATGGTTGATAACCTTCAACAATTGGTACGGCTAGAATCTCTGGCACCTCGTAGCTGTGCAATTCCTTTACGGCTTTCGCTAACTTAGCAAAGACTTTCTGATTTGACTTCATCAAGACAAGAAATTCCTCAGCCTTGTCAATCTTGTTCTGCCACCAAAAATGAGACTCAACTCTACCATAGATATTAGCACATGCGATGAGATGTCTACTGAGCAGATTCTTGGCTATTTTCTGTGCCTCACGTTTTGTCGTAGTTGTCATTACCACTAGAATGTGGGTCAACGATTTCACATCCACTCTGCTGTCAACACTTGCTTAAGTTATATTCATTCCAATAAACAATCTTCTGTTCAACATATCAGAAGTACAACGTTGCTTTTCATCCGAGCTCAAATATGGGCACGATTCTTGCTATGAGTTTACCTAATCGAGCCTTTCTTGACCTTGACTTGAACATCGCCCCAAAATCTGTCGTCTCTGTTCCACTTGATAGAGGGCAGTCTCTTGAAGCTCTCCAGCACAAAACCTTTTGGTACGGCAGACAGGATTTTCCATCCCTTTGGAAAAACTATCCTTTGTACATGGCGTGAGTTCCAAGCGAAGTTGCTGTGGTATCCATCTTCCCTTAAAGTCTCTCGCGTGGAATTTCCATCAACAACTACTCTCAACCTTATATTCTCGCCTACGTGGGCATCCTCAAGCAATGCATAATAAAAGTACTCTCCCTCTCTGTTTTCAGCAATGATTCCTCGGGCTTTCTCTCCTTTGATGGAAACTGCGTGAGGCTTAAACATAGAGCTAAAAATCTCGACTTTTGTCAAGTTCCCCATGTTTCCAACAACATCGTCGCCTAACAAAACATCTTCGAGAACCACGAGCTGCTCAACATCCTTCTCTCCGACTTTTTCTGTCCATTCAACAAATGGCCAAGAAGTTTCGACCGTGGAATCACCATTTATCAAGTTAGAGTGAAAGCATATGCTTAAGTATTATGTGTAGTTGATTTTCTACAATCTCCTCCATAGGAACAGATAAGACATGGCTTTCACTCTGACTCCGGAGTTTGTGTTTCTCCTAGGCCTAGGAGTCTTTTGGTTAGTTCTGTACCTAGTCGCCTACCTGTTTCATTTGGACAAGCATGGGTTAGAAGTCAAACCTGGCTACTTCATGTTCAAGTCGAAAGCGTTGAATTCATCCATAGACAAACTCGCCAAGAAACAACCCACGCTGTGGACCGTACTGTCTAACATCGGCTTGGCTTTCTCAATAGGTCTCATGGCTTATGCTCTCTACTTTTTCATCAATAACCTGTTTCGATTCGCTAAAGGAGCCGGAGGCTACCTTGTCCCTGCTGTTCCAGGTTTGACTTTGAGTTTGTATTGGTTGCCTTTCTTCGTATTTTCAGCCGTTGTCGCTATACTGCCCCATGAATTAGCGCACGGTATAGTGGCACGATTGGAAAATATCCCAGTCTTATCCACAGGAATTATCGCGATTTTAGTGTTGTTTGGCGCCTTTGTGGAACCAGACGAGAAGGAAGTCGAGAAAGCTTCGCTCTCAGCCCGATTAAGGATGCTGTCGGCAGGATCATCAACTAATCTTGTCACGGCTTTGTTTGCTCTAATGTTACTGACGGGCATGTTCTCCGCGCCTGCGGGCGTTATGATTTTCAGAGTGATACCTAACAGCCCTCTTGCGAATCCAGACTTCAATGTTCAGCAATGGGATGTCATTCAAGCGGTTAACAACACGCAGGTTTCTTCCTATGCACAGTATTCAGAGCTTGTGAAGAATGTGGGACCAAATGTAACACTGACTATAGCCATTCTGCACGCAGGTCAAAGAGAGAACATTACCCTTGTTACGGCCCCTAATCCTGAAAATAGCAGTAGAGGTTTCGTGGGGTTCGAGGTCACATTCATTTCATTGGACTACCGCCCTAGCCGCTTGGGTTTGGATCAGTACAATGACGTGAACTTCTACCTGACGGTCTTCTGGGTTTGGCTGGTGGCTTTCAGCGTTGCCGTTGTCAACATGCTGCCCCTCTATCCGTTTGACGGTGAACGCGTGCTCTATTATCCGCTTGAGCGAGCTGTGAAAAAGCGTAAGCGGGAACTGCGCATCGCCTTGGGCGTCTTCACGTGGGGTCTCTTTTCACTGAACATTATTCTCAGCCTCTGGAGATTCGGATTACTTCCAATCTAACTGAATGGCGAATTAGCAATGACCGCGTGCACTTTCTGCAGACGAAGAGATGCAATTTACATGCGGTCATACTCGGGTGAGAGACTCTGCGGCAAATGCTTCACAAGGTCAATAGAGAACAAGGTGAGAGCTACAATAGCAAGATATGACATGTTCAAGCCAAGCGACAACATCATGGTGGCGGTTTCAGGCGGAAAAGACAGCGTTACATTGCTCCATATCTTGGCCAAGATCGAAAGAGAGTTTCCAAAGGCACGACTGTGCGCTGTCACAGTTGACGAGGGAATAAGAGGCTACAGAGACGAAGCGCTCAAGTTTGCGGCTGAGAACTGTAGAAAACTGGGCGTGAAACACGTCGTAACTTCGTTTAGGCATCTTTTTGGCGTGGAACTGGACGAATTGGTGACTAGGCTTCGCGAACTTAGCAGACAAAATCTTGAAGGCCTATCACCCTGTGCCTATTGCGGTGTCTTGAGACGCAGAGCCCTGAATCTGATCGCTCGAAAGTCGAAGGTGGACAAACTTGTTTTGGCGCACAACTTGGATGATGAGGCTCAGACCATATTATTGAATATTATGCATGGCGACGCTCCCCGCATAGCTCGGGTCAAGCCTGTATTAGAAGAAAAGCATCGCTTGTTTGTGCCCCGAGTAAAGCCGTTCTACGAGGTGCCAGAGAAGGAAATCGCCTTCTACGCCTATCTCAAGAAAATAGAGTTCCAAAGCGTTCCCTGTCCTTACGCATCAACTGCCCTGAGAAGCGACATACGCACTATGCTGAATCGACTCGAAGAAAGGCATGCAGGCACCAAGTTCACAGTGCTCAAAGCGATTGAGAAGATTCGACCAGCACTAGAAACCGTTGCGCAAGAAACCATCCTACAAGAATGCACACTTTGCGGCGAACCCTCTGTTGGCGAAGTCTGTAAGCCCTGCCAGATGCTACAACAACTGGGAATCCAGTAGCTATCGTAGACCACGGCTTCCAGAAAAACATTAAGATTGTTCTAGAAGATTCTTCCTCAAGCATAATAAGGAGAAGATGGTCATTGTTTAAGTTGGGAGAGGAAGGAGCACTGGCCTTCGTAGATGAGAGCGGCAACAGACGCAGAGACCGACATGAAATTGTTGCGGAAATCCTGAGAACGGCACGCGACGGCAGGATCAAAACACACATCATGTACAAGGCAAAGCTAAGCTATTCTCAGATCAACACATATCTGAAACTGCTTGTAGACAGAGGCTTCTTAGAAAACAGTACAATCAGGCGAAAAAAGCAAACCGTCATCATGTACAAGACCACGCCAAAAGGAATCCTATACATAGAAAGCATAGAAACAGTCAACGACCTGCTAGGTTGAGAGCTTAACAAAAGCCCAGTCTTAAAACAGAACTTCAAACCAACCAGAACTACGTAGGAATATCATCCATGAATCCGCGACAGGTTCTTCTTAGAGACCGACGGAAAAGTTAATTCTGTATCTTGAAGTAGCGCATCGCACTGATAAGAGCGGCGGGTCGCTGTGGCTTGACGTTCAGTTTACACCCAGCCTCCATCGATCCCTTGTCTCATGTCGGCTGCCCCTTGAGCGCTAAGCGTTCAAGTTTAGGTTGCTCCCTTCCGGGCCTGGCCAGGTTCGCCTGACCGTTAGCCCCAAGGGACCGACACTCACAGCCAGAGACCGCAAGGCAAAGCGTTCTTTAACGCCTCACCTCAGCCTTCAGCCCGTCGTAAAGAGGGTTTACGGTCAAGACGCCTTTCAGCGTCTTTCAGGGGACCCCTAGCCCCCCGCCTAGACCCACCGCCAAAACAGAGAAGAAACATCAAACCCTAATAAAAGTTTACAAGCGCCCCACAGAAGAAGACACCGAGACATTCTCCAAGCCCAACAACCTCACCAAGCAGCAGCCAACACCAACCCATGGAGACCATCAAAGAAGTTGTTGTGGCAAACGCTGCAAGCGTCAACAACAACTTCTACACAGCTAGCAGCCGCGCCTTAACCCAACATGGAAGTCGTCGGCGCACAACACTACCAGTTGACGACTACTTCTGAACAGATTCAGCCGCCAACACCCAGTAAGTTATTATTACTGTTTTTAAGCGAAAGTTAATAACACCTGAACAGAAAACCGCCAATCATCGCAGGTCAACGTTCAAAAAGCTGCTGAAGCTAAGAAGCATCTCCCTAACCTTCACACTTATTCCTGTACACAGCACTTGTTGATGAAACTAAGAGCAATTGGGCATCAACACCCACACAGCCACAGCCACCGGAGAAGCCTCAGTCAACATAGAAGAAGTTGAAACAAAACACTACGTGTTGACTTCTTCTTCTGTACTAAAATGCCGCAGCCCAAAGAACCCTGTAACAACACTGGATCTTAGTGTTTCTAACACAGTGTCAATACCACCATCCACACAAACCACTGCCACTTAACCAGCAAAAATTGACCTACGAACAGCCGCCGACAAATTGAGCCACAACCTCAGCCTCAATATTGAGCCACATTAAACTGCAAACCCGACAGGGGAAAACAACAAGTTAATTAGTTCGCATACAAACAAACATATCCACTTAAAACCCAGAACGAGGCCAAACAGAATATGCCAAAAGAATTTCACTACCGGGGCTTCTCGTTTGCCGACTTGCAAGCCATGTCCATGGACGAATTCATACGGCTAGTGCCTTCCCGTCAGAGGCGCAGCCTCCAGCGCGGCTTAAGTCAAGAACAACGCAAGCTGCTAGAGACTATAAGAAAAGCTAGAGAGAGCAAAGAGCAACCTCCAAAGGCATCCGTGGTCAAGACGCACGCGCGGGACATGGTCGTACTGCC
>Ga0315308_1002592_pt1 | contig 10228 bp, 3 predicted proteins | sample TDP3_MG_FD_203078 | JGI IMG/M metagenome (GOLD analysis project Ga0315308, IMG submission 203078) | Freshwater sediment microbial communities from Lake Towuti, South Sulawesi, Indonesia - TDP3 | ecosystem: Environmental > Aquatic > Freshwater > Lake > Sediment | place: Indonesia: South Sulawesi...
AAACTTATTGCAGGATAAGGCGTAGCTTCATAATTATTCAGGTTGTCTTTAGCACGGGATTGAATAGTATAAGTATTTCCTGAGGCAAATTTGCTATTACTAATCCCGGTATAAGTCCAGGAAGATGACCAGACAGAAGCAGTATTCCAGTAGGCATTCCCCGCTCCTCTCTCCTGCCAATCACCAAGCGACTCATTCCAGTACCAGGCGGGAGCGAGACTCTTCTGAACAGAAATCTCCACATTTATTACCTGGTAGTCGTCCCAGTGCGTTCCCCAGATTGTGGGTGGAGAAACGCTACTATATTCGCCCCCACTCTGCGGGAAGGAGATATCCGAATCTGGTCTCACTGTGACGAATATACCATCTTTCTGTCCACTTATGGGCGTTGTCTGATTGTCTTCTACTCTCACATAGAAAGTTCCACCCGTGGAGAAGGTTACTCCATACCCATCAGAATTCTTAAACTCCTTATATCCCTGGTCCGTAGAAAGAAAATTGTAGGTTGGTGGCTGGAAGGTAGCTCCGCTATCATCAGAATAGAAAGTGATTGTTTTGCTATTATCTGAAGAATAGTTGGTGTCTCTATTACCATACGGGTCTTTTGCCTCAACAGTTATTATTGTACTCCTCACTCCCACAGTCTGATTAGTCGAGAGATTGACGACGAAGTGGTCTGCTGCCTTGGGAGTAACCGATATTCCGGACTGGGTTCCTGTAGCTATGTTCACATCATATTTATCCCAGGCTTTCATATTCCAGTTGGTACCCACTGTCTTTAAGATAACCTGAAATGGACGACTACCATTATCGGACAATTGAAAGATATAGTCAGCAGGCAATTGAGCTTGAGGGTCGCTGGAAGAGAAGGTAACTGTGCCGGTATATAGCGTATATTTATTGTTGTATTGGTCCTGCGCTTCAACCCAGACATAATTACCTGTGCTTCCTGCCTGAACTGAAGAAGGATAGTTAAACACTTTCAGGTGGTGAGCAAGAGCTGCCACAACTTGAATATTATCTTGCTGTCCCTGGTAGGAGGCATCTTTAGCCCTCACCCAGATTCCAGTTCCTGCTTTATATATTGCCACATAAGTTGCCTTATAGCAGTAGCCATTGGTCATAGATGCCGGGGCAGGAGAATTCCAGTCAGGAGCAACTGAACATTCAAAAGTGAGCGTGGTATTGTAAGAGTCGTTATTATTTCCAAATTGGTCCTTAGCCCAGATGGTAATCGCTTGGGCCACACCAGCCGTACAGAGAGTGGACATCTCAACTTTGAAACTTGCAGTTGCCGCTGAATTAACCTGAATGTTCTGATGGTACCCTTCCCGGGATGGAGTTTCAATCTCATACACCTTCACCCAGTGCGTTCCCTTTGTCTTCAATCTAACGGTGTCAGTAGAACTTGTGGCCTGAAAGGTATGCTCGCCCTGTTCGCTCACTAAGAATGTGTAATCTGTGGGAAGACCGTCTCCCCTACTGGTCAATGGGTCATCGTCCTCAAACCTTATTGTCTTATCATAATTTTTAATCGTATTTCCGCAGGAATCAGTTACCCGCACATAGACACTTCTTCCTTCTCCCGCAGTGATAACTGGAGTTGTATTCACCTTGACCTCATAGGTTGCGGGTGGTCCCACATTAACGATAATTCCTGTCTTTTCTCCTGTAATTGATGTATTGATTGTATCAGTAACCTTTATTTTCCAACCAGTTTGAGTTTCCGTCCTCAAAATTACACCTGTTGATTGGGAGACAAACCAGCTATGGCTACCCTGGTCTTGCGGGACAAATGTATAATCGGCTGGCAATGATGCGCGAGCCTCTGCTTCTGAATAGAAAGTTACAGTTCCCTGGTATGGAGGATTCTGCACTAAGTTCCCATATGGGTCGTAGACTTTGATTGTGATATCATAAAGAGTTCCTGCGGTAACTGAACTGGGGAAAGTAACGGTAATATAATTGGCAGAAGTATTCTTAACCAAAATAGCCTTCTCTCCTTTAATATTCGGGTCTACACTATCTTTTACTTTGACTACAATATTTCCTGCCTTGAATAGCGTCACTCCTGTCCCTGTGGCGACATCAAAATTGTGAACTCCCTCATCTCCAGAAGTAAACTGGTAGTTGCCAGGGAGAATTGCCGAAGGGTCATCAGGGCAGGAGAACTGGAGAATCCCTAAGTAACTTTTGGCTACTCCCTCTACTTGATTCAAGGCAGAAACTGTGACCGGTTCAGCCACACCGGCAACCACTGTGGTAGACATACTTATACTAAAATGTGTAGCAGGCATAGTATAACAGAACTGCTGACCTTTCTCCGGTGGTGTGGCTTCTTCATTATTGAGCTTATCTGTTCCCTTAGAAGTATGGGTATAGTAATGGTTATCTTCCCAGGTGACTAATAATGTATCTACCGACCAGTGTGCCCAGTTATCACTTGTGGTTGCTTGCAACCAGCAGGCAGTGGAAGAAAATACTGTCCAGGTAGACTGGTCAACATTCCAGTAAAGGCTATCTTCGTTCCTTTTAATCCTGAGGACCACATTATTTACTCCCACACCAGCATCGCTCGCTGTTCCATCTATGCGGTTATAGGTACCATTATAGGCACCATTATTAGAAGTAGGAGCCGATTTGTCGCAGATGAAAGTGAAAGTGGTAAAGTTTGCCTCAAAATTTCCTGCATTATCCTGGGCACGGCAATTGACTGTATAAGCAATACCATTCCCAAAAGAAGGAACATTAGTATATGACCAGGTAGTGCTTCCCGATCCAACATCAAAGGTGGAAGTAGCAGTCCAAGTGGAGCCGTTCCAGTAGTAGTTGTCAGAACTCCTCTTAATCCTCACCCCCACCTCTTTAACACCGGAGGGACTGCCAGTAGAGGAATCAAAAGCAGTCCCGCTAAAACTGGAAATATTTGCATAATAAGGATAAAGCGGGTCTTGGCTACTGGGAGAAATAATTGTTGAAGTCGGCTTGGTTATATCGTATTTGAAAGTACATTTTGTAGTGAGTGTTTCGCTATTATAGGGGTAAGCTTTATCATAAGACCAGGTCCTCACTTCAATTACTTGTCCGTCCATAGATGAACTCCAGGCACCCGTCATAGATATTGACCAGGGGAAAGCATCGCAGTTTATCTCGTAATCGCCAGGAGTTCCCCACGCTGCCCCTTTCCAAGCTAAATATGTGGTGGTTCCTGTTGGCAAATAGCGAATGTTTACCAGAACCTGGTCTACTCCAGAACCATTGATCGGGTCGGTTGCATTACCCGCGATTGAACCCGGGGCGGTCGCTTCATTGAAACAATCCCCGTCTTGAGGAGAAGTGACGCTCGAAATCGGAGGACTCTCGTCATAGCCAAAATACTTGCCCCCAATGTCTCCAGTAATATTGGAATCAGGAATATTCTCAATATTTCCCGCGCTGTCAGATGCCTTTGACCATAATCTGTATCTCTGGCCATCTTCCCAGTCGGAAAATCCTGTATATTGCCAACTGCTTGTTCCAGTAGCAACCTGCCAGCAGTTAGTATCGTATCCCACCTGAAAACTCGGGCCTCCCTTCCAGTATTTAGCTCCTCCGACATACTGTTTGAGACATACTTTCACCTTTTCCAGATTGTTGTATTCGTCGAGGGCTGTTCCTGCTAATGAGGGTCCGCTGCTATAGATTCTATTCTGAACTGGCGAAGTAATCGTTGATTCCGGAACACTATTATCAAAAGTGAAGGTTGCCTGAGGCCAGGGCTGAGCCTGTTTGTTGGGACCAGTCGGCTGACCGACCGCTCCGTCCTCAGCATATACTGTGACTTCAATCCCAACCATTTTGGGCCACACAACTTGAGATGTATTGAAATACCATTCCCTGGTTTTCCCTGTGCCCCTGAAATTTGTCTGAATCCAGATAGGAGTAGCGCTGGCGGTCCAGGTACTGGACTGCGTCAGGTATTGATTATTCTCCGTTTCTTGAACACATAACCAGACGGTGCCTTTGGGGTCTTTATCCAGAGTATTGTCAGTCACCGTGCCATTGATTTCATCCATTGAAATATACCACTTGCCATCTTCAGGCACAGTCAAAGTAGCTGTGGGTGCAATTACATCATACCAGAACTTCTGGGTTGAGGCGAGAGTGCCCAAATGGTTAAGTCTGTCCCATGCCCGAGCACCAATTTCATACTGGTGACTATCTGTCCAGCAAGCAGTAGGATAAGAGATTGTATATGTCCAGTTCGGGTCAACATAACTATTAACTTGTAGCCACTGCGGATTCGTTGTAGAAACCCAGACTGAGCCATCCCAATAGGTAGAACCTAATGTAAGGTCTTTAATCCAAATCTGAATCTTATCTGCTCCTGAAATCCCACTTGAACTATCAGTAGCTTGACCTTTAATTGATGTCTGCTTATTCTTCTTCACATTGACCGGGTCACTGATTGCCAGTGTGGGATTATTGGCATCAAGTTTAACTGTCCTCTCCACTTTATTATATCCATGACCTCCGTCAGATGAACGACCCCTTGCCTGGATAAGATAGGTCTCACCATCCTGCTGGTCATCCCAGGTGGTACCGGGATAAGTCCAATCAGTCCCATCAGCATTGTTCCAGAACTCACTGCCCGTTTCTTCATCAAAGGAGACGCCATCCCAGCAATAGCCATCAGATTGTCTCTTGATACGCACTTCAGCGCCGAGACAGGTAGCTGGAGCTGAAGGAGTAATCCAGGCAGTTCCGGAAATATCAAGTAGTTGACTTTGTATGTCTATGTCCCCACTGGCAGACGGGGTGCTTACGGACACTGAAGGAACAGTCACCGTGAAACTGGAATAATCTACCTCAACATATTGACCATCTGGATTAGTAACCCTTACAGTATACAATCCACTACTGCCATCATTATCCACCTTGATGTGGGCAGTAAATGCGGAAGTACTGGTATAGGTGGTAGAAGTAAACTTTACCTCTGTCCCAAAATCAGCCCTGACTACTGTAGAAGTCGTTCCCCAATTCTGGTAATTACTTCCCGAAAAATTGATGCTTCGATTCGCACCCTGACCTCCACTTTGCGGACTGAAACTGGACACTGTTGGTTCTGGAATAGTAAAAGTCTGCCCGGAAGGTTGTGAAGATTTACCATCCGGGTTGAAAACAATGACCTTGTAGGGGCCGCCATTTATTGTAGGGTTAATCTTGAGCGTGGCTACAATCTGGCTTTCCGTGACTGTGCTAGAAACAATGGAAAAATCGTTAACCGTTGTATAGGAAGAAGTCGCCAGAGAAAAACCGAGACTGGCTTTTGTGCCCCAGGTCTGGAAAGGACCGGGACTTCCACTACTAACAGTTATCTGAAAATACTGGCTGGTGAGATAATCATTGGTAATGTTAATACTGCTGATTCCTGGCGCAGGAAGAGTTGAGATGACAATTGTACCAAATAAGACCTTGCCGTCCTCTTCCCCTGTAGTTCCTGTATAAATAAAAGGAAGGGGGTAGGGTGCAGGAAGAGGTTTATAGGGAAAACAGGGCTTAGCGCCAGCTGTAGCTAAAGTTGTGGTTGATTCCCAGACACTACTGGAATTATTGTATTTTCTATAAAGAATCTTTCCTGAGTAACCCTGATAGGCTACATAAATGTCATTATTATCCATAAGCGTGATTGTGCAATTACTGGCTGGAACATCAGTGTTATCAAGCATATCATTCGTCCCGGCGCCGCTCGCACCAGTATAAGTTGCTGCAGCATTTGCTCGCTTGGAGAAAACCACATGACCTTGAGTTCCGCCAGCGCTTAAGTTATTCCCAATCCAGACAATATATGCATATTGAAAGTCAGAACTGGTTACTGCAGCAATATTCTCTGAATAATTATCCTCGTTTCCTCCCGCACCATCCACCCTCGTTCCAGCACCCTCAACCAGGGTAGTTGGGATTTCAATTGCTTCAAATGAACCGTTATCATTTTGGAAAGCAAGAACGCTTCCATCATTCCCCGCTCCATCCCGGTCTGCAGGAACAAGGCAAACCTTTTCATACTCAGGGTCAGTATTAGGGCTGTCAGTATCATCGCCGACCTCAGCCTTGCTCCAGCTTCCTGCCGTGACCGAATTCGCATCGCTATTACGACCAGCAATAAGGTTGCCACCACCAGCAGTATTCATATCATCCTGCTCAGCAACAATCCAGATACGGTCATCGGAGGTACGGCAGATTCCTAATTTTGCATTAGCGTGGACCCAATCATCAAGAGTCGCAGGATCCAGGTTCAAGTTTACCTCCTGGGACCCTTGAGCATGCCAGGAGATTGAGCCATTTTCCTGTAAAGTTCCTTTCCTTGCCCAGACATTCCCTTGTACTTGTGGGGGACCCCAACTTACATTTTTAGGACCTGCAGCAACATAAACCGTAGAAGACGACTCAACATACCAGACCGAACCAAAAGATAAGGGAGGAGTAGCATGAGACCCAGAGACATCATCAAAGACCTTGTTATAGTGACTTGTGTACTGTTCATCTGAAGGCCAATTTACCCCATCTTTAGAATATTTCCAGACAAAATTCAGACCATCGTCATAGAATGCCCAATATCCCCAGTCATTGCAGATAAGCTTCCTCAAACTACCATAAGAAGTGTCTCCCGAACCAACTATTGAACCTGCTTCGCACCTCGGAGTAGATAGCAAATTGAAAATAGTAAATAGCAATACTATAATAGAGAGAGAAAAAATGGTGCGGTTGGTCGTGGGATGAGAAAAGTAACCTGGAAAGTGGTATCTAAAGTCTTTTCTTTGAACCAGCGCAACCTGGAGGTTGCGGCTAATGTTTGACTGTGGTTTCGGACTTCCTTCTTTCAATATTTCCCCCGGCTAATGGAGTGTCCACAATTTAGGCCCGTCTTTTGTATACTCAATGCGATAGTGAGTCCTATCCTTCTTCAAAGTCTGGCTATTTGCAGTATTTTCCTTGCTTGAGGCCGAGTCTTTGAGGTGGTCTTTGGGCTTCTCTTCCGATTCTGGAGTCTTTCTAAAATCTCTTCCGATGACCGAAATGATGAAGCCCTTGTTCTTAATTTTTTCTCTCATAATTTTCTCTCCAATCTTGTCCCCCTGACCCCCTCTCCCCTATGGGGAGAGGATGAACGCGAGGGGGAATAAAAAAATGCCGAATTAACGACATCTCCCTAAAGGCACTACCCGAAAGGGCGATGCGCCAATTCGGCATAATTCAAATCAGTGAGGGTGACTATCTAAACATAACTCTTCCTTTAGATAGAACCCTCGGTCTACTCTTCGGTAACCCGGCTATCCCCGATGAAATCGGGGACCCGTGGCTTTGCGTCCCACCCTTACGGCGTGGTTTGCCTTTATCGGAGTCACATATTAAATTTTCAAAGACTTGTGGGCAATTTTCTCCAAACTGCGCCTTTATATCCATAACTGCCAATCTGTCAAACTATATGCAAAAACAAAAAGCCGAATTATCAAACTTTGAACCCCCCTCGGCATTTCACCGTAAGTGTGGGTTGACAATTCGGCTCGACTCTTCGGTAACCCGGCTGCCCCCGATATATATCGTGGGTCCGTAGTTTTGCGTCCCACCCTTACGGCGTGGTTTGCCCTTTTCGGAGTTCCTATTCTATTTTCGCTATTTATCTTATCACATCTTTTCTCAATTGTCAAGGTCAAAAATCGCTAATTTTTGAGCCTCAAAAACCACTATTTTCTAACCAATACTTTAATAGACCTGCTGTAACCAACATTACCCCAGAAATCTTCCGCTCCCACTCTTAAATAGTACACCCCCTCTTCCAACTTTCCAGTATCAAGAGTTATGGAATAGGGAGCCCCAAAAATAGATCTTCCCATCTTTACCCACCCCCGAACTTCCCGAGACTTTCCACTCTGAGACACTTCTAACCATGCCCTCACAACATCGGTTCCTGAAACTGAAGCAGTTAATACTCTCTTTCCTCTAATTTCTTCACCATCACCGATATCAAGAATTTTCACAAGAACCTTATTATCATTGGGTGGCACGAGTTTAATAGCCAAAGCGGGCTCAAAAATGGTAACAGGACGGCTTAAAGAAGAAGGAGGCTTGCCTTCAGACTTTTCATCGAGCCAGGTATTAACCCTCTCGTTTCCCCAGGCACTAGCGAGTATTGGAGATACCTGAGCCGAGTTTAGATTCTCATCGGGCGACCAGATAGCCACATAGTTCTCTTTATCGAAACTTACCAGGTCAAGTGGAACCTCAACCCAGAACCACCGGGCTTCTCCCACTCCCTCTAAAGCCTCCTCAGGGTCTCCCTCTAGCGGAATATCCTCCTCTGAAATTAGGAAAAAAGAGCGAGTTTTATCCCATTGAGGAGAAGAATTGATTCCAATGTATATCTTGCCCGAATTGGGCGATGATATCTCTCTTTCTAACTTTTCTACCCTTTCATTTATTTCCCTGAAACTCCCATATCTTAATTCCTTTGCCAGTGTTTCTCTCTCATTTTCAGCCAATCTCTTCAAACGCTCAAGGTGATTCTTCGCTCGCTCCAGTTCCCTCCTCATAGAATTCTTAGCCCTTCCCAGTTTCGCTCCCACATAGGCCTTCACATAATGGCCTACGGGCGCCTTAGGCAACATCGTAACCCAAGCATGGTTACATCCCACATACCAGTTGCCATCCCAGCCGCTGGTAGCAAATAGTCGGAAATCATCCGGATTCTCAACTTCCGCAACTACTACCGGCCAGCCATTTCCGGAAGGAGGTGAAGCTCCTCCGTGAAAGGCCTCGGCCAGGAAGAAGCAAAATGTAAAAGTTAGTATCAAAGAGAACTGTTTAGTGTTTGCCACTCCCGGGTTTCTCTTTCTTTTCTTTTGTTTCTATTTTGATTCTGAGTTGATTCGCCACCATCTCAGCAATTCTCTTTACGCTTATATTCTCATCATCTAAAGCTTTCTTAATAGCATTAACCACTGGTTCAGTCGTCTCGCCAATATAACCCAGCGCCTTTATCGCTTCTGTCCTGATTCTTATATCTTCGTTCTCTACCTCTTTCAAAGCGATTTCAAGCCCTGACTTATCTCCGAGTTTCCCCAGAGCACTTGCGGTAGCACACCGAATTCTTACATCCGGGTCCTCTAAGAGTTCCTTCAAAGAATCAATTGCCTTTCCTTCTCCCAAATCTCCCAATGACTCAGAAGCATGTAATCTAACCAGTACTTCCTTATCTTTCAAAGCCTCAATCAAGGCTTCGACACCGTCAGGGCTAGCTAACCTACCCAAGGACCTGGCCGCTGTAGCGCGAATCCGGCCACTTTCATCTTTCAAGGCCTCAAGAAGAACGGGCACTGCTTTCTTATCGCCCAAATTGCCCAGGACTTGAGCCACACTTATCCGCACCCCTTCACTCTTGTCCTCCCTTAAAGATTTAATCAAAGGCTCTACACTCTCTCTGTCTCTAATATACCCCAGAGCCACAACCACACTTATTCGAACTCCATCGTTTTCGTCTTTTAAAGCCTCAATTAGAGCTGGAGTAGCAGATTTGTCTCTCAGATTACCTAAAGCATCGGCTACATTAACTCTGACACCAAAATCCACATCCTTAAGGGCATCTAACAACGCCGGCAAACTTTCCTTATCCCTTAACCTGCCCAAGGTTTCAGCTCCAGTTCTCCTCTCCACAGGGTCCTCGCTTTTGAGTTTCTCTATAGCCGCTTTGACTTCTGGCTTCAACTCTTTTTCCTGTGCCTGAATAAAAGTCAGAGAACTCAGAAAAAATAGAGCCATTAAAAGTAGAAACCACTTAGACTCTTTTTTCATCTTTTCCCTCCTTTAGGTTTTGTAATATTTTCTGTAATGTTATTGTATTACTAAACTGCCCTTACCATCAACAAATTTTTTAATTTGAAATTGCCACGAAGATTCGCTACTCCTCGTCATCCTAAAGGGCGACCGCCCCGTGCGCGACCACAAGGCTCGCCCCTGCAGCCTGTCCTGTAGAGGTTCGATTCATCTAACCCGCAGAAACGGGCTCAATAAATTGAGCCCCTACATTTTCATTCAGAACTGTAGGGGATGGAGTCTGTGCCGTCCCTTGATTCGGGCGATCTTTTAGTATTTTACTTTTACCAGAAAAAGCCCATGGGGAGGAGCGGTCCGGGCACGAAGTATGGAGGTTTCCCCGCAAAGTAACCTTTCTATATATTCGGGCTCGATTTTT
>Ga0315308_1002594_pt1 | contig 10228 bp, 11 predicted proteins | sample TDP3_MG_FD_203078 | JGI IMG/M metagenome (GOLD analysis project Ga0315308, IMG submission 203078) | Freshwater sediment microbial communities from Lake Towuti, South Sulawesi, Indonesia - TDP3 | ecosystem: Environmental > Aquatic > Freshwater > Lake > Sediment | place: Indonesia: South Sulawesi...
GCAGTAAGCTACAAGTATTATCCATACATATATTACAAGTTTGCACCAGGCACAGTAATAACATTGAAATACTGGGGCAGAGGAACATACGATGGCAACACGCCAGGCGGCGTTGGCCTCGAAAAGACACTTTATGGAACAGGCCCTTATTACCTGCTCAGCTACGACATCTCAACACCAACAGGATTCTATTGGAAACGCAACACAAACTACCATCTGGAAAGACCGCCATTAGGCGAAGTTGACTGGGCATGGTACTGGCAAGGAACAGCAAAGCCGAGAGGCGGCTACATGCAAATAAACATATACGACATTGTTAAGATATGCACAGCCTACGGAGCCACCGGATCAGCATATTGGGGAACAATGGTGCCATCACCCGGCTGGATAACATCAGCCGACGTTGCACCCACCAATGGCAGAGAAGGAAAAATAGACATATTCGACATAGTATCAGCATGCTCCAAATACGGCCAAAAATTCTGGATAACGCCATAAAACAGCAAACTCTCCCCTTTTTAATTTGCTCAAATTTCTCTCACAGCAAAGCTAATACTGTATCCCCTTCGTTGTAACCATTTCCTTCGGACACTTAACATCTACAATCTCATTTACAAACTCTGCCCGATCTAAGAGTTCCTTTGGCGCAAATCTTCCAGTCAAAACAACATCAGTCCTCTTTGGAATCTTGCCTAAAAACTCCAAAACCTCCTTCACATCTAAAAGCTTACAGTACAAAACCAAATCAATCTCATTCGTTTATGGAAACTTTCATTTTGTCATCGGCAAGTTTTCTTATGACATATGGCATACTTAAGAATCAAGCAACACAATAACATACAAATAGGGCTGAAACTTTCAATAAAACAGGGTAGTAATTAGTAGAAGTGTGTGATAAAATGCAACATCAACATCACGTACATCACATACAGGAATTCAAGAATAGATTTTGGGTTTCCCTCATACTCACAATACCAATTTTACTCCTTTCAAAAATGATCCAAGACTGGTTTCCACCACTACAAGCGATAAGAATACCGTTCCAGCCACACATCTTGCTCCTGCTGTCCTCAATTGTTTACCTTTACGGCGGGTGGCCCTTTCTAAAGGGCCTGGTTGACGAAATAAAAGCTCGACAACCGGGAATGATGACACTTATAGGCTTTGCCATCTCAGTTGCCTTCTTATATTCCGTCGGAACCGTTTTCCTTCCCTTAGGCATGGATTTCTTCTGGGAACTTGCCACCCTTATAGATGTAATGCTTCTTGGGCATTGGATAGAAGCTAAAAGCGTCATGGGAGCTTCAATGGCGTTAGAAGAACTCGTTAGAATCATGCCCACAACCGCCCACCTTCTGAAAAACGGTGAAATCGTGGACATCCAAGTTTCACAGTTAAAAGCTGGCGACTTGGTTCTCGTTCGTCCAGGCGAAAAAATGCCCTCCGACGGTGCGGTTGTTGAAGGAGAATCCTTCGTCAATGAAGCTCTTTTAACAGGCGAATCAAAACCAGCTCACAAAAAGATGAAAGATAAAGTCATAGGCGGCGCCATTAACGGAGAAGGCGCTTTAAAGATAAGAATAGAAAGAACAGGGGAAGAAACCTATTTAGCCCAAGTAATAAAACTGGTAAGGCAAGCCCAAGAGAGCAAATCAAGAACTCAAGATTTGGCAAATAGGGCAGCAGCCCTTCTATTTTATGTTGCCCTTGGAGCCGCGATAATAACCTACATAGCATGGTCTCTTCTTGGAAATTCGTATTTAGCCCTTGCAAATTCAGTTACAGTTCTGGTTATCGCCTGCCCTCATGCCCTTGGCTTAGCAATACCGTTGGTTGTTGCTCTTTCAACTTCTATAACTGCAAAAAGCGGAATCCTCATCAGGGATAGAAAAGCCTTTGAAATGGTTAAGGATGTAGATGCTGTCGTTTTTGATAAGACTGGCACACTAACAATAGGCAGATTCGGCGTTAGCGACGTAGTTTCCTTCATTCCAGAAGATGAACTTTTAAAATTAACCGCAAGCGTCGAGCTCAACTCTGAGCATATAATAGCAAAGGCTATCGTAGAATATGCAAAGGAAAGAGGCATAGAAACTCCTAAAGTTAAAGAATTTAAAGCATTACCTGGCAAAGGAGCCTACGGAAAAGTTGGGAAAAAAGAAGTTTACGTGGGAAGCCCAAATCTTCTAAACGACATGAAAACAGACATAAACGATCAGAAAATAAAAGAGCTGCAGAAGCAAGGCAAAACCGTTGTTTTCACGGTGGTTGATGGAAAACTTGCAGGTGCCCTCGCCCTTTCCGATAGAATCAGGGATGAATCCTATGAAGGGGTCAAAAAGTTGAAGGAAAGAGGATTAAAGGTTTACATGCTTACAGGAGATTCTGAAGAAGTCGCCCGCTGGGTTGCAAAAGAACTCGGCATAGACGACTACTTTGCACAGGTTTTGCCTGACAAAAAAGCGGAAAAAATTAAGCTTCTAAGAGAAAAGGGCTACAGAGTTGCCATGGTTGGCGACGGTATAAATGATGCCCCAGCTCTTGTAACCGCAGATGTTGGCGTTGCCATAGGCGCAGGTACAGATGTTGCCATCGAAAGTGCAGACATAATTCTCGTGAAAAATGACCCTAGGGATGTTCCAAAGGTCATAGACATTTCACAGAAGACGTATTCAAAGATGGTTCAAAATCTATGGTGGGCATCAGGCTATAACATCATCACCATACCATTAGCAGCTGGCATTTTATACAATGTAGGCGTAACTCTACCTCCATGGGTAGGCGCATTAGTCATGTCTTTAAGCACAGTTATAGTTGCCTTTAACGCTCAAACTCTGAGAAAATATGAACCGAAGAGGGTGGGATTTATGGAGAAAAGACAGCTTGTTACTGACCCAGTTTGTGGAATGAAAATAGAACCCGAAACAGCTTACAGCAAAGTTGAGTACGAAGGCCATGTCGTCTACTTCTGTTCAAAACACTGCGAAGAGGAGTTTAAGAAGAACCCCAAAAAATACCTACCAAAGATGGGAAAAGAAGATAACAAAGAACATGAACGCCATCATCACTAAATAATTGCCAAAAACAAGAAAGTTTAATAGCTTCTGAAAGTTTATCCGACAATGGGCGAAGATATGGTCAAAATAGTAATTGACTATGATAAATGTGTTGGAGACTTTGACAAAATCTGCGTGGAAATATGCCCAGTTTCAGTTTTCCGCAATGAAAAGTTGGAAAAGCCGGAAGTTGTGAACGAAGAAAGTTGCATCCTCTGTAGGACATGTCAATTTAATTGTCCATGTCAAGCCATAGAAATTTTAACTTAAAACCCCAAGGTTCTTAGTAATTCGCCTTTGCTGTTTCTTATTTCCACTCTTAAATTTTCATCGGCTTGTCTTGTGGCGCATTTTATACAGGGGTCATAAGCCCTTATCACCATCTCTATTTTATTCAAAAGTCCCGGCTTAATTTCGCCATGATGTATGAATTCCATTGCGGCGTCCTTAACGTTAAGATTTATAGCCGCGTTATTCACTTGAGTTGGTATTATCAGCTTCATGTTTTTCAATCGTCCATTTCTAGTTAAGACATACTCGTGAGCAAGCGTTCCTCTAGGAGCCTCAACAACTCCTATTCCTCTGCCGCCTTTAGGCTTAACCTCAACTCTAGTGTCTGTCCGCGTTAAGCTCTCATCCTCCAAAAGCTCTCTCGCTCTTTCACATGCATACATGAGGTCTATAAGACGGGCGTAGTCAAAAAGCAGAGTGGCATAAGCTGGACTTCCAAATTTTCTCTTAAACTCTTCTAATTCTTTGTTGGCAAGCTCCGTTGCCGCTTTTTTATTTACGTTCATTCTAGCTGTTGGCCCAACTTGAACTATTCCCTTCGGCCATCCTAAGGCTTTTAAGTAAGCAAATTTTGCATAAGTCCATTCATAGCGTTTTTCTTCAACATGCTCCATATAATCTTGCGCCATGAATTCCGATAGAGTTTCGCCTTCAGGGTTTATGATGCGGATTTTGCTATCATAGAATTCTATGGTATCGTCTTTTGTTAAAGACATGTAATGGGTTTTGTAGTCTCCAGCCTTCCTAAAATCAGCCCAATTTCTCTCGAAAAGTTCTTTTCCAAGTTCAAGGGCCTCCCTTGTAATTGCGCAGGCGTTTTCCGCCATTTTGAGCAGTTCTTCCCTTTCCCTTTCCTTAAGCGGGTTGATCAAGCCTCCTGGTATTACGGAAAAAACATGGACTTCACGTTTTCCAATGACATCCAAGATTTGGGTTCCAAAGCTTCTCAATGCAATGGCTTTTTTTCCCATCTCTGGTTTTTCCCGCATGATTTGGAAGATGTTTCGTTTTGAAGGATCTTCTTCCAGGGAAAACCAGAAATCTGGAAGTATTAAGAAAAAGAAGACTAGGGAATGGTTGCCGATTATTTGCCCCATTAGGAGGAGCTCACGAAGTTTTTTCGCAGTTTCTGTTATTTCTGTTCCATACGTGCTTTCTATGGCTTTAACAGAGGCCATTATGTGGGCAGTGGAGCATACACCGCATATTCTTGAAATTATGAAAGGAAGCCTTTCTGCTTCCATCCCCCTTAAAAAGTAGTCGAAACCGCGAATTTCTGTGGCATAAAAATAGGCATCTGAAACGTTTCCAGACTCGTCAAGCGTTATTGTGACTTTTCCATGTCCCTCAATCCTCGTTGTCGGCGAAATAGTTATCTCCCTTTTTTGGTTCAAATGACCCTCTCCCTTGCTTTTGATCGTTCAAACTTTGAGAAAATGTAAGTGTGGAAAATGAAGGGGTTGCGGTAAAGTTCCTCCTTAACCGTTTCCTCTGGAATGCTGGTTCTTTTTGATATTACTTTAACAAAGAAAGCATACATGTCTCTTGACCTATACATTAACGAGTCAGGCGGGCCTCTGCATCCGAAGCATGTGAAGCCAGCTCTTGGACATGGCGCTCCACAGCCTTCACGCGTGAGGGAACCCAAACAGATGAAGCCTTGGCTTACTAAGCATAGCACTGGGTCTGCTTCTTTTTCGTATATTCCATAAAGACGGTCAAGTTTCGCGGGAACGATTTTTCTGTGACATTCTGTGCAAACTACACTTTGATGGCGGATGGGTGTTTTTCCGCTTACTATACTTTTTAAGGTGTGAACAATTAGGAAGGGCATGGGCGGGCATCCTGGAATATAATAGTCAACATCAACAAAGTGGCATATTGGATACATCAAATCCTCTAATTCTGGAAGCTTGCTTGAATCGAGAATAAAATATTCTTTCTCTAAAAGCTTCTTCAGAGAAATTATGTTGCCGAGGCTTGTTATTCCGCCGTGGGTTGCACATATTCCTAAAGCAACAAGAATTCGGGATTTAGCCCGCACTTCCCTAATTAATTTCTCATCATAAGCTGTTCTAACTCCACCTTCAACTATTGCCAAGTCAACTTCTGAAATCTCCTTTAAGTCAACGAATGTGGGGGAATAAACTATCTCGAAATCCTCTGAAAGAATTTCCAGCAAAGCATCACCAGCATTTAAAAAGGAGGATACGCATCCAGCGCAACACGTTAAAGAAATTATGCTAACCTTCACAGTCTATCCCTCTCAATTCTTCAGAATCTCCAAGATGTGTTTATGGATTATTGCCCTCAAGCTTCCTTAAGTTTTTCGACTACTCCTGCTGTTCTAAACTTAAAAGGCTTGAATACTCATATAACATAAACTTTTAATAAATTAAACTTCATAATCCGTAGGCATTGTCTAGGAGTGAATTTAAATGGAAAATAGAAAGGAGTTAATTCGACTAATCAAAAAACAAGTCGAAATTGAAAATGACCATGTTAAACGCCTTGATGCATTACAGAAGAAAGTTCACACTGCAGCTGCCCAACTTCTCTTGTTTGAGATGCAACTGGATTCACAAAAACATGCTAGTATACTTAGAGGAATTCTTAAAGTGCTGAAGGGTGTTCCGCCATCGAAAACGCTTTGGAATTACAGAATTGAAAGCTACGTCGACGAATTCGTAGTTAAAAGCGAGCTTGAGACTCACATAAAAATGGAGACCGAAGTCTTAAATCATGTCGAAAAAGAAATTGAACAGACGAAAGATGAAGGCTTGAAACTGTTGTTGCAACACATTGCAGACGATGAAAAGAAACATCATAAAATACTGGAAACGATAGTGAAATATTCATATGAGTTCATTCCATAATCAACGGAAATTATCTAAAGCGGTTTCTTTAAGGCTGTCCTCAACTTCGCTTAATGAATATTGTTGTTAATGGAGCTGCTTCCTTCTCTTTCTTTTCACTTATTTCGCGGGTGTCCGGCATTGGTAACTCATCGGTTTCTTCGTTGTTGATGATATGGTTTGTTGTCGCTAGGGCTTCCAAAGCTAAGTCGCGTATTCCCTTCAACATTAAGGCTGTTTGAAGGCCTTTGGCAGTTAACGCGTAAGATTTCAGTCTCTTCCTTGTGAAAGCCAGTTTCCTTCCCTTCAGCCTTCTTAAATATTTGTATGTTCTCCTCAGCGAAATCCTAGTTTTCTCAGCAAGTTTCCGTGCAGAGATTCCGTCTAAAGGGATATTTTCATAAACCCTTCTCTCAGTCGGCCAAAACTTTGCGCCATTTGAATCCCGTTTCGTTTTGAAGTAGAAGACGTAGTCGTTTTTCTTAGTTGTTTCGATTAATCTTACTCTTTGCAGTCGGTTCAAGACCCTAGCAACACTTTTTGCTGGAATTATGTCTTCAAAATCTTCATGGGTTTCAGGCTTGTTTAGCAGCATACCTAAAGTTATTTCTTCGTAGCATTCGGAATGAGGCGGTAAAATATTCCCAATATCGTGGAAATCCTTTATCAATTCGTTGAGCCGACAGCCGAAAAGTGTTATGTAATACTGGTTCTGTTCTTCTTCTGCTAATCCAACCTCTATTAAGGGAGTGACGTATTCTTCGGCTATTGTCTGTTGGCTGTGGTAATACCCTAGTTTTTTCAACTCTTGTTGGAGTCTAGCTATGGAATATCGGCCTTTCGAAACTATTTCCAATATTTGTAGGCGCCTCTTGTTCTTTAACGTGTTTAGCAATTCTGTCATAAAACTTGGTTTTTTCATTTTCTCGCATAGTTTTCTAAATTCGCTCTTTAGTTTCCAGATTTTGCAACTTGTTACACATGTGATAGGGGTTAATGGGTGACAGTTTTTGCAGGTCTCCTCCCACCCCTTCATCGTGTCTGCTAAGCTTGTTTGCCCCTCTGTCCCTTGGAGCGAGACTGGGTAATTTTCGGTTTTCATGCGCGGACACCTTGACGCATGTCATGACAGTTTAGGGAGAAAGGAGAAGTGTTGCTCAAAAGTCAGTTTGGGCCTGTCATGACATACGTCATAATAATATGACATACGTCATCTTTATATACTTTTTCCCCAAAATAAAATAAGCGGTGCAAAGCGTTTGATAATCCCATGTGAGATCGCTGTAAAATCGGTGATACCCGCAGTGAAGGCGTTGATAGCAAAAGAACTCGTAGAAAAACGCGGTCTAAAACAAGACGAAGTGGCTGAAATTCTTGGAATATCGCAATCATCCGTAAGCAAATACACCCGAAAAGTTAGAGGCTACGTGATAAAAGTTGATGACATAGAAGAAGTAGAACCATTAATAGACAAGATAATAGGTTTACTTGTAAGTGGAAAACAACAGAGAGCGGAATTTCTAAGATTTTTCTGCCAAACATGCATGACCATACGAAGAACAAGCTTGATGTGCCAATTCTGCCAGAAAGCAGATCCATACGTCAAAATAGAAGAGTGCGGTTTCTGTTTAAACTCCAATTTATCTCAAAAATGAGTTAGAGTTCTAAAATAGTTAAAACTTATTAGAATCAAGGCTAAACAAGTTTTAGTGGTGAAAACTTGTCTTCGTTCGATGAGAAGGTTGTTCTTGATGTTCTAGAAAAAGTAAGTAAAAGTGTTGTTAACATAAGTACAATTAAGCTTGTTCATCACATGTTTTATCAGGCGGTTCCAGTGGAGGGAATGGGTTCTGGGACAATAATCGACCCGAAAGGTTACATATTAACCAATAATCACGTGGCTGGCGGAGCGGAGAAAATAGGCGTGACATTATGGAACGGCGAAGTTTTAGAAGGAAGGCTGGTAGGCTCATGCGCTGTCCATGACACGGCGGTTGTAAAGGTTAATAGAAAAGATTTGCTGGCCGCGGAACTCGGAGACTCGGATAAGTTAAGAGTCGGGCAAAGAGTTTACGCGATTGGGAATCCTTTCGGGTTGGCGGGCGGTCCGACGGTAACTTCAGGCGTGATAAGCTCAGTGAACAGGACGATAGAGTCTCAAAGAGGGCTTTTGGAGAATCTTGTTCAGACTGATGCGGCTATAAATCCTGGGAACAGTGGTGGTCCGCTTGTGGATCTTGAGGGAAAGGTTGTTGCGATAAACACTGCGATTATTCCTTATGCGCAGGGAATTGGGTTTGCGATTCCGATAAACTCGGCTAAGAAGTGTACAGGTGGAATAATAACGGACGGAATTTCTACTAGGCCTTGGCTTGGGATAGTTGGTTTAAGCCTTACGGAGGAACTTTCTCGCTATTATGACTTGCCTCTTGATCGCGGAGTTCTCGTGACCAAGGTTGCGGATGATAGCCCTGCAGAACGTGCTGGGATTGTTGCTGGCGACATGATTTTGAGGATGGATGGCGGTGCAATTTATAGTATTGAGGATTTGCTTAGTGAAATTCATAACAGGAAGATCGGAGACAGAGTGAGGATTACTGTTTTTCGCAGAGGTCGAGAGCAAACATTTGAAGTCACCTTGCGCAAAACGCCCTAAACAAAGATCATAGGCGATATCTCCTGCAAACTTCCTCTTTCTCTTGCTGAGAAAACTACAGAGTTAGATCCGTTTTACAGTCGAAAATTTCTAATAGCCAAACACTCACATCTAAGAGTCTAATGTTTGTGGAGTATTAAAAAACTATAGGGGGCTATCCCTATTGCAATCGAAAAGCTCCAAAAATCACGTTCTTCAAATGGAGTGTATTAACGTTTAATTTTTCAGTTTTATAGCTTGTGCAGTGATAAGGCAGACAAGTGAGCAAGAACTTTTTATGATGGTTCCAAGATAAATAAGAAACAAGGCATTAAGCGAGAGTGTTAATGTTGTCGCCTAAGACAAGCTTCTTTGTATTTGTAGTACTAGTTGGCATTGTCCTTTTTCTTATTTTGGATTTGGTAGGCATCCATCTTCCTTTCGTAGCAAGATATGCCGTAGCATTAATTGCTATCGCCCTTTATGTACTGTTAGCAATGATCAAAGCAAGAATGAGCAAACAAAATCACAAGCAAAAGGAATAACTAATAATCCAAAAGCAACATTAACGTGCGCTAGTACCGTCGGTTTGGGTTTGGGTTTTATTAACGTTAATACAACCTATTTATAGGGGGTAGGCTAGCCTCAGACCACACCCGTAGAAACCGCGCAATAATTACATCTAGCCCTCACCATAAACAAACGCATATAAGTCTGTTGAAAATCTCTCTAAACCTGTTAATTAAAATCATAAACAAGATTTAAGTGATTTTCAGATAACAACTGAAATCACAGGAGAACGCCACAAAAATGGCTGTTAAAGAAAGAATACAGGAGAAACCCAACCTCTCAATATTGGCCATGGTTTCTTTCATAGCCTCTTTTATAGTCGCCAGAATATTCACCACCCTAAACCGCAACACTGTCTTGTTCAGCGGAGGTTATCACATCCACCATTTCTGGTACGGCATAGCCATGCTCGCCATAGGCGGTTGGTTAGGCATCAGCTATCAGAGCGAACGAATAGACCGGCTGGCAGCAATCCTTTTTGGTGCAGGAGGCGGAATCATAGGAGACGAAATTGGGCTTCTACTCACCCTTGGAAACTATTGGACAGAAATCACATACACTTTCGTAATCGTATTCCTAACTTTCGCATCAATGCTGATTTTGGTAAACAGATATTACAAAATCATCCGCACAGAATTCACCCAATTCTTACTCAGCAACGCAAGCCTATATTTTGGCGTTTTTCTAGCGGCAGTTTCAATAGCCTTCATTTTGGAAACAGACAACGTAACAATCATCACCGTTTCAAGCGTACTAACGGTAATGGCTTGCGTTATCATTCTTGCATATTTTGTCCAAAAAATCAGGATCAGACTTTAAAC
>Ga0315308_1002596_pt1 | contig 10226 bp, 7 predicted proteins | sample TDP3_MG_FD_203078 | JGI IMG/M metagenome (GOLD analysis project Ga0315308, IMG submission 203078) | Freshwater sediment microbial communities from Lake Towuti, South Sulawesi, Indonesia - TDP3 | ecosystem: Environmental > Aquatic > Freshwater > Lake > Sediment | place: Indonesia: South Sulawesi...
ACTTTTGTAGCGAAGCATGTCTACGCACATTCGAACGGCCGCAAGTCGAATTGCGAAACCTAAAGATCTTGACAGTGTTCAGCCTCGCCCTTGGTGTACCCACGCTACTTCTAACGTACTTCCCGATGCTGCCGGTCTTGCCGACCAACGTCTGGCTCTTCTTGCTTTCAACTCCCGTCCAGTTCGTAGCGGGATGGAGGTTCTATAGGGGGACATACGATGCCCTGAAGATGTTCACCACCAACATGGATACTCTCATCGCGGTCGGCACCTCTGCAGCATGGATCTACAGTACCGTCGTAACCTTCTTTCCAAACATATTTCCGGGCGGGGAAGTGTACTTCGACACGGCCGCTCTTATCATAGCACTCATCATTCTCGGAAAGCTTTTCGAAGATCTAGCAAGGGGAAGGACCTCAGATGCCATCAGAAAACTGATGGATCTACAGCCGAGGATGGCGACGGTGCTGAGGGAGGGTGGAGAAGCCAAGATACCGGTCGAGCAGGTTCAGGTCGGAGATGTCTTCGTCGTCAGACCAGGCGAAAACATACCCGTCGACGGCATCGTAGTCAGCGGAAGATCCTCCGTCGATCAATCGATGATTACTGGAGAGAGCTTGCCGGTTGAGAAGACCTTAAACGACGAAGTCATAGGGGCCACCCTCAACAAGACTGGAATGTTCCAAGCAAGAGCGACCAAGGTCGGCGCGGATACAACCCTCTCGCAGATAATAGACCTAGTACAGGAAGCCCAGTCGTCCAGAGCGCCTATCCAGCGTCTGGCGGACGTAGTCTCCTCCTACTTTGTCCCTGGAGTGATCGCTATCGCCTTGAGTTCCGCTGCACTCTGGTTCTTTGTGGGTAAGACGCCGTTCAACTTTGCACTCCTCATATTCATCTCAGTCTTGATAATCGCTTGTCCATGCGCCCTAGGCATAGCTACGCCCACAGCCATCATGGTCGGGACTGGTAAGGGAGCTGAGAACGGCGTCCTGATAAAAGGAGGAGAATATCTCGAGAAGGCACAGAAGATCGAGACGATCATCTTTGACAAGACAGGCACTCTGACACGCGGGATGCCATCTGTAACCGACGTGATCACATTCGGCAACCACGACAGCAACGAGATTTTGAAGACAGCCGCGATAGCCGAGAAAGGGTCTGAACATCCTCTGGGAGAGGCGATAATAGAGGCCGCAGAGGCCAAGGGGATTGAGATTCCTGCCCCAGATTCTTTTGAAGCGGCTCCTGGTGAAGGCGTGGTCGCATCACGCGGTAACGAACGTATACTTCTGGGAAACAGAAAGCTCATGGAGAGGTATCACGTAAAACTGGTAGCATCCGAGGACAAGCTCAGAGCTTTGGAAGAGGATGGCAAGACAGTGATGATACTTGCAGACGGAGATGCGGCTTTGGGAGCCATCGCCGTCGCCGACACATTGAAGGAGCATTCTGCCGAAGCTGTCAAGCTGCTTCAGCGGATGGGCATTGAAGTGATAATGTTGACGGGCGACAACGAACGTACAGCGAAGGCCATCAGCAGAAAACTTGGGATTGGTAGAGTGATCTCAGATGTGTTGCCAGGGCAGAAGGCCGAGGTGATCAGAGAACTCCAAGAAGGCAAGGTGGTTGGCATGGTCGGAGATGGAATTAACGACGCCCCTGCTTTGGCTCAGGCCGATGTGGGGATAGCAATCGGCAGCGGAACCGACGTTGCCAAAGAGACTGGTGGAATAGTGCTCATCAAGGAAGATCTGCGGGACGTGGTGACCGCGATTCGCCTGAGCAAGTCGACCATGCGGAAGATCAAGCAGAATCTCTTCTGGGCTTTCGCCTACAATACAGCCTTGATACCTGTCGCCGCTGGAGTGCTATACCCGTTTTATGGTGTGCTGTTGAACCCTATCTTGGCAGCCTTTGCGATGGCCTTTAGCTCCGTGTCCGTTGTCTCGAACTCGTTGCTGCTCAGGAGGTTCAGGCCAGCAACGTAAAGCGTCGTTTACAGGCCCAGAATCCTTATTGCCTCAGCTACCCTCCCAATCCCGAGCATGAGCGCAGCTGTCCTCATATCAACAGCGTTCTTCTCCGAGGTCTTCAGGACATCTGCGAAAGCGTCGGCCATCTTCTTCTCCAGCCTCTGATCGACCTCAGCTTCAGACCAGTGCTGTCTATTGAGATTCTGAACCCATTCGAAGTAGCTCACGGTTACGCCGCCAGCGTTCGCCAAGATATCCGGGATGACGAACTTCCCACTCTTCAGCAGAATCTCGTCCGCCTCTGGTAGAGTAGGCCCGTTCGCTGCCTCTGCGATGATCTTGGCTCTAATCTTGTCGGCGTTGTGACGAGTTATTTGGCTCTCCATCGCAGCTGGCACCAAGACATCGCATTCGAGTTCAAGTAACTCTTCGTTGGCTATGTCTTTGGACCCTTCCATACCTCGCACTGAGCCTGTCCTGTGCTTATGTGACATGACTAAGGCCGGATCCAGTCCCGCAGCCACATATACCCCGCCGCTGGAGTCGCTTACAGCAATCACCTTTGCTTCCATCTGGTGGAGCAGCTTTGCGATGTTTGATCCTACATTGCCGAATCCTTGCACGGCAACAGTGGAGCCCTCTACCCTCTTTCCAAGATGGATCATGGCTTGCTTGATTGTCTCAACTACTCCTCTGGCCGTCGCCTCGACTCTACCCTCTAGGCCCCCGATTGCTACTGGTTTTCCAGTGACAGACTCAGGGACACTGTACCCTTTCGATTTGCTGTAGGTGTCCATGATCCAAGCCATGGTTTGCTCGTTGGTGTACATGTCCGGAGCGGGCACATCGCGGTAAGGACCTATTATGTCCAAGATCATGGATGCATATCCGCGTGTCAGCCTCTCCACCTCGCCAATCGACATAGTTTTCGCGCTACAGCGGACGCCTCCCTTTGCTCCTCCGTAAGGGAGATCTAGAACAGCACACTTCCAAGTCATCCACATGGCGAGCGCCTTAACTTCATCAAGGGTAACTCCCGGATGATACCTTAGGCCCCCTTTGTATGGCCCCCTTGCGTCATTATGTTGGACTCGGCACCCAAGAAAGACTTCGGTTCTCCCGTCATCCATCTTGACGGGGACAGATACCATGAGGATTCTCTTGGGTTGTCGCAGGATCTGATGTATATCTCGGTCAAGCTTCAGCTTTGCTGCAACCCGATCGAGCTGCTCGAGTGCAGCGTCGTAGGGATTTACCTTTTCTGAACTCATGGATACTCTTCATGAAGAAGCCAGATTATGAGTCTAACTCCGATTTCCGCTACTATTTCCGGACTAACTCCGAGAATAAATATGCCTAGCAGTGGAGAATCAGAGGTATGACACCTTACTCTAGCTTATGTATCCTATGCTGGACCTGTCGAAGTCGTCGACTATCTGCACCTCTCGTTCGTTGTCCGGCACGTAGTGCAGCCCTATCCTTGGCAGAAGAGACATGGGACCTTCCAATGAGATCTTGGTTGTTGGATGGTCTTCTCCAAAGACTTGCCGACTTATGTGGATGACTAGTGGTCTGACCTCTTGTTCTTCGATGTAACCCAAGGAGTGCAGGTACTCGTGAAGGAGTATTGAGAAGACGAACGAGTTCACCTCTCTTTTGGATTCATTGTTGCTGACAACCGCGTCAAGGAGCCTGCGGTTCATTACTATCGCGTTACTGCCGACGCCATGAAACGCTCCTACATTCATAGGCAAGTCTGCCAGAACCAGCATTAGGCCCGCTCTTCTGCGTCCCAGCACTTTCTCGACAGCCTTCTTGACGACTTCAAAGACGTCACCGAAGTTCTCACATCGATCTAGGTCAACTTTGAAGTCCATCTAGACGCCACCTCCCGGAGTTCTAGTTCGAGGGATGACGATCTCTAGCACGCCATTCTTCAGACTCTTAGTGGCTCTCTGGAAGAGGAGACCGCTCGGAACTTTGAAGCTGCGTCTCCAGACGTTCCCGCAACTGATCTCAACCCGGTTGCCAAGATCTTTCAACACGACATCGTCTCCAGCAGCGCCGGGGGCTTCTGCCACGGTGCGGATAGCGTCCTTCTCTTCAATCATCTCCACGAGCGGATCCATCTTATCATCCGGTTCCGCAGCAAAGTCTTCTTTGCTTTGGGACGCTGAATGCCCTTCCTCCGGCTCAAGTCCTCCGTAGAGAATGTCTCTCATCAGCTGGTCCATCTCTCCAAACGTGGAGGCATCGAAGTCTCTGCTGCTCCGCCGCAGGAATCGGAGCATTATTCGCTCGATATCCGAGAGATCCTCTTCATCCCAATCAGTCATTCCCCATCTCCTCCATCTCTCTGACCATCCTTCCGATCAGGGCATGAGTCAGAAAGCTAGCGAGGCCGAGCTGAGATGGACGGTAGTGAACCTCCCGCCGATGCATTTCAACCCTCTCGACAAGGCCGCTCTCCATCATGCGCCTCAACCCATCACTGACCACTTTTTGGTTGAGGCCTAGGCTCTCCATGAATTCGGCGAATCGGCAGTCCTCTTCGACCACCATTCGGCGGAGCATCTCAGCCCGGGTTTTGTTTGAGAGTACATTGTGCAGCGCACAGGCTCTCTCGAAATCCTCATCGATAGCCTTCGCGATGGATTGCATATCCTTGCCCTTCAGCCGCTCTCCTGTTAGGGGAACCTCCAAAACCACCGAACCGTCCCTGACTAGCCGAATTTTGAGAGTCATCTACGCCACTGTGTTACCGAAAAGTAACTCTCACTAATAAAGATTGTTACCCAACAGTAACAAAGATCTCGCGAGCGCGCGCTGCGACAACAAAGAAATGGAAAAGTCCCCACAACGGAGAGAAACCTACACATGAGCACCACCCTCACACGCCAATAGCGCAAAGAACATCTCCTTTCATGCCGATGAGGCAAGACGATCCATAGGATGCCTTACAGGACCGATCTTGAGAATTGACTACGCCGCCAATCTAACTGCTTCTTGGGATTCGGTTCAACTCTGCATTTTGTCGGGAAGGCTGGCGGCTCAGGAAGAAGAGGACATGGAAATAGCAGACTTCGTGAAAAACAAGAAGGTGGCAGTGCGTACCATAGGAGCAATCAAATTAAAGTTCATCAGCACAAGGACTCTTGAACCCGCAGCCAAGGAAACCAAGCTGACAACTGCTACAGACTATGAACTGCCATACTCTATCTCACGCAAAATCGTCGACAAGCTAGAGGTTAGCAAAGACGTAGAGAAATCAATGGAAAAGAGCCATAGGGGCCTGAAGAAGGCTCTAGAGGCGTAGTTGGTTCGGCGTGACCGCAAGGCATCCTTTCTGGATTATGTTAAACACATGCGGTATGCAGTGATCTGCAAGACTGCTAGTAGTGAGAACTTTCACGGAAATATCGGAGTTTTCACCATACTTTAATGAACCACGATAAGCTCAAAAAGAGCGTATTTCGCCTCTCTGACGCTCTGGGCGAGCCTCTCCGGGGAAATTTGCCATATAATTCTGGAGACCCTCTGACCTCTCTCTTGTTGGGGCTTCAATTCCCGGCCGTTTTTGCCGAGGCGTCGTCCATCTCAGGGTAACCGTGAATCTCGAGTGCTACCCTAGATGCCTCAATGACGTCTATTGGCGAGCGGGCCTCGAGTTCCCTCTTTCCAGCCGATATAGAGGCAGATCAGTCCAGTCTCAGCGTTCATGGGGTTTGGCACGCCTACGACTCGCCGAGGTACAGCAGGTGCGGATACTTGATGATATGTTATCAATGACGCGCTGAATTTGTAGATATCTTGTTTGAGTGAGGAGACGCTGGCCTCCTCCGCGTGATGAAGAACGCCGCGATCGTTGCCCCGGCAACTATGATTGCCATAATTACTGCCGGTTCTGCCATCCCTAGCCCAGTGGAAGTTGCTGTTGGAATAGTTGTCGTCGTTGGTGAAGTCGTGGTCGATGTTGGAGAAGTTGTAGTTGGAGTTGGTGTCGGTGTTGTAGTCGTCGTTGGCGGTGAAGTGGTAGTCGTCGTTGGCGGTGAAGTGGTAGTCGTCGTAGTCGTTGTTGTTGTCAACTGATTATTCAGCGTTTGCAGAAATATTCCCTCGAAGCTTTGGCCATTCGCGGAAACTGCCACACGCACGGTTCCGCCGTTGTCAGTTGAGTTAACGGTTCGGCCACTCTCAGGCCCCTCCTCTTCAACGACGGCAAGACGCATCGTTTGGAAAGTGGCAAGGCTTTCATCCGTTGATATGGCTGCGGTCAGCGGATCCCAGAAGTAATATCCGCCCGATTCGATGAGGCCATATAGCTTTGTCAGCAAATCGAAGACAAAAGTTGCCTCTGGCGTTGTGTGATAGTCCTTGATCTGCTTGTGGAACGAAGTGGTCAACGGTGCGTCATTGGTCGCATCGAGCGGCACAAGTGTAATGGGTGCCCCTGACTTGAGAACAATGTTCGCTGCATGAGGATCTACATAGATATTCCACTCAGCTACTTCGTTGTCGAGGCCGACGCCTGAAGAGGCGATGTTGCCCGGCACCTTTACCGCACCACCCATGATGTAAATCATTTCCAAATTGTTCGCGAGAGAGGGAGTCGTCTCCAATGCTTCGGCAACATTCGTCAGAGGACCGAGCGTCACTAGAACCACCTTCTGGGGCGATGATTGAATAACTGAAGTCATCAACTCAACCGCGTTCTGCCCGGACGTTGTCGCGGTCTTTGGCAAAGTGAGTCCATAGAGGTTATCTGCAGCTCCGCGCCAACTCTCTGGGAAGGTATGGCTGCCCCGCAATGGGGTTTCTCGTCCACAGGCAACGGGTATGTCTTCGCCACCCGCTAGTGCCACAAGACCAAGGGCATGTTGTACCCCGGGTTCACAGTGTGTCTCACCAGTTCCCTCAACAGTGATCGCTTTGATGCTCACATCTGGTCTCTGAAGAAGATACAGAATTGCCATCAAATCGTTAAAATCCATGTCTGTATCGATCAGTAGAGGAGTCTTCAGTTGGGTCTCCGAGCAGACTGGCCTCACGCATGATTGGGAAATCAGGATCAGAGCAAACAAAACTAGGACGCCAAAAACTCGCCTCAACCCAGACCCCGTAATTTGAGCATTTCAAAACTTCATAACACTTTCCATTCCTGATTGCATGACATGGATGAAGCTTCAACATTCCAAGCCGCCGGGGATCTATCCGCATCTAGCGCGCCAACGAAAATTCAAGAAGACGAAGGAAGAGATGCCAATCTCGGAAGTTCTGAAGGCTATCATAGCTTGATGAGTACACGCGCGAACGGCAGGCCCATCGTTGAGACACTCCCGACGAGTCCATCCGTTATTGGCGGTGAGGTTGAGATAGTCGAAGTGAAGTTGGGGAAAACCAGCCTTTCTCCTAACCAGAAAGGGGGCTATCGCCGCGCCGTCTCGGAAGGCTACCCGTTGTGCCTGATCCACGTCTAGATGATCACCTTCACGCGCGCTATCATCGGGCTAAGAGCGCGAGCGCAGGCGATAGAATTGTCTGAATCCGAGTTAACCTGTAAGAGTGTTATGCTGCCAAAATCGTGGCTAGAAGTTATCGCGCCTTATTGTAACAAAACCCAATGTTCCAAGAGCGAATTCTACAGATTTTGTATCCAGCAAACGTTTAAGATGTCGAGTGAAAAAATTGGCTCAGAGCGCGTGCGCTAAACTATCTAACTCTATCCTTTTCGCTCCATAGAACCAAGTTTATCTATGAATTCTTCGCAGATTACGTTGGAAGCCATGTAACGCTATGACGTCGATAACGGTTTACGGAGGAGCTGGCCAGATAGGCGGCAACATCATTCACCTCGTGGATCAAAACTCAAAAGCGAGCATACTGTTCGACTTCGGACGTAGCTTTGCTTCCCATTCGAAGTTCTTCGCTTTCCCAGAGAGGCCTCGAACCTCGGTAAAACAGGAGATCCTTAAGACGGGGCTTGCACCTGTGATTCGTGGTGAGGATATCTACGCGGATCTGATCGCCCACGAGGAGGTCAGAGCACCTGAGTCTCGCAAACGGGATCGAAGGCCTAAGACCGAAATTCTCTACGAGATTGCAGAGCCGAAGACTCCTAGTAGCATAACCGACCTCTACATCTCTCACAGCCACTCAGACCACTGCGGACTCGCCCCAATTCTCCGCAAAGACATACGGGCGAACATGGGTGAGACCGCACATGTCCTTTACAGATCCTACTACGAGGCCGCGACAAGAGACTCGCTGGAAGCAAGGCTCTACCTAACCGAAGAGGACCTGAATAGCGAGAGAAAGAGGAACCTCGCAAGACTATCCTACCACACCTTCCACGGCGGAGACAATCTGCAACCGACAGACAGCACACTGACGATAGAGCCATGCCCAGTCGACCACAGCGTCGCGGGCGCATACGGATTCATAATCCACACGTCATCCGGCCCAATCGCCTACACGGGAGACTTTAGAACGCACGGAACTGCGAAGAAGCTGAGCGAGCAGTTCCTCGAGAAAATTGGAGCGGCAGGCGAGATCAAAGCACTGATATGCGAGGGAACCAACCTCGGCGAGTCCAAAGTCTTCTCAGAAAAAGACGTGGAAAACACCGCAAGATCACTCATTCATCAAAGCCTCAACCAAGGAAACAGCTTCATCCTCGTTGAGGTCCCCCAAGCAGACCTAGACAGGATACGCACCTTCGCAAACATCGCTGAACAACTAAACCTCGAAGCACTCGTCTCGAAGCGGATTGCCAACCACCTGCACGAACTCAAAGCCGCAGAGAGCAGATTCCTCGAACCTCTCCCGACACTCGGAAAAGACCTCAGAATTTTCGTAGAGAGAAGGTATCCAACGAGAAGAGACCGAGTTTTCACCAAACTGGAAGAAGCTTATGGAGAAGCCCTAGTAGACCTCAAAACCATACAAGAGAAAGAATACAAGGGATTCATGATCATCGACGCAAATGAATCGGATCTATTCACGCTTCGCCCACCCCCCAACACGCTCTGCGTACTCAGCACCTGCGAACCATTCACAGAGGAGGCTGACTTCGACTTCGAGAGATGGAAGAACCAACTGGCGCTCTTCGGAGTCATTCTCTACCACATACACTCCTCGGGACACATACATCCTCTGGAGCTACAGAGATTCATTCACGCCGTCTCGCCACAGATTCTGATCCCAGTACACACCGAATATCCCGAGGTTTTCAGGGAGCTATTCGAGAGCAAGACCACGAAGGTAGAAGTGCCAACAAAGGGCGTTCCAATCGATATCGAATGAATGCAAAGAGACTGAAACACCGATCAACAATAGCCGGTATTCCTTGCAAAAGGTCGAAGCTGGCTCGACTCATCTCATGGCGTGTGCAAGACAGAGCTCCAACAAAGGCAAAGCTGGTCTTCCTAGACCTGCCCGAGATGGCCGACCAAGTAAAATGAGCGCTGAGGCTAATAGGAGACTACATACAAAGAAGCTTCGAACGAGCCGAGGAATTTGCTTTGACAAAGTTCTCCTTCACAACAGAGCCGCAACTCAAGATCCTGACGAGGGACAACGTAGAAACCATACATACGACTTCGCTCCGCATCCTCGAGCAAGTAGGTGTAACAATAGACAACAGACAAGCACTGGAGATCCTTGAGAAAGGCGGATGCGAGGTCGACAGAACCACAAACCACGCCCTCATCCCACAGCATCTGGCGATAGAATCAATTCACAAGGCGCCGTCAGCCATCCACATGCAAAGCTTGGACGGCAAGCACAACCTCGAATTGACGGGGAACAGAGTCTACTATGACCCTGGGTCATCGGCGCTCTTCTATCTAGATCACAACGACGCCAAGATCAGACGCCCAACGAGCCAAGACCTAGCCGACCTCGTCCGACTGACAGACGCACTAGAGAACGTGGAAGCTCAGAGCACGGCGATGGTCGTCTCAGACGTTCCGGACACGGTTGTGGACAGGTACAGGCTTTACATCGTCCTCAAGAACTCTGCGAAAACAATCATCACTGGAACCTTCAGCATAGACGGCGTTCCGGATATGAGAAGAATGCTTGAGGCCGTTGTGGGTGGCGAGAAGAAGCTCCGGAACGAGCCCCTCGCGATATTCGACTGCTGCCCCTCCGCGCCTCTGAAATGGAGCGAGATAACCGCTCAAAATCTCATCGATTGTGCAAAATGGCTAATACCGTCCGAGATTGTACCGGTTCCACAGCTGGGTGCGA
>Ga0315308_1002597_pt1 | contig 10226 bp, 13 predicted proteins | sample TDP3_MG_FD_203078 | JGI IMG/M metagenome (GOLD analysis project Ga0315308, IMG submission 203078) | Freshwater sediment microbial communities from Lake Towuti, South Sulawesi, Indonesia - TDP3 | ecosystem: Environmental > Aquatic > Freshwater > Lake > Sediment | place: Indonesia: South Sulawesi...
TATTTTCATCTATCTAATAATCAACAATGCCCCGCTGCATTGCAGGTGTTTACATACCTTGCCACTTGAGAATCAAAAATGTTTACTTGTATCTTTGGCGTCTCTTTTTCCGTTTTCTTTTCTCTCTGCGCATTCGCTTTCGTTTGGATTTGCCCTTGATTTTAGTCTACCCCTACAACTTGTGGTTTACGCACATTAATTGAATGTTCACTTTTAAGGTTTACTCGATGGTGGCGTGGCGCGTCTTCAGGTCATTCTCATTCTTTTTCATTCGATACATAAGTTCAACAATCAAACCGTCGAGAAAAACCATACAATTATTTTCAAAAATACTTCCTAAAGGGCTTAAAGGTTCACGTTCACCCAGAATCTGTCGAGCTAAATAGTCTTCCTCCCGAGGCCAACCCATCTTGGTTCGTCCTCCAATCAGAACTATTTGGTCGGCTATTTGCCCAAGAGTAGAGTCCTTATAAGATGTTATAGCCACAACTTTGGCTCCAATCTCTTTTGCAGCGGTTGCGGCGCTCAAAACCAACTTGGTCATGCCTGTGCCAGAGATTGCTATTACCAAGTCGTCTTTTCCAGCCGCTGGAGTTATGGTCTCGCCGAGAAAGTAAACGTTGAAGCCTAAATTCATAAGGCGCAACGCGAAGGCTCGTCCAACGAATCCGCTTCGACCCATGCCCACAACGAAAATTTTTCTGTCCTTAGCCTCAATAATCAGCTCAATCATTTTTTCCACTTGGGCAAGGTCAAGCTCTTTTATCGCTTTCTCCGCTCCAGCGAGAATCTCGTCTGCAGCCGCCTTCAACCACTTCACGATTCTTCGCCCCCTCGAGAAGCGAAATACAATTGTTAAATGCTAAAAAATCTTGCGGTGAGGTTCATATCGAACTCGAAACAGAAAGTGGTCATTTCGGTAAGAGCATGGTTAACGTGGGCAAAGGAACGAAGTATCGAACGTAGATGGCGGTCACTAATAATATTATGGATATGATTATGAGCATAAAGTCGCCTTCTTTCATTTTAAGAACATATAGATTAGTGCGCTTTTTAGAGGCACCCCACCCTCGAGACTCCATAGCTTCGGCGAGTTCCAAGCTTCGACGTATGGCGCTGACAATAAGCGGAATCAAAATAGGAATGTAATTGCGTATTCTCTTCATGAAGTTGCCTTTCTCAAGTTCTAAGCCTCTAGCCTTCTGCGCGTCCATGATGGTCTGTGCCTCTTCAGCCAAAACAGGAACAAAACGAACAGCAGTAGTGAAGGCAAACGTAAACTCATAGGGAACATGACTTTGCTCTAACGCCAAACTGAGATGGTCAGGCGATGTGGTTAAAAAGAATACAGAAAACGATTCAACCAAGACCAGAAAACGAAGAGCCATGGCAAAAGCATACTCTGGAGGTGACACGCCTCTTGGAATAGTACTGGGAGAAAGATACCCGAAAATAAGGTTGAAGACGAAGAGGAAAGTTGCCAAAAACATGGCGCCACGAAGCGAACGAAGCCACTGACGCTGGACACCTGCCAACAGCACAAACGGTGTCGGGAGGAAGAAAAGAACCAGCAGTACAGGCAACTCATTAAACATGACAGCCACAATGAACATCGCCAAGACGAATAGAAACTTGACCCTTGGGTCTCGATTGTGAATCGGCGACGAAATGTGTCGAAATCTGAAGCCCTCAAAGACGCTCAACGCTTACCGTCCTCCAAATATTCGAGCAGAACCTTAGTAGCCTCTGAGACATCAATCACGTTTGTAGGCAGTCCAAGGTCTGCCAATCCGAGAAAGATTTGAGTTATCTGCGGCGGAACGATAGAGGCTCGTAAGGCGATGTCTGGGTCAGTGAGTATTCTTTTGGCGTCTCCGTCGGCTACAATTTGTCCCTGCGCCATCAAAACAACACGTGGACTGCACTCTGCAACAAACTCCACATCGTGTGTGACAATTACCACGGTTTTGCCCTGTGCATTCATTTGAACGATGAACTGGCGAAGTATATCCTTCTGCCTATGATCTTGCCCTATGGTGGGTTCATCAAGTATAATCACCTTTGGATTCCAGGCTAGAACAGAGGCTAAGGCTACGCGTTTGCGTTCTCCACCGCTCAGCATGAAGGGCGAGGTCTTGCGATACTCTGTCAATTCGAGCAGGTTAAGCGCCCATGTCACACGTCTCTTCAATGTGTTCTCCTTAAAGCCGAAGTTTCTAAGCGCGAAAGCTATCTCTTCCTCCACGGTCTCGCTGAAGAGTTGATGATCAGGGTTTTGGAAAACGAATCCAATTTTTCGGGCTAGTTGAGCGATGCTCATGTCTCGTGTGCTGACACCGTCGACCAGAACCTCACCTTTGGTGGGCTTGAGCAATCCGTTGAACTGCTTCACAAGGGTTGTTTTTCCAGCGCCGTTCTGTCCCATTATAGCCACGAATTCGCCGTTACGAATGCTTAGGGACACGCCCTTTAAGGCTTCGACTTCTGTTGGATACGTGAAGTGAACGTCTTTGACTTCGATCATGTCTTCAGCACCTCTCGCAGAAGTCGGGTTGCTTCCTCTGAGCTTGTGGGAACGCCTCCTAACCTTAATCCCTTTTCTTGGAGCAGTTGCCAGAGTAAGGTTGCCTTTGGAATTCCAACGCCGATCAGTCGGGCGGTTTCGGAGTTGAAGATTTCACTTAGTTTGCCGTTTAGAACGATTTTTCCGTCGTTCATTATGACAACGTGGTCTGCGTATTTTGAGGCTAGGTCAAGGCGATGTTCAACCAATATGACCGTGACGCCTAATTTCTTGTTCAGGTCGTTTATCACTTCAAAGATTTTCTGTGCGCCTAAAGGATCAAGAAAAGATGTGGGTTCGTCGAAAACCATGATGTCTGGTTGCATGGCTAACACGCATGCGATGGCTACTCGTTGTTGTTGTCCGCCTGAGAGTTCATGTGGGGCTCTCTCCCGCAACTCTTCTATGCCTGTCATTTGAAGAGCCCAGTCAACCCGCTTTCGCATTTCATCTCGGGACACGCCTAAATTTTCAAGTCCAAAGGCTACGTCTTTCTCCGCTGACAATGCAAAGAGTTGGTTCTCTGGGTTTTGGAATACGAGTCCAACCCGTTGCGCCATTTCATAAATCGGATGCTCAGTCACCTTGAGTCCAGTAACGGTTAATTCTCCTTCGAGTTGTCCAGAGTAGAAATGGGGAATCAAACCGTTGAAGCAACGACAAAGCGTGGTTTTGCCACATCCGCTTGGACCTGTTAAAATCACAAATTCTCCTTTTTCAATTGTGAGAGACACGTCTCTTATAGAGGGCTTTGTGGCACCTGGATACGTGTAAGTTAAGCCCTTTGTCTCAATTATTGCCATTGATTTTATGTCGCCGCCTTCTTTGGCAAAGAGTAGCAGGCGTCATTTAAGAGTAGCTACTCAAAACAGAGTTAACTTAATTTTTCTTTAAGCAACTTAACACAACGTTTTAGACTTGCCTTAACGTCTCCAACACCGTTTACTCCAGCTGAAACCGAGTGTCCACCGCCCATGCCTTGTAAGTATTCGCCTAAAGGCTTGGCTACATCTCTGCCCAAGTGCACGCCTGTTTTCTCGTAAAAATCGTGGCTTGCCCTCATGCTTATCTGTATTTTTTCGTTGTGCTGACCTGCCACAACTGCCACGTGTGCTCCTAAGGCAATTAATGCACGTGCGGCTGAAGCTTGGTAGGCGCTGACGTGTGAGAGTGCGATGAGCCAGTTGTTGATTTTCAAGAGTTTGGTTCGTTTTGACGCTTTCAATCTTGCTATGCGTTCAGATGGGTCCATAGGCAAGGACAGCAAAGACAAGGCTTCTTCGGGCTTCACCCCGACGTCGATTAGGTCGGCGACAGCCTTAAACGTGGTTGAACTGGCTAAGACGAAGTGGCGGGTGTCGAAGGCTATGCCCAGAAACAGAGCTTTAGCTTCCTCCAGTATAGGCTTTACTTCGGCTTCTTTGAATAGGCGGTACACAATTTCGCAGGTTGAAGACGCGTTCTCGTCTGCTACGCTCAATGTTGCCAGACGTTCGGTCTCAGGATGACTTGCGTGATGGTCGATTACAACTAATGCAGCCTTTGACGCTTTGACCCTTTCACTCCATTCGCCCAATTGTTGAATGGTGTTGGTGTCCAACAGCACGATGACCTCTGCGCTCTCCATCTGCGGTTCTGCTGTCAATTCGGCTGGAATTGAACGCAGCATAAACTTTGAAAGTCGGCTTGGACCCTGTGCCGCTGCGATTTCTATCTTTAACAAGGGTCGCAAACGTTGCATGAGTCGTGAAAACGCGAAGGCTGCGCAGACGGCGTCTGGGTCGGCGTTGATGTGACAGAGTAACAAAACGAGTTTGGCGTTTCGTTCGTCTAAGAGCCTTATTACTTCGTGGATTTGCACGCAAGTTCACTCAAGTATTCTTTTATAGACGCGAACGCCTTTTCTGTGGCTTCTTTCGCCAATTTTTCAACATTGTAATCTTTCATTAGAGGTGACAAATTGATTTCTACGTCTATGTTGACCGTGACTGGTTTGGTTCCTTCAGTGTCTACGGATATGTTGAGCGCTGAAATTTTGCTGGAAGAAACTTTAGATAAAACATATTGTCGGGCGGTTTTTTCTCCTATTTCGCACAGTTTTTCCAACTGTTTAGGCGTCAACTTGGGTATGCCAATTTCTTCCAAAAAGTGTTTCACCTAAGATTCGGAAGGTGGAGGCGAAACTGGGCTGAGGTCTCGCTGCAATTTAGCCTGTAAATCTTTGGCTTGGCTTCGTATTCGTTCTTCCTGCTTTCCAAGCACAGTGATTCTTGTGTTGAGCAGTTCTTTGCGTTCGTTCAGTTCGGTTGTCACTGTGGCTTTCTGCGCCTTTACCAACAATGAGCCAATTGACTTGTAAATAATAGCGTTTTCATCGGTTTTCTCCAACTCGCTAAGTGCTTGTTCAGTTTCTGTGAGTTCCAATTCAAGCTGTTGCTTCTGAGTTAAGACTGTCTGCAATGTTTGTTGCAGTTGTTGAAGTCTGAGCAGTCGCTCTTGAACCTGTGGCGGAAGCTTTGAAATGTCATCGCTCATATGTATTCCTCAAACAACATTCTAGGCAATAGTGGTCATGGGTTAATTAAGTGTTTTTGCATGGTTCCTTCTCTCTGATTGTTCAACAATGGGTTCTTTGTTGAACAAACAAAGACTCGCCTTGTCTGTTTTGAGTTTCAAGGCGGTACAAGCACAAATTTCTTTTATGCTCGTTATGATGAAATCTTGACATAAATTAAAGTTGAAAATCCAAGGCGAAACGATAGCTTTGTGAAGATTTCTTCACATATTGATTGACTTGACAACGTTACCTTTGAAAATTTTTCTTCTCAAAAAATGTTTTTAATCTGTAAATACATCATTTTAATGGGAGTTTGAGCCTCGGTTATGTCAGGAAATAACCGCGAAGAAACCTATTCTGTAATTTTTAGTGCATTAAAGCATCCAGTTAGGAGGAAAATACTGAGGATGCTTTGTGTGGAGGAGCTTACGTATACTCAGATATTGAGTACCTTAGGCATAGATAGCGGTCATTTAAACTATCATCTTGAAAATCTAGGTGAACTTTTGGCTAAAACGGAACAAGGAAAATACAGGCTATCTGCATTCGGTAAGGCTGCTGTTGAATTAATGACTGGTGTAGAAGAAACGAAAATCAGTAGGAGCGAAGCGAAAAATCTTTGGCTGCCAAGGAATAGACTGATGCTACTACTTCAAATAGTCGCCATCGTCGCGCTTATCATAGCTAGTGTGACTTTCCTGAATGTGAAATACGTCTCAACCTACTCATATGGGTCGACGGGATCGTTAGATGACAAGCGGCTTATCCAACCAAATGCTTCCATAACGAACATTGACTCTCTTAATGTTCGCTGGTTTCCGACGGATGCGTTGACAACACGGTATCGGGTTTTCTTTGAAATTGAGGTAACTACAAATGCGACTATATGGGTTCAATTAACAGAGGGTCGCGGTAGGCAGGGTACACCGGGGCCTACTTATTATCAAGTTCCCATAGGAGGCTATCTAATCTATAATGAAACACTATTGGGACCATTCGACCCTTCTGGACGACAATTAGTTAGATGTAATTATGATATTTTAGTTCCTCTAAAATCGCCTAAGGAGCAAGGATACCTACTGGACGGTTTTTCACTCTATGATGTTAAGATTACAAATCTAGGCAAGAATGCAGGTCCCGATGGCGGAACGCTGTCAAATTACACTGCCTCCATTGGTTTAAAAACATCTTATCCATTTATCGAAGAAACAAACTATCCTTACTTTTATCATGGTGTTTCATTCATTGCTTTGGCTTTAGTCACAGCTCTATTACCTTACCTACCCGCACTGACAAAGCACATGGCAAAACGATTGCGGAGCAAACAGTCTACAAACTGAATCTAGGCTAAAAGAAACTTAATTTTTTTAATTCTCACTCTACAGTGTTACAAAAGATGAGAGTAAGACCGTTTAAACGAGAAAAGGGATTGTATGAGAAAGCTAAGGGGGAGATGACGCTTTAATAATTATCCAGCGATTCTAAGGCTTCTCTTGTCAATAGTATCCAATGGAGGTAGGAGTTTATGGCGGCTCTTAACGCTGAGGTGTCAGTTGCCTCAAAGGTCAAGTTTAGGCTGTTGCCTTCTTTGGTCACTTTTACTTTGGACCGCTTAGTCAGTGAAGTATGTGTTTCAGGCTCCAACGCCTTAAATATGGATTCCAACTGCTCTTTTGACTGAAATTTTAAGCGAACACTCGCCTTGACACTAGACGAAGCCATGAGTTAACATTGTCTTAACTTGTTCTTAACCTTGAAGCTCTGAAATTCGATACATAAATATTTCTTTGTTATTCAATCATATAATAGAGAGGAAAGAATGTCAATCAAACTTTCCAGCGTGTTTGCTCTTGCTCTTCTGCTAATATTCGCTGTTAACGTTTATGCTGAAAACGTAGTTTACATTGAATTCTTCTTTCTTGACCCTTATTCCGAGGATATTTGTCAGACATGCCCAAGCTGGAGGGATACATGGGAAACATTCGTAAACGCTTCAAACTTAATGGACGATATTAAAAACGAATATGGTGATCAAGTTCAAATTGAGCGAGTGAACATGAGTACAATTGATGGGGAAGCCCGATTCGATCAATACAGCCTTTGGGAAGAACCAGCTGTTGTTATAAACCAGGAAATCAAACTTGAAGGAGAAGAATTAACCAAAGATAATTTGAAAAACTACATAGATGCGTATCTTAGCGGTGAAAATCCAAGCGCAAATCTTGTTCAGCCAATCAATGCCCTTGCAGTATTCTCGCTTGGTTTGTTTTCAGGTCTTTCTCCATGCTTAATGGCAATGCTTGCCTTTATTCTAAGTTATACATCAGGGACTGCTTCAAATTTTAAAAGCGGAATGTTCCGAGTTTTGGTCTTTGGAATAGGCTTCTTATTAGCCATAATGCTTCTAGGAACTTTAGTTACAACAACCTTAATGTCAATTCCCTCGCTTTACAAAGCCATAATGTGGGCAGTATCAATAACAATGATTCTTATAGGATTAAATTTAATAGGCTTGCTAAATGTTCTTTTCCGCTTAGAGCTTTTCGCTCAAAAACTAGCGAAAAAATATGGCACTACAACAATAGGACTGTTCATCCTAGGCTTCATTTTTTATTTTGTTAACCTTTGCGCAGTTCCTCTTTCATTTATAATTTTGCCAACGCTAACAACCCCTAGAAACATGTATCTTCTTGTGTTGTTCAGTGTCGGCGTCCTCATACCATTTTTATCGGTTGGAATTGTTGCTGGCGGTTCATCGACCTTGGCAAAGCGAATCATAAAACAACATCGCTATAAAATTCGAGCCCTTAGTGGAGTAATATTATTGGTTTATTCTGTATGGTTTATAGTCTTTAATCTTCTGTAAAATGATGAAAAATATGGAAGGAAGAGGCTTTATTCGCCTTCTTCTTCAACAGCCACGGCTTCAGGCGGCAATCCTTTTGCGGCTCGTTTGGCTACTACTCCCAGTTTTGTGACGGGTGTATAAGCGCCGCCAGTAAAGACTGAGCCACATTTTCTGCACTTCCAAACGCCTACGCTCTGACGCCGAACCGATTCAGAGCCGCATTGAGGGCAATTATGCGCCTTTTTCAGTCCAGAAATCGCTTCTATGTAGCGTTTTCGCACGGTGGCACCGTAGCGGGCTTCTAAGCCTCTGGTTGAACCTATCTTCTTTGTTCGTCGTCGTCCCATTTTTTACTCTTTCACCACGAGTTTGCGCTGTTCCTCAGCTTTTTGCCGAGCTATATTGCTGGCTTCAAACACCTGCTCAGCGGTGAAGTAGCCGTAGCCTCCCTTTTGTATGGCACAGATTTTTCCGTCTTTCTCCACGGTCATTGTAAGCCTAGCGTCCATCACCTGTTCCTCTTCGAGCCCAGGGTCAACCACCAACTTGTCGTTGATTTTGGCAAAAGTCACTGCTACAGGATAGTTGCGTATAGGCAGAAGCTTGTATCCAGGCTTGATTTTCACCTCGCCTTCTTTCACCTCGTAATTGAACATTTTTGTGTTGAGCAACGCCGCCAAAGCCGCCAAACAAGAGGCGTCAATGAGGTTTCCATCGTGATTGAGCACGTAGACATCTACAAAAACAACAAAGACTTTCTTTCCAGGTTCGATGCAAAGTTCTTCTACGGCTATGACCTTAGACTCTCTGATGCCTCTGTCCACAACTCTGGCGAGTTCGATGGAGTTTTCATCTGGCGGTCCAGGCTCAAAAGTGGGCGAGGCTAAAGGCACCAACTCGGCGTTAACGGTCAAGACTCCTTCGTTAGGTGTATCCGGAAACGGTTCACCCAACTCAAATTTGACTCCCACCAACACCTCAGTCTTGCCAAGTCGCACACGAGCTGAACCCTCGGCGCGTTCAATGAGCCCAGCTTCAACTTGCACCTCGCGGTAGTCGGTCAAGCCTCGTCCGTCGAGTCTTTTTCCACGTGAAATCAACTGGGCGATTCGTTTTTGTCTAACTCTCGAAGACATTATGGAAGACATCATTCTTCACCTGCCTCTGTCTCTTCTTTTTCAGTTTCAGTCTCTTTGGCAACCACATACTTTGCCCTCAAAGCTTCTCTCTGGATTTGACTTGCCTGTTTGCAGCCGTCTAGGGCTAGGTTGACCACCTGTTCAAATTCTTCGCCGGTCAGCATCCCATCCATTTGAAGCAATGTTATGGCGTTTGCACTGGGCATGTAAGCCAAGGGCAGGTCAGCTTCTCCTGCCTTGTCTTCAACATCAGTCAAATCCAACACGAGGCGACCCTCAATTTTCCCAGCTGCACATGCGCTCACCAAGTCTCGCATGGGTATGCCTGCGTCTGCCAACGCCACCGACGCAACAGTGATGCCGGCGCATCGTGTTCCTCCATCCGCTTGCAAAACTTCAATGAACAGGTCGATTGAGGTTCGTGGATAATATTCGGTGAAAATAGACGGCTCCAATGACTCCCGTATCACCTTTGAAAGTTCCAACTCTCTCCTCGAGGGTGCTGGCGACTTTCTTTCCTCAACCGAGAACGGCGCCATGTGGTAGCGGCAACGCAACACTGCTCGGTCAGGCAGAGCCAAATGTTTGGGGTGAACCTCTTTAGGCCCATAAACCGCTGCAAGAATCTTGTTCTTTCCCTGTTCAATGTAGGCAGACCCGTCGGCGTTGCCTAAAACTCCAACTTCTATTTTTATGGGTCGCATCTCATTCAGTTTTCTTCCGTCTAATCGGACATCGGTTTCATCAATTAGTTTTTCCGGTTTCTTCTGTGACATTTTCAACAACCTCCTTTTCTCCTTTCTCTTTCCTTAACATCTCTGTCACACGGTCTGTTAATCCACTCGTGTGAGCTTCCTCCTCGATTTTGCGAATGGCCATGACGGCCAAGCGCTCGTCTTCTGGCGATTTGCCGCTTATGAGAATTCTTCCGTTCTGGCCTATGGTGATTTGACAGCCCGTCTCTTGTTTCAACATGCTTATCATTGAGCCTTGCTTTCCAATCACACGTGGAATCTTCGTTGGCGTGATTTCTATGATTTGTCCTCTAGTGATTTTTCCGAGTCCTCGCTCAAGAACTGTTAAAAGTGGGTCGCGTGTTCGGTCGTAGGCCACTATTTT
>Ga0315308_1002598_pt1 | contig 10223 bp, 7 predicted proteins | sample TDP3_MG_FD_203078 | JGI IMG/M metagenome (GOLD analysis project Ga0315308, IMG submission 203078) | Freshwater sediment microbial communities from Lake Towuti, South Sulawesi, Indonesia - TDP3 | ecosystem: Environmental > Aquatic > Freshwater > Lake > Sediment | place: Indonesia: South Sulawesi...
TTGTTTATCAGTCTGGTTCTAATCCTAGCGCTGACTGCCTTGACATCGGCGGCAGTCGTGGCAGCGAAGCCAGCGGAGTTTAATGCTAGCGGAGTTGTTACCTATATCGAGTTAGGTGGCAGCGTGTTCCCTGCAGGAGACAGCGGTAGATGGGTGGTAGCTTCCCGTTACCTAGAGGGCATTTTCTTGGGTCCGGATATCACCGGTCCCTTCAAACTGACCTATAAGGCGAATGTCACCTCACTGCAGGCAGGCAATCTTCACGGTACCCTGGAGACAGAGGCGTACACTCTTAATGTGAACGGCACGATTGAACCATTGGAGATAGTATTTTACGAACCATGGCAGATTTACCTGCCGAAGCTGACCATCAGTGGCCACTGGACCTGCATTAAGGGAGCGCACGGCCAAGGGAACTTTAACGCATCGCTCATCTTCATACCATCTGGCGAGCATGTCGGTGTGGTTGTAGATGGTCCATTTACCATGACCGGCAAATGGCAACCCTAGATATTACGGGACAGCGGTAAATAGTGCCGGAAAGGTCATAACGCGTATCTCCCTAGCTGGATGCACTCAATGCCCAGCGGGGGAGATACATATTTTCGAGCTAGCAAAATAGCATGAGAGTACTGTCTCTCTCATACTTTAGATGTATTCAATATCATCCTTTTGCTGGATTGTTCTGGTTCTGATGATGGTTTAATATCAGACTATTGATGTATACCCACAATTCGGGCAGGGTCTAATGATGCATCCGATATTTATGAGGAAAGGAGAGTGACTATGCAAGATTTGAAATACCGAATGGTCAAGTCAGAATATGATGGCTTCTGGGTGAAGTACTGCGGATTCTTGGACTTATCGTTAGAACAATTTATGTCTATTCAGCAGTCGCTACTATTACAGCAGTTACAGCAGATTGGGTCCTGCCCTTTGGGGAGAAGGCTAATCGGCAAAAAGCTCCCGGCAAACGTGGACGAGTTCCGCAAATCAGTCCCACTAACTACGTACGAGGACTATCTCCCAGATTTGGAACAAGGCAACGGGGACTCTCTTCCTGAGAAGCCGCATATATGGGCTCATACTTCAGGCACCACAGCAGGTGTTTTCAAACGGGTCCCCTACACGCTTAGAGCCTATGACAAGTTACTGGGGGACCTCATGACGGCATTTGTTCTTGCCTGCTCCAAAGGGAGGGGGCAGAGTTCCATTGCAGAAGGCGACCGGGTGCTATTCAATGTAGCGCCCATTCCCTACTTATCAGGGATAGTTGCTTCTGGAGCCAGCAAAAGATTCAACCTCAAGCCTGTGTACTCACCCGAGCTGCACGATGGTCTGGAATTTAAGGAAAAGATGGTCAAAGGCTTTGAGGTATCTTTACAAACTGGTGTAGACATAATAGTCGCCCTGACTAGTGTGCTAGTTAAGATGGGAAATGATTTCAATAGACACTCCAAGAACGGCAGAATATCCAAGTACATTTTACAGCCTAATGTTCTCTACCGGTTTGCCCGAGCCTTGGTGCGGAGCAAGCTGGAGAGAAGGAGCATATTGCCTAAAGACCTCTGGCCAGTGAAGGCGGTCATTGGCTGGGGCATGGATACCAACATTTATCGCGAGCAGGTGAAAGAATTCTGGGGTACATACCCCTATGAGTTCCATGCCTGTACTGAGGCTGGTATATTGGCTGTGCAGAGCTGGAATAAGAAGGACATGACCTTTATCCCTCACTCCAACTTTTTGGAATTTATCCCGGAGGCTGAGTGGCTGGAAAACAGGAGAAATAGCTCCTATCAGCCCCGTACGGTACTGCTTTCTGAGGTCAAACCAGGCGAGCGGTATGAACTGGTGATCACCAATTTCCACGGTATGCCATTCATCAGGTATAGATTGGGGCACCTTATCCGGATTACATCACTACAAGATGAAGAGGCACAAATCTACCTGCCGCAGATGCTCTTTGAGGCCAGGGCAGATGACGTGATAGACATAGCTAGTTTCACCAGATTGAGTGAAAGAACTGTGGCCCAGACGATTGCCAATGTCAACCTCAACTGTGAAGAGTGGTCAATTCGCAAGGAAGTCAGGGGGGGTAAATCGCGGCTTTGCCTCTATATGGAGCTTGAGGACGGGTACAAGCCGGAAGAGGTAGCCTCAATTTTGCATGAAGAACTCAAGAAGGTGGACTGCGGCTATAACGACTTAGACTCTATGATAGGTATTCAGCCGCTTGAGGTAACTCTACTTCGTCGCGGAACCTTCAACGATTACTACGCAGAAAAAAAGAAGGCTGGGGCGGAACTATTCCAGCGAAAGCCACCTCGGATGAATGCTCCTAACGATGTCATTGACGAGCTTATTCGTATCAGTAAAAAGCACGGATAAATGTGAGGACACTGATTCTTTTAGATAGTACCTTGGGGTTTTGACATTTGGTGTAGTATAATCAAAGTAAGCTGGCTGGTAATCCTAGGCATGTTGTGGGACGACGTAGGTAGGCTCCGATGAGTATATATGTTTTGATACCTATAGTAGAAACCACATTTTGTGTTGGATTACTAGTACTCCTCATAGTCAATGGCTTGCGCCATATTGCCCGAAAACCTTTCTCCCTTTTCCTCATCTTTATGGGCTTGTGGGGTTTTTTCATTTTTATGATGCGCTCTGCTTCAAGCCTTGAAGATGCATTTTTCTGGGAGAAATGGGTCTTCTTTGCCATATTAAGTGCCGCCCTGTTCTTCTATAGGTTCACGCTAAGCTTTACCAGCACCAAGGAATCAAAGCGAATCCTTTATCCGGTATACCTCTTTTATGTTGCTTCCATGGCCTTGGTCCCGACAGGGCTCGTCGTCAGCGGCATGCAAATGATGTGGTATGGTAAAGCCCCAGTCATTGGTCCGTTATTCTTCCTCTATGTCCTCACCGCATACGCCCCCATAGTCCTCGGGTTAAGGGTACTGATAAGGCACTATAGGCAGTCTAAAAGCCTAAACGAAAGAGTCCGAGATTCTTATATTATCGCCGGAATAATTGCCACGCTTATCGGCGCTACAACTGACTTTCTTCCCTCACTGGGTATAAGCATGTATCCATTGGGCATTATCGGAAGCATATTGTTTTGTGTACTGGCTACTATTGCCATGTTAAGATACGGGCTCCTAGAAATAAAAGTGGTGCTCCGCAGGGGGGCAGCTTACTCACTGATAAGCATCCTAATGCTAGTTATCTTTGCTGTCATTATCTTTCTGACTAGCAGCTTGTTTCAAGAAGTTAGGAGGCCTATCCTATGGATAATTGCCATTGTTATTGTTTTTGCTATTGCGGTGGTATTCCATCCGGTTCAAATTAGGGTGCAGAGAGTTGTAGACAGATGGTTTTTCCGCGATAGGTATGACCATCTTAAGGCTCTGGAGCGGTTCACTAAAGATACAAAAGACATCATGGAGCTAAAAGAGCTATCATTATCGCTACTTTCCATGATTGCTCAAGGCATGCAAAGTCGTAGCGTCTACCTGTTGCTTCCCTCCCCACAGAGCGGGGACTTTGTTAATTACGCACAATACGGACAAACGAGCGCGGGAAGCCTGTGTTTCCCAGCCAACAGTCTGCTTACTCAGGCAATGAAATTTCAAGATAGCCTTGTTGACGTCAATGATATAGATATTATTCCTTCACTGAGAGATATTAGCGATAGCGACAGGGAGATACTAGCAACAAACCAACTGGAACTTCTGATACCCTTGAAGACCAAGGAGCGATTGACTGGGATATTGGTTCTTGGTAGCAAAGTTTCGGGTGAAACGTACTCTACTGAAGACAGGCAGTTGCTGAGTACAGTTTCCAACCAGGCAGCGATAAGCATCGAAAATGCCCGTCTTTATGAGGAGCTTAAACAGTTATTGATGAAGTCGTCTAAGTTAGCCTCATTAGGCGAATTAGCCGCCAATGTTGCCCACGAGGTCAATAATAGCCTACAGAGCGTCATCAATTTCGGAACAATTCTATCCCAAGACATGAGCGATGCCGACCTCAAGAAAGATTGCAAGATAATTGAAACTGAGGCGTTGAGAGCTAGAAATATAGTGGAGATGCTACTTGGCATGGTCCGTAAGGAGAGGACTGAGAAGGAAGCCGCTGATATTAACGACCTGCTGCGCTCTGTGGTCAACTTAGCCCGGCTACGAACAAAGAGTGGAAACATAACCATTATCGAAAATTACTCCCGGCAAACTCCACTCGTATTTGGTAGCGCTGAGCAGCTGAGGCAGGTGTTTTTAAATATATTAACCAATGCTATTGATGCTATACCAAACGAAGGTAAGATTGTTGTCCAGACTGCCATTAGGAGTAAACACGTAGTGGTAACTATCGCCGATACCGGGATAGGTATTCCCAGCCACCTTATCGGCAGACTATTTGAACCATTGTTCACTACCAAAGAAAATGGCACGGGTTTGGGTTTAACAGTGAGCCTGAGCATCGTACGGGACCACGGTGGAACCATAGATGTTGATAGTGTTGAAAACCAGGGAACTAAGTTTACCGTGACCCTACCTCGGCTGGAATAACCAAAAGAAGGAAAGTATTGTGCCAGACAAGATACTAGTAATAGATGACGAAGAGCACGTTCGGGAATCAAGTATCAGGCTCCTTCAGAGGATGGGCTATGATGCGCATGGAGCCGCGTCAGGCATGGAAGCCCTGGAGAAGATTGGCAGAGAATCTTTCGACCTGCTGTTATTGGATATAAAGATGCCTGGAATGGATGGTATTGAAGTACTTCGCCGAGCTAGGCAGATGGTCCCGGATATTATGGTTCTAGTCCTCACCGGACATGGAAACATTGAGACCGCAATTGAAGTTATGGAATTAGGAGCACTGGGTTTTGTTCGTAAGCCCGTATCCATTGAGAACCTAGCAAAGAGTATTGATGATGCGCTCGCCAGGGGTCGGATGAATAAAGAGAATGCCAGACTCCGAGCCCTGCTGCCCCTTTTTGAGCTCAATAAGGTTCTCCTATCTGAGGTGGCTGAAGGTAAGCTTCTTGGTCTCATCATTGACACCGCATCCTCTGGAACGGGAGCTGATGTCACTCAGGTTCTGCTCTGGGACGATGCTGGTAACCCTATTCGGAGCGCAGCCAATGGGCTTCCATCAACAAAAGATGTTAGTGAAATAGTAACAACCGATGAAATGGTAGCCAAGGTCTCGTCAACGCTGCAGCCGGTAGTCGTATCTAGAGGAGATGGAAGCATCCTCAACAACTGGGAGGAGATTGGTTTGCAAAAGTCTGGCTGTGATATATACGTACCTCTCGTAGCTAGAGGCAAAGCCATCGGGGCCCTAAAAGCGACAAAACTCAGGGAGGGGACTCCCTTCCAGCGAAGTGACGTAGAGTTCTTATTCACCCTCTGTGGTCAGAGCGCCATAGCCATAGCTAATGCCAGGCTGTTCCAAAGTGCGGAGAGAGAACATACTGAGGTTGAAAGACTGCTAACGCGAGTAATTACTAATACGGAAGATGAACGACTAAGGATATCTCTGGAGCTTCACGATGGCCCGATTCAGTCTGTTGTCGCCGCTCAGTTTGCTATTGAAGCCTGCAGAACTCTTGTCATGAAAAATGAGTTGAGTCAAGTTGAGACCAAGCTGCATAATGTTACTCAGACGTTACTCCAGAGCACACAAGATCTAAGAAGGATAGTCTGTGACCTTCATCCACCAGACCTGGAGAAGTCAGGGCTTCTCTCAGCAGTCCAAGCCTATCTAAGCAATGTAGGGAGGGATAAAGGAATAAGCTGTCATCTCAGAGTGAGAGGCACAGCAACACAATTACCTCACAACACAGAGAGAGGGGTATATTACGTGGTTAGAGAAGCTATTACTAACGTGAGAAAGCACGCCGCTGCTTCTGAGATTAATGTTCTGGTTGAGTTTCAAGATGATAATCTAATTGTTGATGTTAGCGATAATGGCAAAGGTTTTGACCTGCCAGGAGAAGACGCCGGCTTTGATGCTGGGCACCTAGGAATAAGAAGCATGAAGGAGAGAGCCAGGCTGTTGAAAGGTAACATCCTCATAGACTCGAAACCCGGAAAAGGAACTACAGTGAAACTTGTGGTTCCTATCAATAAAGCCATAGAATAAAAAAGCCTGACATTGATAGATAATAGGTGGGGAAGGTTAAGAGAGAAGGTATTCAAGATGAAAAGGCGGAGCATCTCCTTGGTCGATAATAATACTGTAATACGTGAGGGATATGTGAACAATTCTTGAGAGACGTGATGCACCAGAAGCTACCAGTGAGGCTGGTATCAGAAGAGAAGGCTCTATCTACGATGCCATCATCACCAGTAGCTAAAGGATGACAGCGGAGGCGCGGATTGAAGAAGATAGGAGTTCTTATAGTTGATGATCATAAAGTAGTGAGGCAAGGCATTATCAGCTTTTTAGAGGTTCAGGACCAGATGGAGGTCAAGGGCGAAGCCGGGGATGGTGAGGAGGCCATAAAAGCTGTTCAGGAACTGAAGCCAGACGTAGTCCTTATGGATTTGGTTATGCCCGGTATGGATGGAATAGAAGCTATCCGCCGGATAAAAAGATCAATGCCAAATACGCGAATTATCGTCCTCACCAGTTTTGCCGAAAACGACAAGGTGTTCCCGGCCATTGAAGCTGGGGTGGATGGTTACTTGCTGAAAGACACATCACCAACAGACCTGATCAAAGCAATAGAGTCAGCATATGCTGGAAGCCCTACTCTACACCCTGATATAGCTCAAAAATTGATGCTTCGTGTCTCCAGTCGAAGTAGCCTAGATACCACAGAAACGCTAACACCGCGAGAGACAGAGATTCTAGAATTGATAGCCAAAGGTCTAACCAACGATGGTATTGCAAAAAGGCTTGTGATCAGCGTCACAACAGTTAAGACACACGTGCACAATATTCTGCGTAAGCTAGGCATGACCAACCGTATCCAAGCAGCTTTGTATGCTACTGATAAGAGACTACCTCAATCTGGGGGTTAGTCTCTGTATTCCGAAAGGGGGGACGAAAAGAGACTCGTTGCTCAGTAGTGAGGGTTGGCGTACTTTTCAACTACGTAAGAGTGCACGATATCGCTCGAAAATAAGTGGTGAGGCAAGATGTGGGGGGTATTTATGAGACCTCCGTGGGTGCCGAAGAATTCGGGCGAAGTATTGATTGAGAGGGGGCTAATCTACTGAGTTGCTGCAAAGGATGGTGGATAATATGGGGAAAGATATACGGGTTCTTTTGGTTGATGACCACTTGCTTGTGCGTGAGGGGGTGCAGAGCGTGCTGGACCAGGAAGAAGACATGCATGTCGTGGGTCAAGCTGCTAATGGTGAAGAAGCCCTATCCCAATTAGAAAAGCTTTCCCCAGACGTGGTGCTGATGGACATTAAGATGTCTGGAGTGGATGGGATTGAGCTTACCCGACTGGTAAAGCAAAGAAAGCCGTCGTGCAAAGTCATTATGTTGACACTTTACGATCAGTACCTAGCGGAGGCTATACAGGCGGGGGCAACAGGATACCTCCTTAAAGACGTTGGGCGCGAGGAACTTAGCCAGACTATCAGACACGTCCACGATGGAGAAGTGGTGATTAGTGGGAAGATCAGACCTAGTGTTCTAATTGATTACGAAGATAGACAGAGACAAGAGGCACAAGAAAGCCTCGACCCTATGTTTAAAGAGGTACAGTTCATTATACTACCACCTGTTGAGGCTAGCAAGCCGCTGAGATTCGCTAGTAAAGTGGAGGAGGTGTTGTGCGGCAACGTATGGCAAGTAGCTGGTTCCTGGCAGGCTGGTATCGCTCTTACGATGAGCTTAGTAAAGGCTATGCCATTGGCGGAAATCCTGCATAAGCTAGAAAAAATGTCCGAAGTAAAAGCAATAGGGGAACAAGTGCCGACCGGGCAGACTGTTCCCAGCTCCCTTGATAAAGTCATAGCCATGTCAAAGCTAAAGAGTAAGTCCGTAAAGACTTTATTTGTAACCCTTTAAAAAGGCTAGACTGGACAAGTATCACACACTGGTATTCGCCAACTCACTCCATTCAATAGAAATGCCACCAGCTTTTGGGAATGCCCGTTCTTATGAAACCTGCCTGACAAGCTGAGCAAGTTGGGGCAAGTGTTTATCCTTGACAAAGTAATAATCAACTACGTGATCTTCTAGATTATCAAATACATCGTCCACAGATTCGGCTAACATGATGATAGTACCATCATACTGCGGACTGCTCCTCAAGCGATGGGCAGCCTCAATCCCGCTCATCCCTGGCATTTTAGCCTCTAGAATGACCATATCTGGAGTGGTCATCTCTATCTTGGGCAGGGCTTCTTCAATGCTGGAATAGTCGCCTATAACTTCTATATCATCCTCTTTCGCCAAAATAGTCCGTAATCTGTAACGAAGGGAGCCATTATCAGCCACTAAGAGTATCCTGATCTTGTTCTTCATCTTATACTACTTTCCTCGCAAGACAGTCTATAACAAGAAACTACCACTGTCCTTCCCGCTATGAGCGTTGGTGCTCTTACGAAAATGAGTTTAATTCGTCTGATTAGCTATGATGACCTCTAAAAGTTAACAAACATATTCTGTCATCTGCTCTACTACAATGAAATCCTTCTTTAGTAATTATTCTGATAGTAGAATAGTACTAGTGGATTGATGATTTCGCTCATTAGAGAGAGGAAATAACAAGTTAATTATTCAACACTCCTCATGTATTATGTTTTCTGCTTATCCTAGGATTAGAATGGAACCACGGGTTCCGGTGAGGTGCGCAATCCGTTGGGGAGTTACAACTGCCCCGCCAATTTGATTGCCTGCCGGTCTTGGAGTGGCCCGATTTAGGAAATTGGGAGTACGTGTATGCAGACCCATAAAGCTGCCCTGGACTTTGAAAGGCAGCGCCAGGTGCTGGATATGCTCAATATCACAGTATGGCTCGACGGTAAGACAGTGGAAGTAGCTGGCACTATAGACCCGGAAAATGCTGCTATTGTGAGGTTGCGGTCAGTAGTACGCATTATTGACAAGAGCCAATCGTTATGTTATAAGTAAAGCAAAAGAGAGTAAGAAGATGTCTGGTCAGTTGTTTTTCTCATTTTATTATTACTACTTTTACGCTGGCTTGCCAGCGTGGGGGAGGGCGTTGTTTCCTAAAATTTAGCCGCAGAGAGAACTTAGAAAAACAGAAATTAGAAGAAGAGCCCTCCCAGAGGGCTTTTTTATTTTGCGGAAAAGGTCGTAGAACTACTTACCTAATGAGGGGAGGTCAAGATGATTATCATGAAGGCAGAAGCAACGGACGCGGAAGTTGAAAATGTGGTCAATGAAATCAAGAAATACGGGCTACGAGCGGACGTTTCCCGTGGCGAACACCTGACGATTATCGGGTTGGTGGGCGACGAGCGGAAGATACCTTTCTCTCGCTTTGCCCTCCTCCCCGGCGTCAAGGATGTGATGCGGATAGAAATTCCCTATAAGTTAATAAGCCGTGAGTACAGTAAGTATTTTGTGGAGAAGGAAGCGACGCGGGTAATCAAGGTGCGTGACGTCAGCATCGGTGGCGAGGAGCCGGTGTTTATCGCTGGGCCTTGCGCTATTGAAAGCAAACCGCAGTTGTTCAAGATTGCCGAGGGTATCAAGAAAGCCGGCGCCCATATCCTGCGGGGTGGCATCTTTAAGCCGAGGAGCTCGGTACACTCCTTCCAGGGGCTGGGGGCAATTGGCTGGGAAGAGGCTGAGGAAGCTCTGATGTGGCTGAAAGAAGCCGGCGAAAAGTACGAGATGCCGGTGATAACTGAAGTCCGCGGGGAAACTCAGGTAGCCATGATTGCCGAATATGTGGATATTATGCAGATAGGCGCTCGTAACATGTACGACCAGGACCTCCTTTCCCGGGTCGCCCGCAAAAATAAGCCGGTGCTACTGAAGCGACATTTCGGGGCGGGTGTTGAGGAGTTCTTGTCCTTTGCTGAATACGTCGCCGCCGAGGGCAACAAAGATATTATTCTCTGTGAGCGGGGCATCATCCCGGTTGGTAAGGGCAGGAATTACACCCGCTATACCTTTGACCTCGGTGCCGTGCCGGCGATTCAGAAGGAGACTTATTTACCAGTAATTGCCGACCCGAGCCATGCTACCGGTCGGCGTGACCTTATTTTCAATATGAGCTG
>Ga0315308_1002599_pt1 | contig 10222 bp, 4 predicted proteins | sample TDP3_MG_FD_203078 | JGI IMG/M metagenome (GOLD analysis project Ga0315308, IMG submission 203078) | Freshwater sediment microbial communities from Lake Towuti, South Sulawesi, Indonesia - TDP3 | ecosystem: Environmental > Aquatic > Freshwater > Lake > Sediment | place: Indonesia: South Sulawesi...
TTAGAAGGGCTTTGCTATCAGGACCGCGGCAATAATCACCACGACGACGACAGCAGCCCCCACATATATCAGTAGAGATACACCTCCTGGGTTCGCCGCCGTGCACGTGGTGCTGTTCTCGTAGCCTGTGCCCCTCGCCGTCACGGTTATTGTATCCGAGTCGCCTCCAGCCACGTTGTCCGGGATCTTGATGCTGAGCCTGATGTCAGTCCTTGAAGCCCCTCCCGCCAATGGGATCGATGTGATCGAGAGGGTTGGACTCCACCCCTTTGTATCCGTGGCATGCAAGCTGAAGTTGTCCGCGTTTGTACCCTCATTCTTGACAGTCACTGAATAATTGAGGCTTTCGCCCGGCTCGCCGGACTTAGATGCTGGGTCGATCGTCACCTTCACACTCCCACCAACAGATACGACTCGAGCAGTGCAGTTAGCGCTACCGCTCACGCTGCTGTCTGTCTGAGAGGTCGCAGTCACAGTAATGGTATCAGTGCCAGAGGTTCCGAGGGTTACTGTAAGCGTTGCCGTGCCCGATGCCCCGGCCGCGAGCGATAGCGTCGAAGGCGAGAGGCTGGGCGACCAGCCCGAGCTATCGCCCACCGTCAAGTCATAATTATCCGCCACACTCCCCGTGTTCCTCACCGTCACGGTATAGGTGAGGGCTGTGCCGGGTGAGCCGTCTTGAGAGGGTGGTGAAATGGATACTTCTACCCCGGGGATGGGACCGATATAAGCGCGCGCTATGCAACTGTTCTCAGCGCTCACTCCAGTCCCAGTCACAATGACGCGCACGTTGTCCCTCGCGTTATTCTCCGCGCCGCTGGGTATGGTGACTGTGAGCGTTGCCGTGCCCGATGCCCCCGCCGCAAGCGACAGCGATGAGGGGGAAATCGTCGGCCCCCAGCCAGCATTATCAGCGGTAGTCAGGGAATACGTGTCCGAGACATTGCCCTTATTTGTGACCGTGACGGTGAAGGTGATGATAGTTCCAGGTGGTCCGCTGTTCTCCACATGCGAGATCGAGACTTCGACGCCCCTGACAATTGGTGCCCACGGACTCATGAGCGGGTAGCGGTCCAGATTGCTGCCCCCAGAAATGTAATAAGGCGTGTCGCCTATCCCGTCGCTCCCTGGGATGTCATGGTTCTCACCATGATTTTCGTCCACGCCAGCGTAGTCGCTCCAGTAGTTCCCTCCAGAGGGGTAGCCATCGTCCCAGTAGTTCGAGCTGCTATCATATGCCTGGATCCCATTGTTCACGAAGTTGTTGTAGTAAATGCGGTTGCCAGAGGTGTGGTGATAAATGTAGATACCGTAGCCGTTGCTCTCCACGGTGTTATTCTTGATGCGGTTGCTGTCCGAGTACAAGTAGAGCAAGATGCCGTTATAGCTGTTGGAGCATGTGTTATTGGACAGGATGTTGTTGTTGGAGTACTCAAAGTAGATGCCGTTCGGGGAGTTGTTGAAGCATGTGTTGTTGGACAGGGTATTGTTGTTGGAGTACTCAAGGCAGATGCCGTTCGAGTTGTTGGAGCATGTGTTATTGGACAGGGTGTTGTTGGAGGAGTAGCGAAGGTAGATGCCGTTCGGGGAGGTGTTGAAGCATGTGTTATTGGTCAAGGTGTTGTTTGGGGAGTGGTAAAGGTAGATGCCGCACCAGTTGTTGGAGCATGTGTTATTGGTTAAGGTGTTGTTTGAAGATAAGTAAAGCCGGATGCCGTAAATAATGTTGTTCTCACACCTGTTGTTGGTCAAGGTGTTATTGGAGGAGGAGGAAAGCCGGATGCCGATATAGTTGTTGCCGCTCGTGCAGTTCTCGACCCTCCCGTTCACCACGTTATCCAATTTAATTCCGTCGTGGTAAAGAGATCCGCCGTTCTCCACCAAGCAGTTTCTTATAATGAAATGCGCGGTCGTATTCTCTATGTCGATGCCATTGGCGCTCGACGCATTGATGTCCCAGTTCTCTATGATGTAAGGGTCATCAGCCGTGCCCGAACCGCCGCCGTTCACAGGGTCCGGTTTTGTGAATCCGGCATTTCCAATGATTAAGATCGGGGCATGTGAAGTCAAAGCAGCATGCACTGGGCTGGGAAACAAAAGTAATAATGGCGTTATCAGTGAAGCGATCACTAAGGTCGACAACAAGGCTCCTTTAAAACCTCCAGTCCTCATTTTTTTGCCTCCTCCTCTCTCCGTTTTTGGTTTGGCGGGGCGGCTTAAAGCATTTGCGCGCCGGCTGGGAGGCTGGAACGACAAAGGGATGAGACCTAGGTCGTCCTAGCTGGCGGCGCGCGGCCCTAAGCAACCCTCATTGATTACCCACGGTTTGCCTGTTGTATATGCGTTTAACACAAATTCGATTACTTTTTGGATACTGAACTTAGTTTCTGAACAACGCTTCTGAATTCAATTTCCTACCCCTTTATTCTGGCTCCAGGGGGCAGTTTACGTGAGTGCCAAGGGGAGGCACCCGTGCTTTGATCGGGGGCACGTAAAATAAGCCGGTCCGGGGGACTAAAAAGGGGATCAGCCCCCGTGAAACGGCTAGGTGCCATGGCGCCTAAGCCCGATAGCTCCCCAAAAGAGGAAAAGGAGGGCAAAAAATGAACACGAGATTAGTTTTCGCATTGATTCCATTGATGCTGTTGCCCATGGTTGGCTTTGGTTCAGCGCACTGGACAGACAGCGTCAAAAAGGACTATTACATGCACGCTGGGACCGTCGCGGTGGAGATCGTAAGTTGGCACGTCCAAGGGACAAACTCGTATGATACCAATTGCAATGGGAGAGTTTTCGGCGATGAGCTAAATATCATAAACGAATACGACGAGGAGAAAGAGGTTATAAAGGTGGACATCATTGCTGATCCAATATATCCCTGCTGGTACCTTGACCTCGAGGTGATAATTCACAACAAGGGCAGGCTGTCCGTCAAAGCCGACAAACCAATAATCAGATGGACTGGGCCCCAGACAGGTAAGGATGACAATATCCCCACGCCTGAGAGATACATTGATCCAAAAACAGGCAACCCGGTTTACTTCCAATACTTCTGGAAGTACTACGTATGGGTGGACGGTGTGGGATGGGTTGAAACGGAGCCCACTACCATGGTCATCAAACCAAGCCAAAGGTTGAGGGTGAAGGAATACATACACTTCATTGGACAAGACTATCCAGAACTTCAGTGCCACTGGCTCGACCTACACGTGGAGATACCGTTCTTCCAATACATCGGCGAAGAAATCAGCAGCTACCACTGGCCCGTCGACTAAACTGCTCAGCAATGCCATAACAACCCCCTTTTTCTTTTTATTATCATCCAAATATCGGAATCCTCGGAGAGAATAAGGATGAAGCGCGCCTACAGGTGGCACAGAAGAAATCCGAGCGTTCGGCTGATGACTGTTATGTTAGTTCCCATGCTGTTCATTAGTATGAGTAGTTTGAGCTATGCCCTATGGAACTGTTCGCTGACGACCGTCGTCAGTTTAAAGGGCAGCGGGAACTCCCCAGAAGACATAGAAATAGTATATTGGCACGTGGACTCGACCAACATGTACGACGTTAACTGCAACGACGAAGTCTTCGGCGACGAACTGAAAATTGAAAACATCGTAAACCCAACCACTGGTCAAGTAGACGGACTAAAGATCCTAGCCGACCCCATATTTCCGAGCTGGCACCTCATCCTACTTGTGGGGATAAAAAACGTCGGAACGGTACCTGTAAACTTAGCCTACGCCATCTATTACTGGGACGAAACCATCTCAGACTGGGTTCCGACCGACGAGGCTGGCCTTGAAACCCTGTTTAGCATCATCTACGAGGACGGATTCTACCTGGACAAAGAACTCACAACCCCAATGCCACCCGGCTACTCAGTCTCAGTGGACGAAATAGTGTACAAAAAAGAACATGTAACGATGGACGAAAACGCTCCTCAGAGCCTGCAGGGCAAAAACTTCACCTTCAGGATCGAAATAATCGCCACGAAAGGAGGGATATAGAATATGACAAACTCCAAGTTGATACCCGCAATTTTCATCCCCATGATCTTCATCGCAATGAGCGGCTACACCTACGCCCACTGGACAGACTCCGTCTTCAAAGATTATAGGATGCACGTGGGATGCGTCGATACCGAAATAATCACCTACAAGGTCCTGAGCCCATATGATGACGACCTAATAGACACTTGGCCCCCAGAAGGCCCCACTAGAACGCTATCTATTTCAGCTGAAAATGTCTTCCCAGGTTGGTACGCTTGGATAGGGTTCATCATCCAAAACCAAGGTTCCCTGCCAGCGCTGATCCACGCACCAACATACCGGGTCAGCGACTCAGACGGAGTTTGGGACTGGTTCATACACGATGAATATTTCTACGGTCAGCTCATAGGTGGCGAATCGTACGGCTGGGAAAGAAGAGATGTACCACAGGATGTGTATGCTTGGGTTAAGCTTAAACCACAACAACCGTGGCACGTACCACCGCCTCCACCGGACAACATCCCGCCGCCAGTCTATCTCGAAGCCTACGACGGGCACACAAAGAATTCAATGGTGATGTGGATATTCCTAAAACTAAGTGAAGACTACCCAATCCCAGGACCCTTCGAACTTTCAATAGAAATAATCGTCGCCGCCACACCAGCCCTTCCACCATGACATCGCTTTAACAACGTCGATGAGGTAAAAAAATGAGAGGTAAATTTGATGAAAAAAGCGGGGGGAAGTTTGCGGATAGCGCTTTGGCGATTTTGATAATAATCTTGATGCTTCCGATCGTGTTTTTTTCGATGCTCCTCATCAGACCGCTGGTTTCCGCGACCTCCGCCACTGCCCCCTCTAGTCCGATCACGGTTCAGCAGGGTAAGGTTTTCCTCCTGAGGGGTACGATAACGTTTGACCAGCCGGATACAGGGTACTTCATATGGGGGCCTGTTTACTGGTACCACTACGGCGACCCGGCGGAGAACTTCAGCCTGGAGAACACCCCATCCGTCTACTGGACGGACGGCAGTCCCGTGGAGAACATTACCATAGATAGCTACGGCATCCCCAATGGATGGCAGGTCTATATAGCCGATGATGGCTCAGGCATAGCGCGTAACGGGACATTCTACGTAGACATATGGCTCCGAGCCGCCAGCGGTGATGGAACCCCTCACCGCCCGGACAACCAGAAAATCTACTTCGCGATGAATAGAATAACCCTGTGGGAGCCAGACCAAGTTACACAATCCGCGGGCCCGATAGTTGTACAGGTGCTAGGCAGAGGTGTGGATGTTTCGATATCACCGGACAACCAGAGCGGCGTACCGTGCACGACGCTGAACTACCTCGTCACCGTCAAGAACACCGGAAATATAGGGAAGGATAATTACAACCTGACTGTCAGGGATAATGCAGGCTGGGGTCCGATTCTCGATAACATTCGGTTGGAGAATATTCCAGAAAATGAGAACAGGACGACATGGCTGCGCGTTCATATACCTGAAAATGCGATCGGCTGCACGAGAGACAACATAACAGTCACCGCGACCTCACAGGGGGATAATACGAAAAGTGATAACGCAAGCTGCATAGCGCATGCGACGATCGTGAGGGGGGTTCAGGTGGTGATCACGCCATCTAGCCAGGAGAACGATAATGGCGGAAGCCTCACATACACCGTCACCGTAAAAAACCTCGGCAACGTCCAAGAGAACTTCCAGCTCACGAGAGGGGATAACGCTGGCTGGGTGCTGACGCTAGTCGGGAACTTACTGGTTCCAAAAGGTGAAAACAGGACGACGAAGCTGACTGTCACCATACCAACGGACGCAGCGGGTTGCACATGGGATAGCATATGGGTCAAGGCGACCTCCAAGGATAATGAAAATGTATGGGACAACAAGGGCTGCCTGGCCCACGTGATATATCCCTGGCCGATGTTCCGCCGCAACCTCGAGCGCACCGGGTACACGCCATTTGCTGGACCAATCGACAACAGCTTGCGATGGAGCTTCACAACAGGTGGTATGGCGGGTTCCCCCGCCGTAGCTGATGGCAGGGTATACGTAGGCTCGTCGGACGACAATGTCTACTGTCTGAACGCCGATAACGGTGACAAGATCTGGAGCTTCACAACAGGTAGTAATGTGGTTTCTTCCCCCGCCGTAGCTGATGGCAGGGTATACGTAGGCTCCATGGACTACAACGTCTACTGTCTCGATGCCGAAAACGGTGCCTTGATCTGGAGTTTCCAAACGGGCTGGTACGTGGTTTCTTCCCCCGCCGTCGCATATGGCAGGGTATACATAGGCTCAACGGACTACAATGTCTACTGTCTGAACGCGGACAACGGTGACAAGATCTGGAGCTTCACAACGAGTCATTGGGTGAATTCTTCCCCCGCAGTAGCCGGTGGCAGGGTATATGTAGTCTCCCATGACGGCAATGTCTACTGTCTGAACGCAGACAACGGTGAAAATATCTGGAGCTTCATAACAGGCGGTGTTACGGATTCTTCCCCCGCAGTAGCTGATGGTAGGGTATATGTGGCCTCAGGGACGGTCTACTACTGTCTCAACGCGGACAACGGTGCCCTGATCTGGAGCTTCGAAACTCATGCTTTCCAGTATTCTTCCCCCGCAGTAGCTGGTGGCAGGGTATATGTAGGCTCAGGGGGCAATGTCTTCTACTGTCTGAACGCGGACAACGGTGACGAGATCTGGAGCTTCACAACAGGTGGTATTGTGGGTTCTTCCCCCGCCGTAGCTGATGGCAGGGTATACTTCGGCTCCGACGACTACAACGTATACTGCCTCAATGCCGAAAACGGTGCCTTGATCTGGAGCTTCACAACAGGTGATTTGGTGGTGTCTTCCCCCGCCGTCGCATATGGCTGGGTATACATAGGCTCTTACGACCACAATATCTACTGCTTCGGCCCAGCGCTCGCGGTCAGAGGGGTTGAAGTATCGATCTCGCCCAGTTACCTGAGTGGCCCACCTCTGGCGACGCTGAGTTACACTGTCGAAGTCAAGAACACGGGCAGCGTCGAGGATACTTACAAATTGACAGCTACCGACAATGTGGGATGGTCGCCAATTGTTTTGCCGGATTCGCTCACGGTGCCAGCCGGCGAAAATAGGATTTCCACGTTAAGTGTCACCGTGCCCTCACATGCGATAGGCTGCACCAATGACAATATAACAGTCACCGCGACCTCGCAATCGGATCCGAGCCAGAAGGACAAAGACAGCTGCATAGCCCACGCGACGATCGTGAGTGGGATTCAGGTGATGATCGAGCCACCTAGCCAGGAGAACGAGAATGGGGGAATGCTCGCCTACACCGTCACGGTCAAAAATATGGGCAACGTTCAGGAGAACTTCCAGCTCACGAGGGGGGATAACTCCGGCTGGACGCTGACCCTCGATAACACTTGGCTCTTGACCCCGAAGGGTGAAAACAGGGTGACGAAGCTGACAGTCACCATACCAGCGAACGCGACGGGCTGCACATGGGACAACATTTGGGTCCAAGCGACCTCTAAGGACAACACTTCAGTATTTGACAACGAGAGCTGCCTAGCCCACGTGAGGATCGTTAGGGGAGTTCAGGTGGTGATTACACCACCAACCCAGGAGAACGATAACGGGGGCACGCTCGTCTACACCGTCACCGTCAAGAACTTAGGCAACGTGCAGGAGAACTTCCAGCTAACTAAGGGAGATAACGCTGGCTGGACGCTTGCACTCGAGAACACCTGGCTCTTGACTCCGAAGGGCGAAAACAGGGTGACGGTGCTGACCGTCAACATACCACCTAACGCGAGGGGCTGTACCTGGGACAACATATGGGTTAAAGCGATCTCGAAGGATAACGTGGCAATATTTGATAACAAGAGCTGCCTAGCCCACGTTAGAGTCGTTCGAGGTGTCGATGTTTTGATCTCACCAAGCTATCAAAGCGGTTTGAACGGGGAAACACTGGATTACATCGTCACCGTTTCCAACACTGGTAACGTCGAGGACACTTACTCCCTAACTGTTGCGGACAACGCAAGCTGGGCCCCGACTGTTTCCCCTGGCTTGCTCACCGTACCTCCGTGGGAGAATAGGATGGCCACGCTGAGCGTGACCGTGCCGCCGAATGCTATAGGCTGCACCAATGATAACATAACAGTCACGGCAACGGGAACTGGGGTAAGCGATTCGGACAGCTGCATTGCGCACGCCACGATCGTAAGGGGTGTCAATGTTTCGGTTTCGCCGAGCTACCAGAGCGGGGCGCGAGGGATTGCGCTCAGCTATACCGTCACCATCACCAATACAGGCAACGTTGTGGACAACTATGACCTGACCGTCAGCGACAATGAGAACTGGGGACCTACGCTAGACAAAAATCGATTCGAAAATGTCGCGCCCGGCGAGGACAAGGTTACGATTTTGAGGGTCACCATACCCGAGAACGCCATACCATGCACCCAGGACAACATATCAGTCACCGCAGTCGGGACAGGTGTAACAGACTCCGACAGCTGCATCGCCCACGCTATAGAGAAAGTTGTGGGATGGGACGCCTTAATCACCGCGACCTTCTCGGGAGGTAGCGATGATGCGATCTTTGGCGTTAGGTCGGACGCATCTTCGGGCTTTGACAACGCGTACGACCTTCCGGAGCCCCCAACACCTCCGGAGCCCCCGTACATTCAGGCCTATTTCAATTATCCAGGTAACGCTCCAGATCCGACGAGGCTCCATAGAAGCTGCATCCCGCCGGAGAACCTGATGGAGTGGCCCCTCAGGATCAAGTACGCTGACAACATCCAGAACATCACCTTAACTTGGAACATAGAGAACGTTCCCACCGAGTACAACGTCCTCCTCTACTGGGGAGGAGACCTCATAGCGGACATGAGGGTTGAGGACAACTACACCTTTGAGGCCTCAACTGGGAGCTACGACTTCAGGATAGTCGTCGGGGCGGTCGTGAGGGGAGTTCAGGTGGTGATCTCCCCCGATTGGCAAGAGGGCAGGCCATGTAAGGATAACCTCATCTACAATGTGACGATCGTCAACACAGGCAACGTGGAGGATAATTACAACGTGAGCGTATCGGACACCGAGAACTGGGATCTTACCCTATCGAGCACGCTGGTCACTGTTCCAGCGGGTGAGAACGTGGTGATAGAACTCAAAGTACACATACCCATGACGGGTCATCATGGTGACAACGATATCATAACCGTTACAGTGGATTCGAAGAGTAAACCGGGTGAGATTTACGACAGCGACACCTGCATAGCGCATTGCGTCCTCGCGAGGGTCAAAGTGGAGATCGTGCCCGAAGGTCAGGAGGCAATCCCGCATGTCTTCGACGGGCAGGTCCACTACAACCCGGTCTCCTTCCTCGTGATGGTCACGAACACTGGCCTACTCGACGACCTGTACGAGCTGGAGGTCGTGGACTTGTTGGGCTGGGGCCTGATGGTCAACCCACCGTTGCTCTTCGTACCCCAGGATGGCACGGATTATGCTGAACTCAGTGTGACTGCTCCAGAGAATACGCCCTGGTGCGAAAACGATATCATAACCGTCATCGCTGAAGGGAAGATGGCATCGGATAGACAGGTGATAATCGGACCGACCGACAATGACAACTGTTGGGTTCACACAGCACCTATCCAGGTCCAATATCAGGTGGATGTTCTGATAATCCCATACGAGCAGAGTGGTGTGGCGTGCACTTGGCTCGAGTACACTGTGATCGTCAGGAACACAGGCAATGTCGATGACAACTACCTCTTGAGCTGGAGCGATAACGCGGGCTGGGGAGATAACATCTGGCTCTCTGATAACTGGCTCTGGGTCCCAGCTGGGGCCGAGAATACCGCCAAGCTCTACGTCCACATCCCGACATGCGTTCAAGGGAGCACCCGAGACAATATAACCGTAACCGCAAGTTCCCAGGCGGATCCGACGGTTGAGGACAGGGCAAACTGCATAGCCCACGTGGCCGTCGTCCATAGCGTTGATGTTTTGATCTCACCCAGCGAGAATACCGGTAGGCCCTGCACCACGCTCGAGTACGTTGTAACGGTCAAGAATACGGGCAATGTCGACGACAATTACCTCCTGAGCTGGATCGATAACTCCGGCTGGGGAGATAACATCTCGCTTTCTAAGAGCTCGCTTTGGGTGACGAGGTGCGGAGGCGAGAATACCGCC
>Ga0315308_1002600_pt1 | contig 10221 bp, 10 predicted proteins | sample TDP3_MG_FD_203078 | JGI IMG/M metagenome (GOLD analysis project Ga0315308, IMG submission 203078) | Freshwater sediment microbial communities from Lake Towuti, South Sulawesi, Indonesia - TDP3 | ecosystem: Environmental > Aquatic > Freshwater > Lake > Sediment | place: Indonesia: South Sulawesi...
TGATCAGCGGCTCTCTCTTCTTGGCGCTTGAGTTCGGTATCGGCAAGGACTTCAGCGAGGCTCTAGGCGTTTTTGCAGCAGGGCCCTTCGCGGCAGTGTCTCCAGATGGAGCGCTCTTCGGCACTATCCCGATGCTCCTGATGGACGGAGGAAGTCTAGTTTTGAAAGCCTCTGAGGTCTTCTCGAGTTACGATGCTTTCGTCAAATGGATCTGGAGCGTACCCAGCAACCTTGTCTTGAGTTTCATTCTCTTGGCGGTCTCTTTCTATGGAGGTTATATGATTCCTCTTTTCTGGTGTCGTTATCTCTGTCCTGTGGGCGGTTTTCTAGGGATCTTCGGTAGGTTCAGCATCCTCGGGATGAAGCGCGATCCGGTGAAATGCACAAAGAAGTGCCCTGACTGCGTTAGAGTCTGCCCTATGCAGATTAGGATCCTTGAGCTTCCTTGGGAGAAGTTTAACGATCAAGAGTGTATCTTCTGTCTGGACTGTGTTGAGGCTTGCCCTAACGGGGCGCTGGGGTTGAAGTTTCCCTAGGCTCTTCGAAAGCTTTCTCAGCGATGGCTATTAAGTGTAGGTCTCGGAGTCGATGGAAGACAATTTGAACTCGATCCGGTCACTTTGCAACTTCGATGTTGTGCATAGTAGTTTTATTACAGTTGTGGACACGTTAATAGGCTAATGTCGATGTTGAGTCGAGAATCGCGTTGACTGACGTGAGACCGGCGGTTCATGTTGCGCGTGGTGCTTCTTTCCTTTTCATTCAGAGCTTTGTCACCTCGATTGTCGGGGCTGTCGGTTTCGGCATTATTGCTCGCTTGATGACGAAGACTGAGATGGGCGTTTATGTCACATTGAGCTTGGTCTTCGCTCTTGCGCACATAGGATCCAGCTTTGCTTTTCCGAGTGCTGCGGTCAAGTTCATCGCTGAATTGGGAGGGAAGAACGACAAGAAAGGTGCGGCTGGTGTTGCTTTTCAGATCTTCCGTTTCACCGTCGTCGCATCGATTCTTTTCGGATCTTTCGTCTTCTTGTTTTCATCTCAGATCTGCTACCTGTTGACTAGGACCACTGGGTATGTGGAGGTTTTCAAGATCTTGGCTTTAGACTTGATCTTTGCGGGCGTTCTTCCAAGTTTGAATGGTATTATGATAGGGTTGCAAAAGATGAAGGAGCTGGCTGGATTGAATATTGTGGCATATGTCATCAGCAAGGTTCTTTCCATCGCTTTCTTGCTCGTTAATCTTGGTTTATGGGGCGTTATCCTCGGCTGGTTGATCGGTGATCTATGTGGCTTCTTGCTGTTCTCTGGTTACATACTGAGGAGCTTCGGGATGCCGAGTTTCGGCTTCAGTTTGAAGCGTATACTGGGTTTCTCTTGGCCGATCTATCTTTCGTCTTGGGCGGGTTTCGGCTACAATTGGTTCGACCGGACTCTGCTCCTCGCTTACGTTCCTCTTGCGGATGTCGGCGTCTACAATGTTGCAGTCACCGCTTTCGTAGTGATGGCTTCCATTCCCAGCGCAATCTCAACGGCTTTGTTTCCCCAATACTCTGAGTTGCAGGGTAGGGATGGAATGCGCAGTCTGGAGAAAGCAGTAAGGACCGCTTCACGGTATGTGTGCTACGTCGTCGTTCCTTTGGCTGTAGGTTTAGCTGCTACAGCTCGTCCAGCGATCTCCTTGTTCGCCGGTAGAGCCTATGAGATGGGTGCTTCTCCATTGGCTATACTGAGTCTGTTTGGGGCGGTTACTTTTGTCGGTGTCGCCTTGAGCGACATATTCTCGATTACTGAAAGGACGAAGCTTTCTGCTTTGTTGACTTTGATCGGCGTTTCAATAAGTGTACTTCTCGGTTTTCTTCTCCTGCCTTCAACCGGTGTTCTTGGAGCCGCTGTTCTTCGAGGCTTTGCAATGGTTTTGAGCTTGGCATCGATGCTGATCGTTTTGAAACGGATGAAACTGTTTGGGGTTGCTTTCGACTTTGAAGCTTTATGGAAAAGCTGGGCTGCCAGTTCAGTTATGGCTGTCGCCGTTCTCGGTATCCAGTTTCTCATGTATAGTAAGTATCTTCTTCCTTTGTATGTTCTTGTTGGAGGCGCAGTCTACCTATCCATGTTGAGGTTTTTGAAAGCCGTGAGGGCGTATGACATTCATTTGGTTAAGGCTTTTTTCGGTAGAAGGTGGATGCCTTTGATCGAGTGGGCCGGTTCTCTTCTCACTTCCTGATCGTTGATTGAGCAGAATCAAGAAACCAAAGTGCGTTTCTCAAAAATATTATTGGAAAAAGATCAGTGAACTGGTGGATATACTTGGCGTCATATACGGAGACAGAGACCATGAATCTAGGATATCTTGCAAAAAAGATATGAGATAATTTTGGGAATAGGAGGATTATGTGAATTTGGCTCGATCTATTGGGAGGATAAGAATATTAGACTCGAAGTCGGCGTAGGCTTTTCGAAAACTGTGAAAACAAGATTCCAGGAATATGCTTTTAGCCCTAGGATTCATGGTGAAGATGTGATATTTCTCGATGTTGGCAAGCCTTTGAAGGGGATCGACAATTACGTTCGCGCTGACGCACATTATCTGCCGTTCAAAAATTGTGTTTTTGAAGAGATCTATGCTTCACATTTGATTGAGCATGTCGATGATCCGGTTTTGTTTTTGAGAGAATGCTATAGGGTATCAAGTTCTGGAGGAAAGATGTACATATGGTGCCCAAACTTCTTGTCCTCCAACGCCCGGGCTGATCCGAATCATAAGCATTCGTTCAATTATCGTTCTTTACATCGATTGCTGAAAAATAGCGGGTTCGCACCATCTGTGCACGGACACGGCATTTTCCTAGGCAAGATTTTCGATAAACTCGCAGCCTTACTAAGCACTGAGTTGGAAGCCAAAGGAACGAGACTGTGAAGACTAATACTCGCATGTGTACCCTTCCAAGTACTTTGCACTCTGGAGGAAGATTGTAATTGAAGGTTGACGTAGCGATGTGCACATGGAACAGCAATAAACCGTGGTTTAAACGATGTTTAGCCTCAATAGAGCGGGAAATCCCTGTTTGCCATTTCATAGTCGTGGATCGATTTAGTAACGACGGTACGGTCGAGGCTATAAAGCAGTTTTTCCCTGAAGCTTTGATAATGGAGAGCGACGCTGATCTTGGTAAAGCGAGACAGGAGGCAATAAGGTATATAGACACTGAATGGTTTGTTTTCGTGGATGATGACATTGAATTATGCAGAGGATGGCTCGAATCTATTACCAGTCGTATGACGTATGAAACTGGTGCTGTGGCTGCGTTGCCTCTTGTCACTTTGCAATGGTTGCGGAAGTACTCACTTTATGCACGTAAAATGGCTCAAGAGCTCCGGAGAGAATGGAAAGTTGGACGGGCAATCTACTTGTCGAATACCTTGATACGTACCCGTCTTGTTAAAGACTGGTCGCCACCAAGATATGTTACCTCTTACGAAGATGCCCTTTTGTCTTGGCACATCTTAGACAAAGGCCAGGTCTGCCTTATACTATACAATTTACATGTCAAACATCATGGGAAATGGGGACTTCGAAGCGGCAAGAAAAATCTTTGGCATTACTCTGGTGCTCGTTTTATTGGACATACTGATTTCGCAACCAAAACACTCATTAGAAGGTTACTTTTTTCGCCTCTAAAAGGATTCTATGCATGCATCAGGCTAAGGGAACCTCTAATTCTGCTTTACGTTATCCTATCAGAGTTTTATTGTCTAGAAGGCTGGCTACATTGGGACAAACATATTATATGGAAACGATAGAAGAAACGACTCAATGAAAGCTGCAACATAATGAGTTAGTGAATATTGAAGATTCTTATGATTGAAAATATAGCAAACGTTTCTTTTAACCTAGTCAAAAGGCTCAGAGAAAGAGGGTTTGATGCAATATTATTAACGAGGAATAATCCTAAAGCAGGAAAACTAGACTTAACAAACGTCTACAAATACGATTGGATCTATAAGTTTGATTGCGAAAATCTTTATGACAAGACTTTCCGTTATCTTTTCAATGTATTAAGATTCAAGACAGACATAGTTCACTCCCACTACGCTTTAGAGCAGGGCTTCTATGGAGTGGCATCCAAATGGTTGCATACCTCTAAAAAATTGATTGTTCACTGCCATGGAACCGACGTACGAGAAACATTGCGGACGCTGAAGTATGGGTGGATAGTTCGTTTCTCCCTTAGAAACGCTGATAGAGTATTCGTCTCAACTCCTGACTTGCTTTTAGAAGGCTACAACATGCGATATCTACCAAATCCAGTTGATTTAGAAGTCTTTAAACCCTCGGAGCCAAAGGTCGATCTTCATCAGGGGCATGAAATTGCAATTTTTCATCCAAGCCGTATCGTTTGGCGTCATAAAGGCACGGACAAATGCATTTACGCTCTAAAGAGACTCGTCGAGGAAGGTTATGACATATTTTTAACGCTAGTAGAATATGGGCCAGATTTAATGAAAACGAAAAGATTGGTCCATAGCTTAAACCTAAGTGGCCACGTTCAATTTATACAACCTTTAAACCAATACGAAATGGTGAACCACTACAATTCTTGCGACATAGTTTGGGCTCAATTTGGAGTTGGACATTTAGGTCTAGTCACATTAGAGTCGCTTGCTTGTGATAAGCCGACACTTGTCGATTTTAGATATCCTGAACATTATGCAGAGCACCCGCCAATATTTCACGCAAACTCAATAAGTGAAGTAGTTGAAGAGACAAGATCGATAATTGAACTCAAGATAAAGAAAGTCAGTGGAAGATTTTGGGTTGAAAGATTCCACAGCTACCCGGCTGTATTGAGCGTTTTAACTAATACCTATATGAGCTTAATTAGAAAATAACTCAAGCTCAAGTCTTCAGGACTGTACTACATTCTTACGCCAATTATGACAGACGTATACGTTTTATGTGGTTCAGAAGAAGCTCGTTAATTGAAGTAAGTGCTCCAAATTGATGAAAGAGGCAGAGCCTTCTCGCCCTGAAAAGTGAAAGTTGCACCCGAACCGTAAATTTCCGCTTGTAACTACTATAATTGCAGAATTACTTAGTCAATCCTGCCATACCTTCAGGTCCTAAAGTAAGCGCAGATTATGTTACCGAAATACGCGAAACACATATACCGGCTTTACTCCAAAGAAGACACGATAAAGTAGTATAGTACAACCGTATTGGGTTACCACGACCGAAATAGCGGTTGCATGGGAATCAATTGTTCCTACTGCGTTGTGGCTGCATTTTGCTATGACAGTTGACCCATAATCAGATAAGTACCTGTAATCGCTAGAGGCAAAAAGAAAATCGGAAAGTACCCCATGGCTAGTCCAGACACCAAGAAGATGAAGAAGGCTACAACGTCTAGCCAATCGTTCCTATTCTGGGGGATCAGCCCAACGTTGAAACCGGCTTTATAAAGTATGTATGCGAAGCAAAATGCATTGGCTGCGATTAGCAGGACGTTAAAGAAGGCGGCCGGGATCAATGCCGCTCCGATCGGTTTGCCTGTTTCTCCGAAAGGCAAAGGTATTCCTCTATAAAGCAAGGGGAATAGCGTAATCTCAATGATTATGTCTAGGCAGAGGATTCCGACGGCTCCTAGGATGATGATCGAATGAGCCTTCTTGATATGCTATCCCTTCCGATTTTCTTCAGCACTATCGAAGCCGCCTGGATTTAAAAATCTACCGCCGAGATGTGTATGGTCAATGAATCTTTACGCATCTGTTACGCTAGGATGCCAAGAGAATTATGACAGGTGCCTTGTCGGGACGCTATCCAGGTTCGATCCGGGAGATTGGATAATTCTTTATGTTCATTACGGCTCCTTTATTAGAGGCTAGGTTGCGGGCGGAAGTGAGAAAGCGTATGTTTGACCCTTGGTTCTGGCTGCCTATAGCTTTGATAATAGTTGTCGGGACGATCGGCGGTCTTTTGTTCAAGTATGGGACGAATATGTTTGGTTCGATCTCGCTTGAGAGGATGTTTGAGATTCAATTCTCATCGAGAACCTTTCTCTACCTAGGGATTATGCTGGTTGGCGTTTTACTGATAGTCTTCAGCGGCTATAGTCTTAGAGGCGAGTTCTTCGCGATGAAGTTCCTCTTCTCGCCTCTGATCTTCTGTGCTCTAGTAGCCTTGTTCGTCTCTCGCTTATTGATCGGTGTTCCTCTCTCAGTGACTGGGCTGGGGAGGTTGACGATGATAGTGACCACTCTAGGCGCTGTAGCGACCGTGATTGCGAGCGCCATACTCTTCAAGGAGAGCTATCCCCCTCGAGTCGCCATAGGAGTTGTACTCGGCATAGCTGCAATCGCCTTAATAGGCGAAGCATAGGAATGGAATGGCAATTGCGTAGATTCTGCTCGAATAAGAGCGTATGAGCCTTCGCAGGGTGCCGGTTGCTTCCTACAGACCGCTACGTTGAGCCCAGAGGTTCCGTGGTAGTTAATGGGAACATATCGGCAGCTTACTCGAGAAGTTTGTTAGAGGTTATGCAAGGAATAGCGTGCTTTCTGGCTGTGTCGTCGAAACCGTTTTCTAATCCTGCGGTCGGCTATAATGGAGTAGGGGGGTTGATGCCACCTTGGAGGTTGTAGCTACTTCAGCTCCGGGCCGTGCGTGTCTTTTTGGAGTGTGAGGTTCGGCTTTAGCTGCCGCTTCACCCAAAGAACATATGGATTGGAATTGGGGCCCGGTGATACCTTATGCGACTGAGGCTTTCAGAAGTTACGCTAAGGTTAGGTTGAGGCCCGGCGATGAGATTTTTGTGAGGTCTTATAAGCCGTATAATGTTGAAGATAGGTATCGCTTGAAGGATCCTCTGCCCTATCAAGGCAGGGATTTGGACTATGTTCGAGCTGTTATAAACACTTTCAGGAAGATGAATCACAGCCTTCAGGGTATGGATATTGAGTTGAAGACGACTATTCCGGTTGGGACAGGTCTATCTTCTTCCGCAGCGCTCAGCGTCTCTGTGGCTCATGCGATAAGTGCCGCTTACGGTTTTAATCTAGGTTCTACTGATCTGGCGAATATTGCGTATGTAGCTGAAGCTAAAGAGATTAAGACGGGTTGCGGTCAGATGGACCCGCATTCATCAGCGCAAGGGAGCTTATGCTATATCGATTGTTCCACTGAGCCTCCGAGAAGGATTGAGCGTTTGGAGTTGAAGAAGCCCTTCCCCATTGTCATAGGTGATACTGGAGTTCCTAGAAAGGCGAGCAGGGTTCTCCATTGGCTCGGTGGTAAAGTGAGGGAGAAGGACCCTGATATGCTTGAGGGCGTCAGGAAGATAATTGACCTTGTGGATGAGGCTTGGCTTGAACTCAAGAAGCCTGATTGGAGCCCTCGGAGAATAGGTGGATACATGAATGAGAATCAGAGGCTTCTGAGAGAGTACCTTCGCGTCTCAACCTTCGAGATTGAAGAGTTGATCTATGCCGCTTTGAAGGCTGGGGGTTTGGGTGCGAAGCTTACGGGCGCTGGAGGTGGAGGGTGCATAATAGCTTTCACGAGACCTGAGGACCAATCGAAGGTTGCGAAGGCGATAGAAGACGCTGGTGGGAAGGCGTATCTGACGGATATCGCGAATCAAGGTGCTCGAATTGAAGACCCTAAGATTTTCGCCGATATCAGATACTCCTTCGGGCACTTGTGAACCTCATTCGAGTTTGTTTCTCAGAAGCTTGATATTTTCGGTTATGGCTTCGTATGGCGCATCGATCTCGAGGACGACTGGGATTCGCCGTCTCGTTTCAAGCGCCTCCTTAAGTTTTCTGATTATGCCTTGGTTCACTTTGTTCCCGACATAGCCGCGATGATCCCACGGCGGCGGGCCACCGGGTTCAAGAAAGCTTATGTGCACCTCTTTGATGCTGAGATTCTCTACTTTGAGTCCGTCCAACTTCCTCTTCAGGAAGAGTTCATAGTTGACTGCTGCGTGCCCTAGGTCCAAGAGGAGTGGAAAAATCTCGTTGATCTTTTTGAGCTCATCATCTGTCATGCCCAGTGCTGGAGACTCTTCATTCCAGCCGTAGATGTTCTCGACGATGATTCTTTCAGCGGTGGCAAGTTTCCTGCGGAAAATCTTTAGGTTCTCTATCCCTTCCTCAACTCCTATTCTATCTGTCACTTTGAACTCTCTTGGCCCGGGAATTTCTCCGAGCAGTCCCGCATGGATGCTGTAGAGCTGATAGTTGATTCCTAGAGTTTCGGCTCTATTCATCATTCTGGCGGCCATCTCCGCTGCTTCGATCGGTCGACGGCATGGGTTCAGCATGAAGTTCAGTTCCGTCTTCTTCAAGAACGGTAGGCAATGGATGGTTTGGAAGACCGGCTTCCCGAGTTGATCGATTGTATGCTTTGCATTCTCGATGCTTGAGATGCCTAACTCAAAGAAGTCTACTCCGCCTGCATCGCTGAGTTTCTGGAGGTCTGGAAGGGTATGGCCTGTTGTCGATATACCGAGCTTCAATGATTTCTTCGCCACAGTTCAGACGAGTAGTCGGAGAGGCTATTTCGTTAAAGTTTGTTTGTAGCTTTCTTTCAGAGCTTCCCAGTAGGTCTCTGGGTTACCTATGTCGATCTTTACTTCGCTCTTTTTCAGTTGGACAGCGTAGACTTTTCGGTCATGGGCTACTAGAGATTGGATTGTGTCTGTCAATTGGATTTCTCCGCCCTTCCCAGGTTTCGTTCTCGCCAGTTCTTCGAAGATTCTTGGGGTGAATGCGTAGATCGGCACTACTGCGAGTTTTGATGGAGGGATCTCAGGTTTCTCTTCTATGTGCTTGACTCTATAGATTCCTCTTTCTATCGGTTCGCCTTTGATTACTCCATATCTTCTCGGGTCTTCCATTTCTTCAACGAGGAATGTAGCTTCTGAGTTGAGTCTACTGTGCGCTTCGATTAGCAGTTTAAGATGTTCTCCGCCTTTTGAGATGACGTAGGTGTCTCCAGCATGAGTGAGAAATTCGTCTTGGCCTATGAATCTTCGGCCTCGAAGGACAGCCTCACCGAACCCTTTGGGTTCAGGCTGGTTCAACCAGACTATTGTGGAGTCGTCCAGCCTCTTGTAGAATCTTTCGAGATCTCGGATTGATGGAAGCTTGTTTCTGTTTCTCAGACTATCTGTGAATTCGTAGTCTTGGGTGAAATGGTCCTCGATCGCCCTCTTCCCTCTTCCTATGATGAAGCAGAATTGGCGTAGACCTAGGTCGTAGAGCTGCTCGAAGATCAGTTGTAATAAAGGTTTGAGTTGGCTTTGATTGTCTGTGTCTAGACTGAAGATTGGGAGCATCTCTTTCGGCTGCTCTTTGGTTGCGGGAAGTAGCCGGGTTCCCAGTCCAGCGGCTGGCACTATAGCTTTGTTCAACATCGAGCTTGATCATTCCGTTATGTTATCAGTGAGTTCGCTGCAGTAGCCTAATATCTCTTTTGAATCCCTTACATTCGCGAAGGAATTCCTGTCACGTCAATACCTGGGTCGACGTCTTCATAGAGTTCATTTGAAGTTTTGTGCTGGGATCTCTTAGGGAGAGAGAGGGCGCTTCGCTTCTTAATGTGTATATGAGTTTCAGAGCTTCTCAATAGCCCTCAACGCAGTATCATATATCTTTGTGCTTATGCGGAAGTTTGCTTCCACAAGCCTTGAAAGATCTTCTTTGGCATCCTGCTTGCTGAGCATACCTCTTCTTGCAGAGACGACTATCAAGTATAGCGTTCCCTTAGGTTTCAATCCGAATTGTCTTGCAACGGTTCTAGCATGGGCTTGATCCATCAATATGGTTTCTTCTGCTTTTTGTCGTGTGAGCATGATAGCCTCAGCCTCTCCTAGGTCGATCCCGGTAGCTTCTATGAGGACACTTGCCCTCTTCTCATTGTTTCTCGTCAAGTTGCCAAGGGTGATCCAGCTGTCACTGAATGCTTCCTCGATGACGTATGCGTCAGGATAATTCTTCTCTTTGCCTCTGTCAATTACCTCAACTTTTACCTCGTTGGGTACTTGTATTTGTTGAAACAGGTTCTTCAACAGTTGGATTCTGCCAATTCTTGCAAGATAGATCAGCGGTGTTGCGTCAGATACAACCAACGCTACTTCTCCTTAAGGGCTGCAGCCAAATCTTCATCGAGATCTTTTAAGGTGTACTTGAATTCGATGCCCCTTTCAGCCGCTA
>Ga0315308_1002602_pt1 | contig 10220 bp, 5 predicted proteins | sample TDP3_MG_FD_203078 | JGI IMG/M metagenome (GOLD analysis project Ga0315308, IMG submission 203078) | Freshwater sediment microbial communities from Lake Towuti, South Sulawesi, Indonesia - TDP3 | ecosystem: Environmental > Aquatic > Freshwater > Lake > Sediment | place: Indonesia: South Sulawesi...
TTGGTGGACTTGAGGTTTGCACCCTGGTCTTCATGCAGTACAAGACGAGGAACGGTGACTTGATCGAGCTGCCTGTACGCACGGTCGACACGGGTTACGGCATGGAGAGGTACACCTGGCTGAGCCAGGGAACACCGAGCTGCTTTGACGCCGTCTACGGCCCCATCTACCCGACGTTGGCCAAAGCGATGAAGGTGCCTGACGTCGACCCTGTGATCCTGGGGAGGTATGCACCTTACACCTCGCTCCTTGCGCCAGGCGAAAAGACCATGGCTGAGCTGAGGAAGGATATTTCCCAGGAATCCGGTGTTCCGATAGAGATCATAGATCGAGAGATGCGATATCTTGAGAGGTTCTACGCAGCTCTGGACTTCACCAAGTCTATCTCCCTGATAATCGCTGAAGGGGTCATTCCCTCGAACACCGGCGCAGGGTATCTCTCTAGGCTCCTCATTCGAAGGACATACCGTCTCCTCTCTGATCTACGTCAGGAGGAGAACTTGTCGGAGCTGATTGAGGCGCAGGTGGACCACTGGGGGAACGCCTTTCCGAACCTCAGAGAGATGAAGGACGAGATTCTGGACATCGTTGCCGAGGAGACAAAGAAGTTCCGTGAAACCCTGGAAAGGGGAAGAGACTTCGTCAAGAGGGAGATAGCCAAGCTCGATCGAAGCAAGGAGACATCCCTCGACTTCATGATCAAGGCGTACGATGAGAGAGGTTTGACCCCTGACCTAGTTTCCCAAGTAGCCAATGAGCAGGGCCTAAGGATGGCGGTTCCAGACAACTTCTATGAGCTGGTAGCCTCGCGCCATCTAAAAGCGGAAGTCGAGAAGCCTGCTGAGGCGGCCGAGCTCGAGCAGAGGGTCTCGGGGCTTCCGGCCACAGAGAAGCTCTACTACAAGGACAAGTTCATGGAACGGTTCGCAGCGAAGGTCCTTCGGGTCTTCGACAGCAACGTGGTGCTCGACAGGACGGCCTTCTACCCGGAAGGAGGTGGACAGGCCGCTGACACTGGCACCATGAAGGGCCCTTCTGGCATCAGTACCGTTACCTACGTCCAGATAATCGACGGCGTCATCGTTCACCGAGTTGAAGGCCCGCCGCCCAAGGTTGGAGACAACGTGGTATGCGAGTTAGATGCTAAGAGGAGATTCGGGTTGATGCGTCACCACACAGGTACACACATCCTGATCGGCGCCGCAAACAGGGTGCTGGGGAAGCACGCTTGGCAGGCCGGGGCGAGAAAGGAGTACGGCAGGGCGCGCCTCGATATCTCTCACCACAGGCGGCTGACACCCGAGGAAGTGCTTCAGCTGGAGAGAATGGCAAACGACGTGGTCGCCAGGAGAATACCCGTTCACGTCGCGGAGATGAACAGGAACGATGCTGAGAAAAAGCACGGCTTCCGTCTTTACCAGGGGGGAGAGGTGCCATCCAAGGACGTCAGGGTTGTGGAGATCCCAGGATGGGATGCAGAGGCCTGCGGGGGGATCCATGTCGACAACACGGAGGACGTGGGCTTCATCAAGATAGTGAGAAACGAGAGGATACAGGATGGCGTGGAGAGGTTGATCTTCTCGGCTGGTCCCGCAGCTATAGCTGCTGTGGAGGAGACCGAGGGTCTCCTCAACGCCACGGCGGCTGAGCTGGGCGTGCCTCCCACAGAGACCCCGAAAAAGGCATCCGACCTGGTCGAAGTCCTGAAGCAGGAAAGAAAGACTATGGAAAGGCTGTTCCAGGTCCTGGCCAAGGTTAGGGCGAGGGAGCTGGCATCGTCCTCCGCAGATATCAGGGGGCTCAAGGTCGTCAGCTCCTTTGAGGAGTTGGATGATCAGGGATACCTGGTGGAGCTAGCTGCTCAATCGACTCAGGGCGGTCAACCTTCAACGGCGGTCGTCATGGCTGGAAAGGAAACCACAAAGCTCGTGGTCATCTGCAACGACGCGGCGGTTAACGCCGGACTTGATGCGGGGAAACTGGCGCGAGCCCTCGCCGAGAAGACAGGGGGAAAGGCGGGAGGCAAGCCTGATCTTGCTCAGGGTGGTTTCCCATACTCACCTAGGGTGGAACAAGCGCTTAAAGAGGTCGCGAAGATCGTGGATCGACAGTGGAAACCCTCGGCGAGAAGCTGCCCTGGCCGCTGAACGTGCGTAGCACCTCAGAGCCCCCTGTCACACTTTTCGATCGATCTCAAAACCGAGAAGACATGGACAGCTCCCCGCCGCATCCGGAGCGCCCAACGCCGAGCAATCTCTTTGAAGCTTTTCAAACGTTTTCAAGTATTCTCAGCTAGTACCCTAACTCCCACCCTGTCCGTCTAGTCTTTACAGGTTTTTTCCGATGTTTCTGAAAACCAACTTGAAAACAAGGCATAATTATTGGGTTTAGCCGCTCCACTTCACTATGAGAAAGAAAATCCCCGAACTGGGGTGGGCGCGAAGATCATTCTTCTCCAAGCACAGACAGCCTGGAAAGATCGATGAAAGCGAGCTCGAGAGATTCATAGATATGCGTCGAATCTCGATAGCCGTCTATCCGCTCAGCTTCATCGGCTTCCTAGCGGTGGGCGGGATGTTTCTTGCGTTCTTCCTGACCGTGTTGAGGGCATTCTACCTACTGATAATCCTGGCTGCTATGACGCTTTTCTCAAAGTTCTTTCGGAATGCCCTACTGCTCCTCCTCAAGCTTCCCTTCTCTGTTTCAAGAAAACTGGTCTTCTTCCTGGCTTCTCCCAGCAACGCGTTGCTCTTGAACAAGCTGGTGGAGCACCAAGCACGACTGCCGCGTTCGGAGGTTCCTAAGCCTCAGCTAGCCTTGGGTTACTCCTGGCGAGGGACATGGATCTTCGGTGGTTTCAGGAGAGCCGGCTTGACTCTCAACTCCATAATGGATGGTGTGGTGGTCGTGGGCTCCCATGGAACCCACGTGGTGAGAAGGATCGTCAACGAGGTTGCGAGAAATCAGCTGGGCGTACTGCTCTTCGACACCTCAGGAAGGATAGGGGTTCCTATGGGTCTGAGGAACCCAAGGGTACACAGGATCGGGATAGACACCACCATCAACCCTATGGAGGTGAAGGGGGTCTCGATGAGGGGATGGTCCTCAGCGTTTGCAACCGCTGCCTCTGTGGCCGGCACGCTGGACCTGGAGGATGCGCGGATGCTGGGCGACTTCTTCTTCACCCGAGGGGAGCAGGAAGGAGTCCTTCGGATCACCCAGACCCGGCTCTGGGTGGAGGGTATAGGTGAATACATAGACCCTCACAGGGCCTTCACCATTAAGGCGAACATCAAGAAGCTGCTTCTGGGCAGGGCTGAGAACATCTTTGCCGATGACGGCGTCTCGGTTCACACCCTGATTCCCTCTGCTGGTGAGCTTGAGTATCTCGATCTTGCTTGGATGGACAGGGAGCAGAAGACCTTTCTCCTCGTCTTCCTCTTGGGCATCCTTCAACACCTGGAAAAACCCCGTTCCAGACCGCGCTCGCTGGTCATAGTGATCGACGACCTCCAGAACCTTCTCCCGGAGATGAACATGCTTCCCTACGACTACAGGCCGGTCTGGGAGAGCTTGATGCACCTCGTCATGACCACCACTGAGGTCGCAGGCCTGGTTCTGTGTTCGCAGGCAAATTGGTTGACAACCTACGCCTATAGCCTCCTGCCCAACACCGTGGTCACTGCTGTCAGAGACCCGGGCTCCGCCAGGGATCTCTCTCAGGTTCTGTCCCTCGGCAGGGAGGGAGAAGAATTGCTGATGGGCCTTGCGCCGCAGGAGTCTCTAGTCAAAACCACGTCCCGCTTCGGGCCGAGCTACTTCATGATGCTGGCGAATCCAGTCAAGGCAGAGAAACTGCCTCCGACCGAGATTAGGCCGCGGCAACCCGGGCGCAGAGCGTCGAAGACGAGCCTTGGGAAGGACTTCGAGAGCAGAGCCGAAGTGGCCTACGAGATTCTGAAGACGGCAAGCACGCTTGTGGAACCGGACCTGGGCCTCGTCAGAGCCTACGCAACCAAGTATCCGGCAAACGAAGTCGTCGAGACCATTAACCTGTTAAGAAGCAACGCCTACCTGGTTGAGGTCTCAAAGGGCAGGTTCGAGATTTCGGAGAAGGGCTTCAAGTCCCTCGAGGAGTGGGCATCCAGGAACTTTAGCGACCCGAAGGCAGACCTCAGCGACGACGAGCTGTGGAAGAGGCTCGACGAGCCCTGGAGAAGACTGTTGGATAGGGCGGAAGAGCAGCTCGGCGAGAGCCAGTACCCCCTCTGCATCAGGTCGTGCCGCGAGATTGTTCGACGGGCTTTCCAGACACTCCTGGGCAAGCAGAAGGTAACGGGAAACCTTGCCGCTCTGCTTCCAGAGCTAGGCAAGGTGGGGCTAAGCCCATGCCGTGAGGAGGAGCTTACAGCCTTCGAAGAACTCAGCCGCAGGGCCAAGGTCTCAGACCTCGTGCTCAGCCGGCAGGACGCTGAGAGCTGCATGAAGCTGGTCAAGCGAATTCTCTCGAGATTCTGCCTGGGGTGGCAGCCATGAGGTATGTCTCGACCGGTTGCGAAACACTCGACCGGATGATGGGTGGCGGACTTCTCTCAGGAGCGGTCAACCTTGTCTACGGTGACCCCGGAGCAGGGAAGACTACTTTGATCATGCAGACCATCCTCAGTACGATGCTCACCGAGGAGGATGGGTGCTTCTACTACCTGGACACGGAGAAGGGCTACCTCCAGGAGAGACTTGAGGTCATGGCTCAAGCTTTCGGCCTAACCCCCGAGTCTGTGAACAAGAGGGTGAAGTCCTACCGATCCACGTCTCTTTCGGATCAACACAAGAAGATAATACACACGTGGGAGGAAGACATAAAGGCCTCCGGCTCTCCGCCGCTCCTCTTCTGCGTGGACAGCTTCGTCAACCACTACCACAAGGACCTGCTCGCCTCCGGTCAGTCGTTCCTAGCAGCGAAAGCAAGGGAGCTGCAAGGGAGGCTTGCGTATCAAGCCGGGAAACTGCTCGACCTCGCTGACAGGTACGACGCTCCGGCGATACTGGTTTCGTGGACCAAGAGCGCCGCGGGTAGGGCGTTTCAAGAGAGGGCGAAAAAGAAGATGTGGGAGTCAGGTGAGCTGGTTGACGTAGAGCTGGGTCTCGGAGCCAAGCGCTACGACGTTGTTGGCGGATCACACCTCGAGTACGTGAGCAAGACAATAGGCAGGCTCATGATCCTCGGAGACGACAGGCGCGTCGCGATCCTGGAGAAACACATCGCCAGACCTGTCCCGAAGCTGGTTCTACTTGAGATGAGCGACAGAGGCTTGGAGCCTTCCGACGACAAGGTTCATGAGCTCGACGCCTACTACCAACGGCTGATAGAGGAAGAGAGCTCGGATCGGAAGACCAAGCCAACACCATCGCGCCGAGAAAGCGAGGGAGGATGACTACTCGATCTGGGTCTCAAGCCCTCGATGACGTTGCTCTCAGAGCATCCGAGATCTAGCTAGTTATGCCTCCGAAGCTTCCGGCTGCTTCGGTTCTCGGCGATTACTCTGCCTTCCCTGATGACCCAGAGACGATCCGGTTGTAGTCTCAGCGCTTCTGGCACACTCCCGGCATCTATGATCACGAGGTCAGCTCTCCTTCCAACCTGGATACCATATTCAGCGGTGATACGCATGGCCTTGGCTGCGTTTGTGGTGATCATGTCAAACACGGCCTCGACCTCCGCGGGAGCTGTCATCTGCGCAGCAAGTGCGAGGACGAAACCCGTCTGAAGCAGGTCAGCCTTACCGAACGGGTAGAAGGCATCTGAGACACAGTCCTGCCCGTAGGTGACGTTCACTCCACTCTGTACGAGTTCCTTCACCCTTGTGAGGCCCCGGCGCTTCGGATATGTGTTAAGTCTTCCCTGCACCACCAGGTTGGTCTCAGGGTTGGTTTCAACGGTTATGTTTGCGAGCTTCAAGAGGCGCATGACCTTTTCTGCGTGGTAATCATTGTAGGAAGCCAGGGCGCATACGTGATCCGCAGTAACCCTGCCCTGGTAGCCGTTCTCTACGGTCTTCGCGGCCATGTACTCCGTGCATCGTGAAGACGGGTCGTCGGTCTCATCCACGTGTGCATCAATGTCGGTGTTGTACTCCCTCGCGATGTCGAAGAGGATATCGACGTGCTTCATGGAGAGCTCTCTAGTCATCTCGGCGTGCGGCATCCCTCCCACGATGTCAGCGCCCATCTCCATGGCCTTCCGCATCAACTCCTCCGCGCCTTCGTCCGAGAAGATCCCCTCTTGCGGAAACGCTATGACCTGGATATCCATTATGTCGGCGTACTCCTTCTTGAGCTCCAGCAGTGCCCTGCAGGCCGTCAGTCCTCCGACAGTGTCCACGTCGACATGTGTGCGGAGCCTCGTGACGCCATTCAGAGCCTCCAGCTCGACGACTTGTCTCGCTCTCCTCTTCACGTCTTGAACAGAGTACTTTCGTTTTGCATCCCATAGGATCTCTATCGCCTCCTGCAGCGTCCCGGACTCGCTCGCTCTCAGCCTCTCTGCAGTTAACACCTTGTCTAGATGTATGTGGGGCTCGATGAATGCCGGTGACGTGAGGCATCCCATCGCGTCGATCACGTCTCTCGCCTGTTCCCTGATCCGTGGCGCGATCTTGACAATTCTGCCGCCCTCAATGCCGACGTCGACTGGCTTCCTTCTCCCTCTGATCCTCGCGTTGCGAACAACCAGATCCATGCCGATCACCAACAGGATGGGCTTGGCGGTTCAGCTAATAGCCCTATCTCCCAACGGCCGCGCTTCTAACCGTCGATGCCTAGTTCAGCGGCAACGTCCTCCAGAGAGAGCTCCTTCATCTTCTCGATGGTCGGGTAGCCTCGCTGATCGAGGCTACGTAGCCTGTAGTACTCTGCAAGCATTTCGTCCAGTTCGACCACATGGCCCTTGGAGGCGCCGGTAGGTGAAGGCTCTTTGGTAAACCTGTCCGGAAGCCGGTCGTCCCTGGCTGAGAATCCCTCTCTCAGATTGAAAGCTCGCTCCAGAATGAATATCCTCTCACCGATAAGACGCAGCTCCCTCTCCGTGTACTTGATGCCCGTGGCGTAGTAGAGGGCTCTGGCGACGTCTTCGAAGTATATCACCGGCGGCCAGTGCGTGCTGAACTTGCAGACCACGAGAGAGTCCGCGACAGCAGCCATATGCTCGCTGTCAAGAACCATGAGGGGCTTGAACTTGGGGCTCAACCGGTCGGCTCCCTCCGGCAGGATGGATCGCCCGTACAACTCCTGCGCCCGGCGCTCAAATCTCTCCTTGATCGCCTCAGGGAAGCCGACCTCACTCAAGAACTCAGCGGAAGTAAGGTGGTCTGCACCGCGGTTTGAGGTCACATGTGAGAGCCCCATCGACTTCTGAGCCCTTCCATCTTGGGCTGGAATGTCCAGACCCTTGACCGTCATCTCGTATCCCTTGGCCTTCCCACCTAACCGTTCTGCGACCCGGTGAGTTCCCTCCGCCAGGATGTCGCCAAACCCTTGGCGTCGGCAGATCTTGTGCACGAGCTCTACAGCGACCTCTGGATTGCCCCAGCTGAGTTCTATGCCTCCGGTCTCCTTCGATGTGAGGATCCCTCTCTCCCAGAGCTCCATGGCGAAACCCATCACACCTCCAATGTCGTCTGTATCAACTCCGTACCTGTTGCATAGGGCATTTGCGCATATTATCGACTCAACATCCCGGTTCCATAGGAGAGAGCCCAATGCGTGCAGAGATTCATACTCCAGTCCAAGACCACCATCAGTTTTCCAGCGTCCCTCATTAACCGTGTGATACTTCTTGCATCTTAGGGGGCAGGCGAAGCAGGATTCTTCGCGCACACGGTATTTCTTGGCCAGAAACTCTCCACTGATATCGTCGGCGTAGGGGAAGGATCCTTGCTGACAGTTTTTGGTTGGGAAGCGTCCTATGTCGCTCATGATCGAGACGAGCAGTGGGGTGCCGTAGTTGATGAGCGACTCGCTGAACTGATGGGTGAGCAGGCGGCGTTGAGCGCTGATGGAGAATTCGTAGAACTTGCCGGGGTTGTATATCGACACATCCTTGTTACCGTAGGCCGCTACGGCCTTGAGCTTCTTCGATCCCATGACCGCTCCTAGGCCTGATCGTGCCGCCGTGGCATACTTGTCCACCATCACCGCGGCGAAACGCACAAGCTTCTCGCCCGCTTGGCCGATAACGGCAGTGTGTAGCCCCTCGTTCTCGAGCTCCTTTCTAAGGTACTCATGAGTTTCCCACGAGTCTTTTCCCCACAGATGCTTCGCATCCCTTATCTCGGCACCGTCGTTGCTCAAATGAAGATAGACCGGGTCCTCCGCCGCCCCTTCGAAGATGATTGCGTCGAAGCCGCAGTACTTGATTTCGGGGGCGAAGTGTGCTCCGGCGTTGCCTTCACCCCATCCGTTGCTCAAGGGCGACTTTGCGGCTATCTTGAAGCGCCCGCTGGTAGGCCACATCGTTCCGTTCAGCGGCCCGGTTGCGAAGATCAACTTGTTCTTAGGCCCGAGTGGATCAGCGCCTTTTGGAACCTCGTCCCAGAGAATCCGAGCAGCGAATCCGTTGCCTCCGATGTAGTTGCGCGCCAACTCCTTCGGTAGGTCCTGCTCACGTATTCGCTCTTCGCTCAGATTCACCCGGAGTATCTTTCCCATCCAGCCCTTCATTCCTTCCCCCCATTCCCGCTTCAACTTGGAGCGCAATCTCTTTGTACGAGAGTGCTTGCGTCGGGCAGTTGTACACGCAGGCCCTACACGAGATGCACTTGATAGGCGTCTTCACATTTGGCCGCCACCAGATAGCCTCTGTGGGACAGACTTCCACACAGACCCCACAGAGGGTGCATTGCTCCTCATCTATTCGATATCCTCCGTTCACAAGAGCTATCGCTTCCTCAGGGCACTCCTTCGCGCATTTGCCGCACTGGTTGCACAGCACAACGTGAAAGCCCTCGGGGCCCGCAAGTCGGTTGATGCATATCGCTGACTTCTTGGGGTTGTTGACGCCGAAGTTCACGTTTGTGCAGGTTAGTTCGCAGATTTCGCATCCAACACACTTCTTGTCATCTGCAACTACCTTGACAATGCCCATACAAGTACAACCGTAGCTGCGACGCCAGATCCCTTGGATAAAAGATTTCCGAGCCGCACCACAGTACCAAGTGAGGACTTAGCGTCTACGGGGATTCAGAGGCTCGGTCGACGGCCGGGTACTCAAAAGTCTTATATTCGTTACCTTGCCGAGAGGAGGCCATGTCAAGAAAAGCAACCTCGAACGTTACAATCGTTCTAGCCGTTCTCCTCGTCATAGTCGCCGTGATCGCAGTATACTTCGCTTATGTCGCTATGACTCCGGTTGCGCCCACAACGACTGCCCGAAAGCTGAAGGTTGCATCAATCATGTCAACTCCAATGGAGGAACCCTGGGTAGGTGTGGTTCATCACGCCCTCCAGAAGGCTGAGAGAGACTTTGACATAGAATACAAGTGGTCCGAGAACACTCCGTACTCCGACATACCCCGAGTGATGCGAGAATACGCGCAGGGCGGATTCGACCTCTTGGTTGTTGATGCCTTTGGGTGCGAAGGCCCTGCCCGTGACGTTGCCAAAGACTTTCCCAATGTCTACTTTCTCCTGGGTTCGGGTCTCGGCCCTGTTGACCCAAACGTTTGTGTCTTCGATGACTGGATACACGAACCAGCGTACATCTGCGGCATGATATCGGGCATGCTCACGGACTCAAACGTCGTAGGGGTCGTGGGCGGCTACTCCATCCCTGAGGTGAACCGCTTGGTGAACGCCTTCAAGGTAGGCGCCAAAGACGCGAACCCCAATGTAAAGGTCAAGATCACCTTCATTGAGAGCTGGTTCGATCCACCGAAAGCAAAGGAAGCAGCCATAAGCCAGATGGACGCCGGTGCCGATGTGATCTACGCCGAGAGATATGATCCAACGAGCGCGTGCAAGGAGAGAGGCATCCCAGCCTTCGGCAACCTGCTCGACCAGTGGGAACTTGCACCGGACGTCGTGATAACAGGGCCTCTGTGGAACATGACGCCATGCATCACAGAGACCATTCAGATGATCCTTCAGAACCGTTGGAGACCGGTCGACCTCGCTGAGTACACAATGATGAGCAAGGGAGGCGCCTTCCTTGCGGACTGGCCGAA
>Ga0315308_1002603_pt1 | contig 10217 bp, 5 predicted proteins | sample TDP3_MG_FD_203078 | JGI IMG/M metagenome (GOLD analysis project Ga0315308, IMG submission 203078) | Freshwater sediment microbial communities from Lake Towuti, South Sulawesi, Indonesia - TDP3 | ecosystem: Environmental > Aquatic > Freshwater > Lake > Sediment | place: Indonesia: South Sulawesi...
ACGTCTTCGCAATTAAAAGTTACATCGCTAAAAAAATCTTGCTTAGATTTCGATTGTTAAGAAAAAAAGGTGGGGGGAGTTCTGTAACGTAATTTACGCTGTGACTAGCTGTCGGCGCATCATCTCGTTGTCTTCGTGCTCTAAGATGTGGCAGTGCCAAACGTAGCCTGGTCCAACCCAAGGGTCAAAGGGATACAGGTTAACTCCTGGAATTGGAGTGCCGGGACCTGTAGTTGGGGCGTCTTGGGGTGCATAGCGTACTCTGATTATGGTGACTTCGCCAGGGTTCATTTGAATCGTGTCCTTCCATCCCATTTCGTTGGGTGGCGGAGGCATCACTGGACCTTTTAGGTACATTGCAAGGTTGGCAACGTTCACTGTGGTATGGGTGAGCGGCATGTATTTATTCGTAATCATAGGCACGCCGTTATTCTTCATCCATTCAGCCATGTAGCCAGTGACATCAAACTTTTGGCGGCTTACTAGCTGGAACTGCACAAGATGTAGGTGTATAGGATGCGTATCGGCTGTTGGGTTAATGATAATCCAGTCAACTGTTGAACCGACTTGCGTCACTTCAGATGGGTCTGCGTCCCAAGCCTGTCCATCTAAGAGAAGCTGTGCTGGAACCATGTTGGGACCCATGACTTCGATGAGAGTTAGTTGCTTTGGAGTGGTATCGGGAACCAACGCTGGAATGGTGATTGGCCAAGAGATCAGCTGCGCTGGAGGTGGAGTTGTCAGCGTAGGCGCTACGACGGTGAACTGCATAATCTGACCTGTGGTAGACCCGTCTGGTGGAGTGCCCCTTGGGAATGGAGCTTTAGCGTTATTCCGCATTATAATCTTAGTTCCTACGGGCAGTCCTGAGAAGTCGACGATTATATCGGCTCTTTCACCGGGCGCAATGGTCAATGAGGTCAACGGTACGGGTGCCCCGAGGTAACCGCCGTCGGTTCCGATTTGGGTGAACGGAAGCACGGCTTTGGTCACTCTGTCCACGAAGAAGAGACTGTAGAATCGGGCGTTTGAGCCGTCTAATAGTCTGAAACGGTACGTTGTGGGTTCCACGTTCAGGTTAGGCCACATCTTGCCGTTCACCATGATGGCGTTGCCGAAGAACTCAGGCACCCAGTACGGGTGAACGGTTGGGTCAACGCCTATTGCGTCGTACCAGAACTCATTGTTGCCAGTGGGGTTCTTGGCTAGGAATGCGCGGTCTTGAATGGCTAGTGGGATTTCGTATGCACCCTTTGGCAAGGACGAAGCGACAGGATCATTAGGGTCTCTAAGTAAGTAAAAGCCTGCGAGCCCCGACATCACGTTGATGCGTGTGATGCCTAAGGCGTGGTCGTGATACCATAATGTAGTGGGCAACTGTTCATTCGGATAATAATAAACAGCTGCGTTGAGATCAGTGGGTATAACTGTTCTGTAGTCATTGCCGTGTATTCCGTTTTGAGTAAACCATTGTTCTGGACCACCGTCTGAGCCTGAGGGAACTTCGCCACCGTGCAGATGGGTAACTATCGGAATAGGTGTCTGCGCAATCCCATTGTCGAAGCCTGGCGGGAACGGTGGCGGCGTCGCTGGGAACGGGCCCATCATCATGCCTAAGTTCTTTGGGTCTGCCCAGTGTATGGTTGGGTCGACTGGAAACAGATGTGATAACATCTGTCCGCTGGCGTTCAAGTTGTTAATCCATTTGACCATGATCGGGGTTCCTCTTGTGACTTCGAAAGTGGCGCCGGGTGAGTACGCGAAATAACCTGGCAGCCCAGTTATCGGGTTCTTGTAGACTTGACCTCCGTAACCCCATACCGTTGTTGGACCAAACCCGGTGGCTTTGCCCTTTGCATCAACGGTTGGTAGTATCTGCTCGGTAAACTCTGTCACATCCACTTCGTAATAGGGAATCATTTGACCGGGATTGTACGGGTCAGGCATCATGGCTACAGGTTTAAACACTGGGGGAATGATCAACTGGTCTACGAATTTTGGAATTGATTTAGGATCCAAAGTTGGAGCTGGGGGCATAGGCACAGTCGTTTGGGCATAAGCTGGTGCCGTTAATGTTGAAACAACAACGCCTGCTAATACCAACAACATTGTCAAGAGCATGGTGGAAATCTTGTTTTTCATTTTCTTTTTTCTCCATCTTTCTTTTTATGTTCAGTGCATTACGATTACTTCATTAGGCATTTAAATTGGTGTGACTGTAAGGCTACAGCAACAGCACCTTTCCCAGATCAAGACTCTATCAAGTGCCGTTATGAGAGATACAGTGCAGCATGAACCCTATACACTCAAAAATCTGGAAGATATTCAACAGTTTTTCCGAGAAGAGTAAATGCTTCTGAACAAAATCCGCTGCATATTATTTTGCGCTTGGAAGGAGCCAGCCGCCTTGAGGAGAGAGAAAGGAGAGGTTTAATTTGAAAAGATTTTAAGCTGGCTCCCCTTACACGCATGGTCTATTATGCAAAGCAAACCTTTTAAAGTTGTGTGACTGTGATACCACAGCAACACATCCTTATTACAAGAGAGGAGAGAGAAGTTTTGGAGACCCAACCTTTGGATCGAGACGCCCAGATGCTATGCGCCTTCGGACTGACCCCCAACCAAGCAAGAGTGTATTTAGCCGTTTGTAGGCTTGGCATAGCTCAAGTGGGCAGAGTTTCAAAAGCATCAAAAGTACGCCGAGAAGACGTCTACCGACTATTACCCTCACTAGAAAAATTGGGATTGATAGAAAAAGTTCTGGGAACACCAACCAAGATAAGAGCAATCCCCGTCGAAGATGCGCTTTCTCTTCTGGTCAAGCAGGAAGAAGATAAGGCACACAAGAAAATGGCGGAGTTAAAGGCTAAGAAAGACGAATTTCTGAAGGTTTTCAGAGCAAGCAGCAAGACTATGACGGAGGAAGCTGAAGGCGCAGAGTTCTCACTCATCACAGAAAAAGCCGCAATAATCAACAAAGCCACCCTTTTCCTAAAAAAGCTAGAGCACGAAGTCGACATTGTATCATCAAGGCTCAAACTCACTCAAATGATCGGCATCTACTCAGAACTGTTTAAGAAAGCCCTAAAGAAAGGCGTGCGATTCCGCGTAATAACAGAAATGCCCGAAGAGGAGGATCAGATTCCAAGAATCATAGAAGAACGGTTGCGACCTGGAGCTTCAATTAAACTGAGATACGCCGAATCCTTACCTAGCCACTACATGATCGTTGACAACAAAGAAATGATGATCACCACCAGCACAGACGCAGCCTTAGCAGAACGCCCATCACTATGGACCAACAGCGCCTCACTGATTGAACCCTTACAAAGAACCTTCGAAGAACTGTGGCACAACTCTATAAATTGGGCATCCATCAAAGCCCAAAGCGAGACAGACAGAGCAACCCAATTTGTCAAACAACTCAAACCCTCAGAGCACGTCATATTTGTTTACGAAACCCCAGAAGCCAAATACAACGTGCTCTTCAACTACATCAAATGCGCACTAGAAAAAGGCGAAGCAGCATTATACGTATGCTCCGAAACCAGCCCACGACAATTGAAAAACGCCATGAAAAACTTCGGAATCGACGTAGAAAAACATGAAAAAGCAGACGCCCTCAAAATCCTGCCCTACGACCAGTTTTACATAATAGACGGTAAGTTCAGCATACCAAACACGCTGAAGCTGTGGAATAAATTCTACAAGGAAGCCTTAGCCAAGGGATTCAAAGGATTAAGAGTCACGGGCGAAACAGCCTGCTTCTTTAAACACAACATGGTCCAAGACCTAGTGGAGTATGAAAAAGCACTTCATAGAGTGCTAGAAATCCCTATGATTGCAATCTGCTCCTACCATGTCGACCGACTGAACAAGGCTGAAGAACCAATAAACCTGTACCATGAATTAACCCATGCACACGGCACAGTCTTATTCGCAGGAATAGACAACAAACTCGGAAAAATAGAAATCCGCAAAGCCTAACAGTCACAACCAAACTTCATACCCGACGTTTCCAATTCTTTCTCTTAAAAATCGTCTGCAAAAACATCAAATACTCGAAGATTCGAATATCTAAAGCTCTCAAGCAAGATGGATGGTGTACAGATAAATGAAGGGTTGGGCCGGTAAGATTTTACGAGTTAATTTGACAAAGCGCAAGGCTGTGTCACAAGAATTCGACTCCAAATTCGCAATGAACTGGCTGGGAGGAAGAGGCTTTGCCGCAAAAATTCTCTGGGACGAGCTGAAACCAGGCACAGACCCGTTTTCACCAGATAACCGACTGATATTCGCTACGGGACCGTTGACAGGCGTGTCGTTGCCAAGCAGCGGCAAACTCGTTGTAGCGGCTAAGAGTCCTTTGACAGGCGGTTACGGCGACGGCAACGTGGGAACATGGGCATGTGTGATGATGCGCAAGGCTGGATATGACGCACTTGTATGTGAAGGCAAGGCTGAGAAACCCACAATCGTGAAGGTTGAAGACGACAAAACCGAGTTTTTAGACGCCAAGGAGTATTGGAACCGTGGAACCTTTGAAACCGAGAAAGGGTTGAAGAAGCAGTACGGGGACGTGACAGGCGTGGTCTCCATAGGGCAGGCTGGAGAAAACATGGTCAAGTACGCCAACGTTGTCTCACAAGAGGGCAGAGGCGGAGGACGACCAGGAATTGGCGCCGTTATGGGCTCCAAAAACCTGAAGGCTGTTGCCATAAAAGGCAAAGGGGAGCTGCCAGCAGACGACATGGCGCAACTCAAAAAACTCGGATTCGAAGGCTACAAGGAGGTTTTGGCTAAGCCCAACTACAAGTTCTGGAAGCGACAGGGCACAATGTCAACCGTTGAGTGGAGTCAAGAAAACAGCTGTTTGCCAACATGCAATTATAGGGAAGGCGTTTTCGACCAAGCTGACGCTATCGGCGGTTTCGCCATGGAAAAAGTCAAGGTTTCCCAGCGGGGCTGTCCCCAATGCAACATGACCTGCGGCAACGTGATAACAGACACAGACAACGAACCCGCAGAATTAGATTACGAAAACGTGACATTGCTGGGCTCCGACATCGGCCTAGGAGACTTAAAGAAGATTGCGCATCTCAACCGAATGTGCGACGACTACGGTCTCGACACCATATCGCTGGGCAACGTGATAGGCTTCACGATGGAAGCATCGGAGAAAAAACTCATTGACTACAAAATAGAGTGGGGCGACTTCGAAAAGGCGAAGGCACTGACAGACGACATCACTTTCAGAAAGGGAAAGACGGGCGCAATGCTGGCTGAGGGAGTGCGCCACATCTCTGAAAAAATCAGCAAAGACTCCCAAAAATGGGCGATGCACGTAAAGGGATTGGAAATCTCGGCTTATGATTGTCACACAACACCAGCTATGGCGTTAGCGTATGGAACCGCAGCTTCGGGAGCGCATCACAAAGACGCATGGGTCATATCTTGGGAAGTCAAGTATGGGCGAGAAAGCTACGATGAAACCAAGGTTGACAAGGTTATCGAGTTGCAACGCATAAGGGGCGGGATGTTCGAAGGCTTGACTACATGCCGTCTTCCATGGGTTGAAGTCGGCTTCGAATTAGACTGGTATCCAAAGTTTATGAAAGCCGCGACTGGAATGAACATAACCTTAGAAGATATGTACACGGTTGCTGACAGAACCTACGCGTTGATCAGAGCCTTCTGGGTGCGGGAATTCAGTAAACAATGGAGCAGCAGCATGGACATGGTGCCCGATAGATGGTTCACTGAACCTTTAACAAAGGGTCCATTGAAAGGCACAAAATTGGATAAGGCAAAATACGAAAACATGCTACAATTTTACTATAAGAAAAGAGGCTGGGACAACAGAGGAATACCTACAAAAGCGACATTCGCTAAACTGGGCCTACCAGATGTAGCAGAAGAACTGGGCAAATACGTTCAATTAACCACCTGATTCAAACTTGCGTAAAGGGCTTTCCCAATCCTGTTCTTGTTGTCCCAATCAATGCTTTTCCTTGAAAGCTTGGCAATGAAGAACCCGTTACACTGATGAAGGTTTGGGTACAACCTCTGGCATTGGCTCTGCCCTCTAAGGGCTGGTAACCCTATTCTCGGCGAGGTTTCTGCCAAAGCGAAGTCTGCGCGCCACTTCAGAAACCTTTCGATAAGAATCTCGTTCTCTTCGATGGTGACGCTGCATGTGGAGTAAACCAATAAGCCACCTTCTTTTACGTATTCAGCGCAGTTATTGAGCATCTTCCACTGAATCGCAGCCATGTTAGAAACCGAGCGTTTAGTAAGGCGCCACTTGGCAGAGGGGATCTTGCTGAAGGAACCGGTGCTTGTGCATGGCGGGTCTAAAACCACGAGGTCAGCATGCAACCGGAGAGGCAGTGGGTGCTGTAAGTCAGCAATTATTGGCACTGCAATTTGGGCGCCCATTCTTTTCACCTCTTGCTTCCAAACGTTCACCCTACGCCTAGAAAAATCAACGGAATAGATGACTCCCTTGTTTCGCATCAACTGCGCCATGTACGTGGTCTTGGCTCCAGGCGCAGCGCAGGCGTCGAGAACCGTTAAGCCTGCGGTAGGACAGGCTATTTCCGTGGCCAAACAACTGGCTTTGTCTTGGATGTAGAACAAGCCTTCACGAAAACTCTGCATTCTAATAAGAGGCCGATTGTTCCTCAGAAGCCTAAACGTGTGCTTAAGGCTTGGCACCTTCTCAACTGTTGCGCCCTCGCTTTCTATCCTTTTGATAATGCTTTTCTCTGAGTCTTTGAGCGTGTTCACACGGAGATACGTGGGCAATGTCTGGGTGGTGCTTTCTAAGAAGTCTATAGCCTCGCTCCTTCCCAGTAGGCGGAAGCAGTATTTGACGAACCATGTCGGATTGTAGGTTCGCAGAGCCACCCTTTCTTCGTCATCAGCCTTCTTGAGAACATCGCTTATGTCGGTGCTCAGAATTGCACCCAACGCTTCCTCTACGCCGCTGAGTTCGCGCCAACTAAGAATCGAGCGCCCAGTTCGAGCGATAACCGCCGCTTTCTCTATGTCGCCGTTCTCAAATTTTGTCTGGTAAGTGAACAACCGCAGAAAGGCTTGTGGACCCAACTTAAAGTCGTTGAGCGATCGGGGCGCCAAAACAATGTTTATGATAGAATCAATGATGTTTTGCCTTCGCAGAGTCTCGAAGACAAGTTTATGCGCCAAACCAACGGTTCTTCTATCTTTTATTCCAAGCTGTTTAGTGGCTTTTGCCAAAGCTAGACGCTCACCTAGCCGTCGCAGTTCTATCCAACTGAGAGTTTCGATGGCTAGGGTCCAAGCGTCTCGTAACAACTGTTGCAGCCTCAATCGAGCAGAAGCCTAAGGAGAGAAGATACAATATGGTGTAAGAACATATCGGTTTTGTGTCTGTAAGCGCTGTAAGGAATATTTTTACGCTAGGCGCTGAATATTAGTTGGGACACGAGGAAAAATGGCACGAAGGCAACTGACTGATTTCTTTGAACCTGCTCAGCAAGAGGCTAAAACCAAGTTTGAGGAAAAGACAATCGAATCCTTTACGCTGATCGTAAGGTTAGAAGAAAGGCGACATCGAAGAGATGAGTTTGAAGCCCCTCACAATTTACCTCCGTCCTACTTCGTGTCCGCAACCTACGACGGAGGCAAAGGTTCTGCACTCATTAAACTCTATGAACCCAACTCAAAACGCATCTTTTTCTGGCACGACACGACTGGTCACAAACCGTATTTGCTCACCAATCTTTCACCAATCGAATTAGAAAAAATGCCTCGTGTGGCTGGTCATATAGGCTTTGATCACTTTGAAACCGTGGAGAAGTACGACCCTCTTCTTGATCGAAACGTGATGTTAACCAAGGTTGTGGCGAAGGATCCATTGGCCATTGGTGGCCGACCTGCAGGCTGCCTGCGGGACATCATCCCCGAAGATTGGGCCAAATTAGGCGGGGAACAACCAGCCAAAGTTTGGGAAGCAAGCATCAAGTACTATCAATGCTACATCTACGACAGACAAGTCTCGCCGGGCATGATGTACAAAATCGAAAACGGTGAATTTGTCTCCGTCAAACATGAACCTTCGGAGCAAACGATACGCAAGATTCAAACCTTATTTGTTGACGAGCCTAAGGAGTTTCTGCAGCCCATAGAGACATGGGCGAGGTTGCTGGAGTATCCGGCACCAGAGTTTCGCAGAGTGGCCATGGACATTGAAGTTTTCACACCAACCATAGAGATAGAGGGAAAACTAGCCTTTCGTGTGCCGGATCCACGAGAAGCCAACTATCAAGTTCTATGTGCAACACTTCTTGGAACTGACGGAAAGAAAAGAATATTACTTCTCAAACGACCAAGTATACGTGAGGGCACCGAGAAGATTCCCTCAGACGTGAAAATCGAGTACTTTGATTCTGAAGAGAAACTTTTACTAGCCATTTTCGAGACAATGTGGGACTACCCGTTTGTTGTGACTTTCAACGGCGACGACTTTGACCTCCGTTATTTGTGGCACAGAGCAGAAAAACTTGGCATAAGACGTAGCAAGGTGCCCATCGAACTGGGACGTAAAGTGTGTCTTCTCAGGCATGGAGTGCACATAGACCTCTACAAGTTCTTCTTCAACAAGTCGATTCAAATATACGCTTTTGGAAACAAATACAGAGATGTCACCCTAGACGATGTCGGCCAAGCCTTAATCGGGCTGACAAAATTAGAATTAACTAAGGGATTCAACGACCTGACCTACACTGAACTCGGTTTGTACTGTCTTCGAGACGCTGAAATAGCCTTGAAACTCACGACATTCAACGACGACCTAGTCATGAAGCTGATCTTAGCCATAACACGCATAAGCCACATGCCAATGGAAGACGTAAGTCGACAGGGCGTCTCGCGTTGGATACGCAACTTCTTGCAGTATGAACACCGTAGACGCAACATGCTGATTCCCAATGCAGACGACATTCTGGCTCTCAAAGGAAAAACTGTGACTAAGGCTATCATTAAGGGTAAAAAGTACAAGGGCGCCATCGTGGTTGAGCCGGTTCCAGGTGTACATTTTAACGTGGCTGTTATGGACTTTCCCAGCATGTACCCCACTTTCATTAAGGTATTCAATCTGGGCTATCAATCGATCCTCTGTCAACATGAAGAGTGTCGATACAACAAGGTGCCGGACACACCACATTGGGTGTGCACTAAACGCAAGGCGCTTGAAAGCTTACTTATCGGTTCGCTCAGAGACCTTCGTGTCAACTGGTATAAACCCAGGGCCAAAGATAAATCACTGTCCGTTGAACTGCGAAGTTGGTATGAGGTCATACAAAGCGCGTTGAAGGTTATCCTAAACGCCAGTTACGGTGTTTTTGGAGCTGAAACCTTCGACTTGTACTGTCCTCCAGTGGCTGAGGCAACCGCCGCAATAGGAAGACATTCGATAACACAGATTATCAGCAAAGCTAATGAGTTGGGGATTCAGGTGATTTACGGCGACACTGATAGTATATTCTTGAAGAACCCTTCGGAGAACCAAGTTAACGCCTTGGCTAAATGGTCTGAGAGAGAGTTGAAGATGGAACTCGATGTGGACAAGGTTTATCGTTACGCTGTGTTCAGTTCGCGCAAAAAGAACTACCTCGGTGTGACTCTAGAGGGCACTGTTGATGTTAAGGGCTTGACTGGCAAAAAGAAACACATTCCTCCGTTTATCAAACAGGCTTTCGACCTAATGAAAACCCGATTGAGCCAGGTAAAGTCGCCTGCAGAGTTTGAAGAGGCTAAAAAAGAGATTCGCAACATCATTCGAGACGGTTATTTAAGGTTGAGACGGCGTGAATGGAAAAGAATCGACGATCTAGCCTTCAATGTCGTGCTTGGAGAAGCGCCTGAACACTACGTGAAAACCACGCCACAACACGTGAGAGCAGCCGTCACCCTCAAGGAAAAGGGGTACCAGTTGAAAGCTGGTGACATGATAAGTTTTGTGAAAGTGGTGAAAGAACCCCATGTAAAGCCGGTGCAGTTGGCGTCTAGCAACGAAATAGACGTTGACAAGTACGTGGGCTACCTGCAGTCAACCTTTGATCAAGTGTTAGACGCTCTGGGCTTAGACTTCAACGAAATCATAGGACTAACAAAACTGGAACGCTTCATGTAATATTCATAGCTTCTTATCGACTGCGGTTGGCAAGATGGCA